>Ga0315289_10004528_pt1 | contig 20688 bp, 15 predicted proteins | sample YL17G11_40_MG_FD_203452 | JGI IMG/M metagenome (GOLD analysis project Ga0315289, IMG submission 203452) | Sediment microbial communities from Yellowstone Lake, YNP, Wyoming, USA - YL17G11_40 | ecosystem: Environmental > Aquatic > Freshwater > Lake > Sediment | place: USA: Wyoming | collected... | reverse complement strand
CAGCAGGCGCGGGCCTTCGCAGTCGGGGCTATTGGCTAGCGCGGCCAGCTCGCTTAGGTCGCCTTCCACGCGTTTTTCCAATCCCACCGGCACGATGAGCCGGGCCCGTCGCCCCACCACCGCCGGCAGGACCGCCCCGGCGGTGCCACACTCCGTGTGCGCGACATACACCGCCGCGCGTTTTCGGTGCAGGTCCAGGGCGTTGGCGCCCTTGAGGATCACGTCGCCGGCCCCCAGTTGCCCCGCCACGTCAAACGCCGTCCTGCCCGGCTGATGGACCCCGTCCGTCAGCAGCACGTCACCCAGGAACTGCGGGGGAGGCTGGGACACGCCGGGCGGAACCACCAAGCCGCGATAGAACCCCTCGCGCCGGAAGGAGCCCATTTGCCCGGAAGCGCGCAGGATCTCCTCGGCGATGTAGCCGTTGGTGGTCCCGGCGATGATGAGCAGCCGGCCCTTGGCCAGCGCGGCCTGCACGTGCGGGTGGCGGAGCATCGCGCGGGCGATCAGGCGCTTGCCCATGGAAGGGGTGAGCATAACCTGTTTCACGGTCAGGTCTCCTGCGAGAACAGCGGCAGCGGCGCAGCAGAAGCGCCGCCGTAGGCGGCGCCGATAGCAAGCGGCCAGGTTTGCGATCCACGCGGCCCGTCAGCGGCGCGGACCCGCACGGTCGGCATCGAACGTCAACCGGAGGCCTTGTGCGGCCCTCCCGCCGCTTCCAGGCCCTCCTGGAGCTTCTGCTTCATCACGCGGCCGACCTTGAACTTGACCGTCCGCTTGGGCGGCACCTGGACCCGCTGGAGGGTCTTGGGGTTCTGGGCGACGCGCGCGGCCCGCTCCTTGGTCTCGAAGACGCCGAAGTCGCGGAATTCCAGACGATTGCCCTGCCCCAGCTCATTGATGATCTCGTCCAGGAACTCTTGCACTACCCTCTTCACCACGACCCTGGTCGTGTTGCTTTGCTCGGCAATTCGATCTACCAGCTCTTTCTTCGTGATGGTGTGCATGGATAAGCCCTGCCAAGGTACCTGTTATGTCAAGTGCGTCAACTGATTGGCTTCCTATGACTTATATTAGCCGCCCAAGGGCCGGACAACAAAGGAATTTTTCATCAGCCGCCCTGCGCTCCAGACCGCGCCGCAGCGCCTGGAATATTCCGCTTCACTGCCTGGCAGGCCGCTTTACTGCCCGGCGGGCCACAAGCCGCAGGCGGCCTACCCCATCGTCTAGCACACTGCATCGAGCCAATTCCTGCCTGGCGCACGCCTTCCATCCGGACCGGGCGAGATCGGGGCATCTCTAAGGGCGATAAGGCCCCAACGGCCGGTACTCCAGACGCGCCTCGCGGGGCACCGTCCCGGTCTCCTCAAACAGCAGCACCTGGTTGACCTGCTGGAGCCAGTCCTCGGGCAGATAGTAGTACTGCTGCGGCCCGATGTTCCAGTAGCGTCCCACGTTGTGGCCATTGAGGAACAACTGGCCCTTGTGGGCGCCGGTGGCATGCAGGAACAGCGGCTGGTTCCTTTCGGCAACCTGGAACGTCGCCGCATACCAGGCCGGATGGTCCTTGGCTACCGTCGGCCCCCCCGCCGTGGGCATCTCCCACGGTTTCCAGAATAGCTTCCCTCGCTCGCTTAGGCATTCACCCAGCCCGAAGAATCGAAAGCCCGCGAGGCCCTTGGGCGTTTGTTGGCCCCACAGCAAGAGCTTGAGGTTATTGCGGCCCTTCCGCAGCAGCGGGCCTAGCATCGCGTCTCCGTAGTTGCGGTCGGTCCAATAGGCGGGGAAGATTCCCGCCACGCGCTCGTTGCACAGCAATGCCACGCTGTACGGCAAGTCGGCAAATGTGAAGTGGACAGGGGCCGCCTTGGTCATCACCAGCGAGACCTCAACCTCGTAGCCAGGGGTCTGCTCCAGGCTGGGGATCACGTGCTCCAGGTTTCGCGGGAAGATCCGCCGGGGCCACTCGCCCAGGGGCTTGATTCGCGGCTTGGGCAGCTTGAGAGGCTTGGCGTCGTAGATGTGCCCGAAGAGGCCCTTGGGATCCCCGAAGGCGTGCGCGATGTTCGAACGCCCCAGGTTGTCCACCAGCATCGTCAGGACGTTGCGGCCGGAGCGGAAGCCCGCGGGGATCGGATCGCGCCCGGCGCCCGGACCCCGGCCCCACGTCCCCAGAAGCTCACCGTTGAGGAACAGGACCGCCCGGTCCTCGCACTCGCCCAGCCACAGGTGCCGCCGGCCCGGCCGCGGCAGGTTCAGCTCCAGGCGATACCATGCGTAGCCGTAGTGGACGCCCAGCGCATCGAGGCTGGCGGGCTTGCTCAGCGAGCGCCAACCCTGGTCCGAGTGCGGCTCGACGCAAACACTGATCCGCTTCCAGCTTCCCAGGCCGGGCGCCGAGGGCGGGCGGCCGTTGCTGCCTTGAATCTTCCGCCGGGTCAGCTTGCCGTCGCCGAGGGTCAGAACCGTGTACTGCGGCTTCCCAGGGGCGGCCGTGACCTGAGCGGCTAACTCGCCCACGAAGCGCGGGCCGAAGATCACCTCGTCCTCCAGCACCCAGGTCCGCGCGGCCAGGTCCGAATTCACCACCACGATCTTGAGCCCCTGGTGGTCCACGATGCGCGGCTCGTCGGCCTGGCCCACCTGTACCGCCAAGGGCTTCGAGTCAATGCTCACTTGCCCCCGCCAATCCGGCGGGCCCTGGAGCAGCAGGAACTGATCGGCCAGGAAGCCCATCGGAGTCAGCGTGCTGTAGTCCAGCACGTGCTGGTCGTTGAGGCGCAGCTCCACCGGGATTGCGGCCGCCCCGATGCTCGAGAGCGGCACGGTCAAGTCGCGCCCGTTGGGAAGGCTGACGGCGGCGGAGCTGATCTCGTCCCGCCCGTTGTTGGTGACGATCGCCCAGCCCCCCGCCGGGCCGCTGATGTTCATCACGTCCGTGGCATCATGGACGTTGACGCCCGGGTCATGCAGGATGCAGCGGGCGAAGTATCGCCCCATGTGCTGGGCCAGCAGGTTCACCGGCCGAAGCGCGTAGTACTTCTCGGTCAGCCCGCCGCCCTCGGCCAGGGGCGCGTCGTAGTCGTAGCTGGTGGTTTGGTACGACTCCTGCGACACCGCCAGCTTGGAGCCCCAGAACGCGAAGTTGGTCCCCCCGTGGTACATGTAGTAGTTGAACTGGGCCCCGCAGCCGAGGATCTCCATCGCCTGGCGTGCCGAGGCCCGCGCATCACGGCGCTGGTGCTCGCCGCCCCAGTGGTCCATCCAGCCGTCCCAAAACTCGGTCACCAGCAGCGGCGAGTCGGGCTGGCGCAGCCGAAGGCGCTTGAGCAGCCGCGTGAGGTTCCCCCAGCCATTGACGCAATCGATCACCCCCGGCAGCGGCGGGTCCGTGCACAGGTTGCAGGTGATGATCGGTATCTCGAACCCGCCGCGGCGCAGCAACTGCGTGATGAACTGGAGGTAATTGAGCCGATCCGGCATGGCCGTCATCATGTACTCGTTCTCGTTCTGAACGAGGATGACGTTGCCCCCGCGGGTCACCTGAAGCTCCGCCAGCCGGGGCAGCACCTGCCGGAAGTACTTGTCGAAGTAATGCATGTATGTGGCGTTGGCGGTGCGATACGCGATGCCCGACTTGGTGGTCAGCCACCCGGGCAGGCCGCCGAAGTCCCACTCGGCGCAGATGTACGGCCCCGGGCGGAGGATCACGTACAGCCCCAGTTCCCCTGCGAGCTTCACGAACGAGACCACGTCGTGATCGCCTGACAGCTCCCACTGGCCCTCGCGCGGCTCGTGGAAGTTCCAGGCGATGTACGTGCTGATGCAGTTAAGCCCCCCGCGCTTGGCCTTGAGCAAGCAATCGCGCCACTGCCCGGCCGGCACCCGAAAGTAATGGACGGACCCGCTGACCAGCCAGATCGGCTTGCCGTCCACCAGGAAACACCGGTCGTCGTAGGTGACGCTCGCCATCAGTTCCCCTGCTCAGGCCGCCTGGACCCGCCGGATCAGCCCTGAAAGTCGGCATAGAGCGACACCGATCATGCGGCGATACCTGGCCTTGGCCGTCGGCAATGGCTCGTATTCTAGGGTTATCCCCCACCTCAAGCTAGAGTTGTGTGCACAAATTTTTGGGAAAGCTGCTGGGGGACACCCAGATCGTCTCGGTGGGGCACACTGACTGTAAGCCACTTAAAAGAAAGAGGTTATCTTTACAACCCCTTAGACATGAGCGCCGCGCAGGATCGCGCCAGCCCCAAGCGGCCAGGTGCTCGAGATTCCCCTCCGACCACGTCGCCAGTGGCATCGCCAAGTTTGCCGGCCAATGTTTCGGCCGCCGGGGCCCAGAGGCCGGCAAGGGATAGCCTCTCCTCGGAGGATAGCCCCTGGCTGCGGTCGGATACACGCCTCGGACAGACCTGTCATAAATGGATCGGCCGACCCTTCAGTCCTCGCCAGTTGCAGCTTGACACCCCCTGTCGCGCCGTCTACCATCGTGACCGTCTACCAATACCTTCGTCCTGGAGGTGCCCACGGCCGATGCGCATCATAACTACAATCTGGATGGCAGGTTTGGTGCTGATTGCCCCGGTGGACCTGCTGACCGCACCGTCGGCTGCGCAGACGGTTCCCGCCGCCCCTTCCGGGATTCAGATTCCCCCGGCCGCGCTGAACGCGCCGCTGGCTGCCGAGTACCGCCAGATGATCTCCCAGTATCTGGACACCTGGGCGGGACAGATGCGTCAGGCCGACCGGGCCGCCGTGCTGGAGTTGCGCAATCAGTTGGCGGCCAGGTTCGGCCAGTATGACAGCGTGAACTACCGGCTTCCCTTCGCCCAGTTGGCGGCGCAGAAGCTGGTACCGCTGTTGGACCTGAAGGATGCCCTCAAGCAGGTCAACGTGGCCATCGCCCTATCACAAATGGATCAAGTGAGCATTCAGCCGGCGCTGGGCAAGATGGTGGCGCATGCCAACGCGGCCGTCAGATTTTTCGGCTGGCAAGGCTACGAGGGGATCCGCATGCTGGTGCTGGCGCAAGGGCCTACGTTCATCCAGCAGATGTTCGACGCCCTCCAGACCGCCGCCGCCAACGAGCCGTCCGACGGCGTCTTGCGCGCGATCTATCCGGTGCTGGCCTACGACCAGGAGCGCCCGACCTTTGTGGCCCCGGAGGTTTACGACGAGGCCAGCCGACGAGCCCTGGAGCTGCTGGGGCAACTATGGCAGCGGCAGTGCGACCAGGTGGAACAAACCAGCGTGTCGGCCAGCGTGCAGGCCAGCGTGTCGGCTGTGCGCGCGGCACAGGTGGGGATTCGTGAACTGCACGCGATCGCCCAGGCCCGCCAGAGCGATCGGGCGGCCCAGCTTGCGGTGCTCCCGCTGGTGGTGGCGATGATGAACAGCGCCGCCAAGGCCTATCAGACCAGCGGAGCCGAGGGCCTGGCGGCCGATGAGCTGCGCCTGCTGCTGCGGGACATCGAGGAGACGGTCAACCTCATCACCCGACTGCGTCAGAACTATCTTGGAATGGCGCTGTCCGGGAACAACCCCTCGGACAGGGCCCAGGCGGTTGAGCGGGCGGCGCGGACCTGGGTGGATCAGCTCAAGGGTTCCGGCTATCTTGCGGAGCCTGCCAGCCAGGCCGGCTAGGGGCAGACCCATCGCGGTCAGCCTGGCTTGATTCCGTCCACGTCCCGGGCGCCTGGACCCGCGGGCGGCTCGACGGGCCGGCGGGGATCCGGCACTGATGAAATGAAGTGGTTCTACATAGTCTCACTGGCGGTGGCGGGCCTGTTGGCGGCGGCCCCGCTGTGGCTGCCGCTGGGCCAGTCGCGGCGCGAAGACCCTTCCCAGGCCGTCTACTATGACACGCTGCTGGCGAAGGTCCGCTCCATCGACCCAGCTACCAACACCGACAACATGTCCGCCGGCCTCCAGGGGCACATCTACGAGGGCCTGTACGCCTACGAGTTCCTCAAACGCCCCATCGAGCTGATGCCCCGCCTGGCCGCCGACATGCCGCAGATCAGCGACGATCACCTCGTCTACACCTTCCGCATCAAGAGCGGCCTGAAGTTCGGCCGCAACCCGTGCTTTGGCATCGGGCCCGATGGGCAGCCGCTGACGCGCACGGTAACGGCGGAGGACTTCGTGCTGGCGTTCAAGCGGATCGCCGACTTCCACGTTGAAAGCACGCTGGCCATGCCCCTGGTGCTGGAACGCATCGAGGGCCTCAAGGAGTACCGTGACATCACGCGGACCTTCGAGCGCGGCGACTTTTCGCGATACGACCGCCCGCTGTCGGGCGTGCAGGCCCTGGACGAGCTGACGCTCCAGATCCGCCTGGTTAAGCCCTTCCCGCAACTGGTGTACGTGCTGGCCATGACCAACTTCGCCCCGATCCCGCGCGAGATGATCGACTATCACCTGGCCAGCCAGGACGACGGCCCCGGCGGGCGAAAGCCCATCCCGATGTCCAAGCGCGACCCCGAGGTCCGCGACAAGGCCGCCGTCGTGGGCACCGGCCCGTACTACCTGTCCAAGTTCGACCGCGGCAGCGAGATCGAGCTGCGGGCCAACAAGGACTTCCGTGAGGAGTTCTACCCCGACCAGGGCAGCGAGGAAGACCGCGCGGCCGGCCTGCTCGATGACGCGGGCAAGCGGGTGCCCTTCATCAAGGTGCGCAAGTACGTTTACAGCCAGGAGTCCTACCCGGCCTGGATGCTGTTCGTCACCGGGCAGGTGGACGCCAGCGGCATCCCGCGCGACGTGTTCGGCCAGGTGATTCAGCCGGGCGTGAAGCTCAGCGAGGAGTTCCACAAACGCGGCATCCGCCTGCTGACCTACACCGGTCCCACCGTGTACTGGCTGGCGTTCAATTTGCAGGACCCGGTAGTGGGCAAAAGCAAGTCGCTTCGCCAGGCCCTCCAACTGGCGTTCAACATGGATGAGTACATCGAGACGCTCTACAACGGCCGGGGCATACGGGCGATGACCTACTGCTCGAGCGACCTGGAAGGCGCCGCCCAGGCCCCCAGCCCGTACGCGCGGTTCGACGTCCAGGCCGCCCTCGCCAAGGCCCGACAGGCCCGCGCGGAGCTGGTCGCGGCCGGCGTGATGAAACCGGACGAGGACCTGCCCGCGCTCACGCTGGACGTGGACGGCCGGGACGAGCCCGCCCGCCGCATGGGCGAGTACTGCATCCAGCAATTCGCCAGGATCGGCCTGAAGCTGAACATCAAGCTCAACGATTGGCCCACGCTCCAGCAGAAGGTGGACAAGAAGCAGTGCCAGCTCTACACGATGGGCTGGGGCCCGGACTATCCCGACCCCGAGAGCTTCCTTCAGTTGTATTACTCGCCCAACATCCAGCGCGGCACCAATCAGACCAACTATGTCAACCCCGAGTTTGACCGGCTGTATGAGCAGGTCCGCGTGATGCCGCCTTCCCCGCAGCGCACCGAGATCTACGTGCGGATGCTCAACATGCTCAACGAGGACTGCCCCAACCTGCTGCTGACTCAGCCGATCTACTACGTGCTGGCCCAGCCGTGGGTGCACAACCTCAAGCCCCACCCGTACGGGGTGGGCAACGGGCGGTACACGCGGATCGACGTGGAGCTCCGCCGCCGCATGGGGGGCCTGTGATGGGCCGCTACCTCCTGCGACGGCTGGGCTACTCGGCGCTGACGATCTTCGGCGTGATGGTCATCACCTTCCTGCTGTTCCGCGTGGTCGCCGGTGACATCTCGGCCGCCTGGCTGGGCACCAAGCCCACGCTCCAGCAGCGCTCCGAGTGGCGCCACCGCCACGGCTACGACAAGCCGCTGCTGGTGAACGTGCACGACCGGCTCGTCATCCGCGACCTGACCGACGGAGAGAACCCGCTGAGCGTGTCCGATGAAGGCGCGGGCCTGGGCTCGTCGGCGCTGGCGCTGGTGCTGTCGGCCGCGACGGACGAGTCGGGCCCCATCCGCCAGCAACTGCTTGGCTCGTACATCCGCGGCCTGCGCACTGACGCGCCGATCGAGCGACTGACGGAGGGCAGGCCGCTGATCGCGCCCGCCCGCGCTCTGCCTGCCGACACACAATCAGTCGAAACTCAGCCCGCCGGCACGCCACCGGGCGATACGCAGCCTGCCGAAGCGCAGCCGGGCCCAGCCGGCGAACCCCAGCCGCCGGCGATGGTGCTCAAGCTCTCCGACGGCAGCCACTTTCGCATCGACCTGTGCGGCGTCACCACGGTCGGCGAGTTCCTCAATCGCCTCAACGCCCAGCCGGACCGCCTCCACGCGTCTATCAGCGGCTGCACGATCGGCCGAACGTTCGATTCGCAGTTCTTCCAACACCTCTGGCGGTCGATCAGCTTCCAGAGCCGCAGCCTGGAGACCAACAAGACGCTGGTCCAGATCATTCGCGAGCGCGGCCCGTACAGCCTAGCGATCTCGGTGCCCGGCCTGGGGATGGAGTGGCTGCTGGCGCTGGTCATTGCCAGCTTCGTCGCCTACTACCGCGGCTCCTGGCTGGACCACGTGGGCGTCTTGGCGTCGGTGATCGGCATGTGCGTGCCGTTCCTGGCGTTCATGATGTACGGGCAGTGGCTGATGTTCGAGCTGAACCCGCGCCACGCCTACGGGGTCTACCACCGGGTGAACCTGTACGTTCCCATTACGATCCTGGTGATCTCGGGGCTGGGCGGCCTGGTGCGCTTTTATCGCACCGTCATCCTGGACGAGACCAACCGCGACTACGTCCGCACCGCGGCCGCCAAGGGCGTGAGCCTGCCGCGGATCCTGTTCGTGCACGTGCTGCGCAACTGCATGCTGCCCATCCTGACCAACCTGGTGCTGGCCATCCCGTTCCTGATCCTGGGCAACCTGCTGCTGGAGAGCTTCTTCGGCGTGCCGGGCCTGGGCGACCTGATGATCACCAGCATCGGCAACCGCGACGAGCCCGTGTTGAACGCCCTGGTGTTCCTGACGGCCCTCATCTACACGCTGGGCATCCTCGTGACCGACCTGCTGTATTCATTGATGGACCCGCGCATCCGCCTGCACTGACATGGTTGAACCGTACAGACATCCGGCAACGCAGCCGCCAGCCTCCCCGGCCAAGCAGGCCGAGGCCGGCCCCGGGCGCAGCCTCTGGGGCGATGCCGCGGCGAAGCTGCGTCGCGACCGCGTGGCCATGATCTGCCTGGCCGTAATCGCCGTCTACGCGCTGGTGGGCCTAGGGGCGTTCGTGTACGACCTGCTGGCCGGCTATGGGTTCCTGGGCCTCCAGCCGTTCGCCCAGATGACGGACTACCGGTCCAGCAACCAGGGGCCCTCCTGGTCGCACTGGCTGGGCACCGACTGGGCGGGGCGCGACGTACTGTTCAAGACCGTCCTGGGCGTGAAGGTCTCGCTGACGGTGGGGCTGATGTCGAACCTCATCGCCGTGCCGCTGGGCATGTTGTTGGGGGCGCTGGCGGGCTTCTACGGCCGGCGGACCGACGCGGTGATCACCTGGCTGTATTCGACGCTCTCGAGCATCCCCGGCATTATTCTGCTGATCGCCCTGAAGTTTGCCTTCCAGGAGCTGTCGGTCTGGGGGCTGGACCTGCGCGGGATCACGGGCGTGTACCTGGCGCTGGCCGTGGTGTCGTGGATCGGCACCTGCCGGCTGGTGCGGGCCGAGACGCTCAAGCTGCGGGAGCTGGATTACGTCCTGGCGGCGCGGGCCGGCGGCCGCGGCGGGTTGGGCATCCTCATCCACCACATCTTCCCCAACGTCTTCCATCTGGGCATCATCAGCTTCTCGCTGGGCTTTGTCGGGGCCATTAGCGCCGAGGTGATCCTCAGCTACCTCGGCCTGGGCGTGGAAGTGGGCCAGACCAGTTGGGGAACGATGATCAACTCGGCCCGGATGGACCTGGTCGCCGGACGATGGTGGGAGCTGACCAGCGCGGTAACGGCCATGTTCATCCTGGTGCTGGCGCTGAACCTGTTCGGCGACCGCCTCCGCGACGCCCTGGACCCCAGGCTGCGCAACGTATGAACGACGACAGGGCATTGTTGCAGGTGCGAAACCTCAAGACGCACTTCCACACGGAAGACGGCCTGGTCCGCGCGGTGGACGGCGTGAACTTCCGCATTCGTCCGGCCGAGTGCTTCGCGCTGGTCGGCGAGAGCGGCTGCGGCAAGAGCGTCACGGCCTTTTCGATCCTGCGCCTGATTCCCTGCCCGCCGGGACAGATCGCCGACGGTCAGATCCTCTTCGAGGGCCGGGACCTGCTGACGCTCTCAGGCTCGCGGATGCGCCAGGTCCGGGGGGGCCAGATCGGGATGATCTTCCAGGAACCGATGAGCTCGCTCAACCCGGTGTACACCGTAGGCTGGCAGATCGTCGAGGCCATCCGCCTGCACCGTCGCCTCGGCGGGGCGGCCGCCCGCAAGCTCGCCATCGAGCTACTGGCGCAGGTGGGCATTTCCGCTCCGGCGCAGCGGATTGACGAGTACCCCCACCAGCTCTCCGGCGGCATGCGCCAGCGCGTGATGATCGCCATCGCCCTGGCCGGCCAGCCGAAGCTGCTGATCGCCGACGAGCCCACCACCGCCCTGGACGTCACCATCCAGGCGCAGATCCTCGAACTCATCCAGGGCCTTCAGCGCGGGCGCGATCTGAGCGTCATGCTGATCACTCACGACTTGGCCGTCGTGGCCGAAGTCGCCGACACCGTCGCCGTCATGTACGCCTCCAAGCTGGCCGAACTGACCGACGTGCGTCGCCTGTTTGCCGACCCGCTGCACCCCTACACCCAGGGCCTGTTCCGCTCGATCCCCCGCCTGGGCCAGAAGGCCGACCGCCTCCAGACCATCCCGGGCAACGTGCCCAGCCCCCTGGCGTTTCCTTCCGGCTGCAAGTTCCACCCCCGCTGCCCAATCGGGCACGATCTGCCCCGCTGCCGGGCGGAGGAGCCGTGGCTGCGGGAGGTTGCGCCGGGCCATTGGGCGGCCTGCTGGGAGTGCCCCGGCTACCAAACCGCGCCACAGACCGATCCCTCGGAGCCGCCGAGCGCCACCATAAGCCCAACGCCCGCACGGGATGCGCCGACCGCTCCGGCGCCGGCGGCGGGTCCGCGGGAGCACGCCTGACCATGTCCGACCCCAACGGGACCATTCTGAGGGTACGCGGGCTTAAGACGCACTTCCCGCTGCGCGGGGGCCTGCTGCGCCGCCGCGGGGCCGTGCGGGCGGTGGACGGGGTGGACCTGGATGTCCTGCGCGGACAGACGCTGGGCCTGGTGGGCGAGAGCGGCTCGGGCAAGACCACGGTCGGGCGGACCGTGCTGGGGCTGATCCCCGCCACGGCCGGGCAGATATGCTTTGACGGCCAGGACCTTGCCGGCCTGCGGGGCAAGGCGCTCAAGTCGGCCCGGCGGCGGATGCAGATCATTTTCCAGGACCCCGTCTCGTCGCTGGACCCGCGGATGACGGTGTCGCAGATCATCTCCGAGCCGATCGTGGCGAATCGGCTGCTGCCCCGCCGCCGGCGGGGGCGGCGCGTGGCCGAGCTGCTGGAGCTCGTGGGGCTGTCGGCCCGCTACGTCAACCGCTATCCGCACGAGTTCTCCGGCGGGCAGCGCCAGCGGATCGGCATCGCCCGCGCCCTGGCCAGCCAGCCGGAGTTCATCGTCTGCGACGAGCCCATCAGCGCCCTGGACGTCTCCATCGCCGCGCAGATCCTGAACCTGCTAAGCGACCTCCAGGACCGGTTGGGCCTGTCCTATCTGTTCATCGCGCACAATCTGGCCGTGGTGGAACACTTTGCCGACGAGGTGGCGGTGATGTACCTGGGAAAGATCGTCGAGCGTGCCCCCAGCCTGTCGCTGTACGCCCGGCCGACGCACCCGTACACGCAGGCGCTGCTGTCGGCCGTGCCTAAGGGCGATCCAGAGCAGCGATCGGCGAAGCTCCGCCTGCCGGGCGAGACGCCCTCGCCCATCGACCCGCCCACCGGCTGTGCGTTCCATCCCCGCTGCGCGCTGACCCGCCAAATGGCCCAGGACCTGCCCATGGCGCAGGTGCATACGATTGTGGGCGATGGCGAGCCGGTGCGGGTGGTACGGCGGTGCGCGGAACAGACCCCCCAACTTCAGTCGCTACCCGATACGCCCCCTCATTGCCACGCCTGCCTCCTGCGGCAGGAATACCCGTAAGGCGGGCAACTTGTTGCCCGCGCAACATGCTTCCGCCAGCCGAGGCAAGACCCGTCGCATCCTTGCCGCCGCCTATCGCAGCCTCCTTCGAATCAACGCCAGACCGCCCAGCCCCAGCAGACCCAGGCACCCAGGCTCCGGAACCGTGACCCACCCGCTGTTGCTGCCGGCCCCCGGCCTGTCCGGCGGCTACGGCAACGCCCACGACAAATGCAAGAATCGCCGCAGGGGTCGCCGAAGCTGCATGAACGGGGCTGTATGGCTCGTCAGACTTGGCAAATGGCCAAAATAGGCGGCGGTACCTCCCAGACATGCCCCCCGTCGGCCGGATGCCGCCCTGCTCCTAAAGGCCGCCACACCGTGGCGGCCTTTACGCGCGCGCCAGCCTCGCCGCGTGCTGGTCCATCACCATGATCAGCACCCCGTCGCGCGGGGCGACCTTGCCGGCGGGGAGCTTGGCCCGCGGGCCCGGCGGCTCCGAAAGAATCTGCGCCACCGCCTGGGCCTTGTCGGCGCCGGTCACCAGCAACAGGACGTTGCGGGCGGCGTTGATCAGCGGGAGGGTGAAGGTCATCCGCCGTCGCCCCAGCACCGGCACGAATTGGGCCGCCACCAGCTTGGTCTGCTCCTCCAGGGCCGGCGTGCCGGGGAACAGGCTGGCGGTGTGCCCCTCGGCGCCCATCCCAAGCAGCACCAGGTCCAGGCGCGGCGTGCCGGTCCCGTCATCGCCCACCTCCTGGCGGATGTGCTGCTCATAGCGAGCGGCGGCCTGATCCAGGTCGTCGGCGTCGGCGTGCATGGGGCAGACGTGCGCCAGGCTGATCGGGACGTGATCCAGCAGGACCCGCTGGACCATGCGGTAGTTGCTGTCGGCGTGGTCCTGGGGCACGTCGCGCTCGTCGCCGAAGAAGACCTTGACCTGCCCCCAAGGCACCTCCCCGGTGATTCCGGCCTGGGCGAGCTTTTCGTACAACAGGCGCGGGGTCGTGCCGCCCGCCAGCGCCACCGAGCACTGGTCTCGCCGGGACACCGCCTCGCAGACAATGCTCTGGAATAGGTTGGCGGCGGTGGTCGCCGCTTGGTCCTCGGTGGACTCCACCACGATCCGTCGCTCGGGTGTTCCAGGAGTCATAGTAGTTCGCTACCTGATCGCCAGCCACCCCCCGTAGGGGTCTTCGAAGAGCCGGTCAGCCGAGGCTGGACCCCAACTAAGCGGAGGGTACTTCTCCAACGTCGGCAATCCGGTCGCCAACCATGAGTTGCGAATGCTGTCCACGACCCGCCAGGCGGCCTCCGCTTCGTCGCGCCGGATGAACAGTGTCGGGTCGCCGCAGATGGTCTCCAATAGCAGATGCTCGTACGCCTCGGGCGAGGCCGACTGGAAGCTCGATTCGTAGCGGAAGTCCAGCTTCACCGGCCGGAGCATCATCCGCGGCCCGGGGACCTTGGCGTCCACCACCAGGTAGACGCCCTCGTCGGGGGTAATGCTTAAGACCAGCCGGTTAGGCGATCGGATGGGGCAGTCGGCGCTATAGAACAGGCTGACCGGCTCAGGCCGGAAGATCACCGCGATCTGGCTGGCCTTGGCCGCCAGGCGCTTGCCCGTGCGGAGGTAGAACGGCACGCCCGCCCACCGCCGGTTGTCCACCGAAAGGCGGACGGCCGCGTATGTCTCCACCTGGGAATCGGCCGCCACGCCGGGTTCCCGCGTGTAGGCGGGGATGTCGCCCTCGCCCACGTATTGCCCGCGGACGGTCCATCGCTGGACCTGCTCGGGCGTCAGGGGCGGGATGCTGCGGAGGACCTTGACCTTCTCGTCGCGGATGGCCTGCGCGCCCAGCGAGCCGGGCACGTCCATCGCGATCAGCGCCAGCAGTTGGAGCATGTGGTTCTGGATCATGTCCCGCAAGGCCCCGGCCTGCTCGTAGTACGGGCCGCGCCGAGCCTCCATGCCGGAGGTCTCGGCGGTGGTGATCTCCACCCGCGCCACGTGGTGGCGGTTCAGCAACGGCTCGAAAACGCTGTTGCCGAAACGCAGCACCAGCAGGTTCAGCACCGTCTCCTTGCCCAGATAGTGGTCGATGCGGTAGAGCTGCGACTCGTCGAAGTGCTCCAGCAACGTCCTGTTGAGCCGGCAGGCGCTGTCCAGATCATGGCCGAAGGGCTTTTCGACGACCAGGCGCACGAACGCGTCATCTCCTCTGGGGCGGTTCAGTCCCACCTCGCCGAGGTTCAGCACGATGTCCTCTACCAGGTCGGCGCTCACGGAGAGGTAGAACACGCGGTTGCACTGGCAGCCATGCAGGCGATCCAGGCTCGTCAATCGCTGGCGCAGGGCCTCGTAATGCTCGTGTTTCTGGGCCCGGGCCGTCTGGTAATGCCACCGCTGGGAGAACCTCTGCCAGAATGATTCGTCCAGGCCGCCGCGGGAGTACTGGCGAAGGGCCTGGAGCATCTCCTGGCGGAACTGCTCATCGCTGCGCGGCCGGCGGGCGACCCCCAGCACCGCCAGCCGGTCGGCCAGGTCGCGGTCCCGCGCCAGGTTGTACAGGGCCGGGGCAATCTTGCGGGCCATCAGGTCGCCCGTGGCCCCGAACACCACGAACAGGCAGGCCGGAACCTCCTCCGGTTCACACAGCCCGGCTCCGAACAGATCTGCCTGCAACGCGGGCATGGCCCCATCCTTGCGTCGCCGAGGCGACGCTGCCAGACATTCTATCACCCTTTTGCGCGGGCAAGCCTGCCCGCCCTACGTCGCCAACCTACGAGGTTGGGCCATCCTGAGGCTTGACAGGATCGCCTTTCATGGTAGAATTCGCGTAGCTCCACGACCGCAAAGGGAGCGGCGGAGCAGTTCATCGTGACGGCAGGAGCGTCACTCGCTCCAGCGCTATCCTGCCTAGGCCCCTCGGCCAAGTTCCCAGAGATAGGTGACGGTGCACATGTCAATGGTCTGGGTGCAAGGTAAGCCAAGCAAAACAGGAAGCTTGTCCCAGGAAAAGGAGCTGAGCATGAACGTCAAAGTCTTCCAGGCAGTCGCATGTGTGTGTTTTGTCGTGGGCGCGGTCTCCGCCGCCTTGGGAACCAACGCCCTGATCCTGAACGTGCCCGACTGGAACCAGCCGAACAACTACGGTCCGCCCCCCAACGGGGGCGACTATCCCAGCTGGTGCTCGCCGACGGCCGGGGCGGACCTGGTCGGGTACTGGGAGGACGCGAAGGGGAAACTGGGGCTGACCGATCGCGTGAACCCAGGCAGTGTGCCCTTTGCCAACAACGCAGGCACATGGAATCAGGGAATCTGGCACGATGGGACCATTGAGATCGGCTGGTACATGGACACCGGGTTCTGGCGGACCACCAACCCGCAGCAGTTCCCGCCCCTGAGCGGCGGGACGGTCAGAGATCGGATCGGTTCGGGAATCGAGAGCTACATCGAATCGGCCTGGACCGATTCCGGCAGCGGGCTCCAGAAGCTGGCATTCGATGCTGCCATCTCGCAAGATGTCGGATTGAGCAACCTCGCGTGGGCCCGTTACATTAGGGAGATCAATGCGGGCAGACCCATTCTCGCCTCCGTCCTTCACTGGGTTCTCCCGGGCGGCATCTTTCTAACAACGGACGTCATAGAGGGCCAGTCCGTGGACAAGTGGATATTGGGGGCGGGCGATCCACATACCGTGTGCGGGGTCGGTTACATCGATCCTGATCTAATTCTGCTGGAGCCCCGAATCACCGGCGACGAGTGGATCATAGCGCAGGACAACTGGCCGAACACGGCCAGATACGTCGCCGTCCAGCTGACGTCAGACTGGGCACAATTCGACTACGTGAACATCCCCGAGCCAACCACCATTGCCATCTTGGCTCTAGGCGGCCTAGCGATGCGGCGGCGGCGGAACTAACCATCAATGCGTCTGTTACCCGGAACACAAGCCTCGTCCATGCGGGCGGGTCTTGGTTCGTTCTCGGCTGACACTTCATGTCACGCGGCAAATAGTGGTGAGCGGCTAGAAGAACCGATTCTCGGTGCCCGCCCGCAGGCGGCGGATGTTGGCGCGGTGGCGGACGAGGATCAGCGCGATCACCGCGGCCGCAAAGATCATCAGCGGCCAAAGTTGCGCCAGGTGGCCCAGGTTGAACGCCGCCAGCAGCGGGGCAAACGCGAGGGCGGCGGCGATGCTGGCCAGCGACACGTAGCGGCTGATCAGCAGCACCGCCACCCACACCCCAAACGCCGCCAGCCCCGCCCACGTGAAGTACGGATAGATGCCCAGCACCACCCCCAAGGCCGTGGCCACGCCCTTGCCCCCGCGAAAGCCCAAAAACAGGCTGAACACGTGCCCGGCGATCACCGCCAAGGCGACGCTTAGCCAGGCGGCCTGCTGGGCGGCGGTGGGCGGGGCGTTGCGGACGATTAGCGCCCCCGCCAGCGCCGTGGGCGCCAAGCCCTTGAGCATGTCCAGCAGGAAGACAACGCACCCCCACTTCTTGCCCAGCGTGCGGGCGACGTTGGTAGCCCCGACGTTCCCGCTGCCGGCCCTGCGCAGGTCCACGCCCTTGGCGCGGGCCACAATCGCGGCGAAGCTCACCGAGCCGACCAGGTAGGCCCCCGGCACGAAGCCCGCGACGGCGATCCATTGGGGACTGTTCATGGTCGGGCCGGTACCTTCGGGGAACTGTTCATGGCCGGGCGGGCGCCTTTGCGTAGGCCGCCAGAAGCTCATCCACGTGCCGCTGGACGCTCAGGTTCGGCCCTGCCCGCAGGCAGGCGAGCGACCGCGCCGCCCGCCGCTGCGGGTCGGCCAGCTCGCCCAGGGCCTCCACGATCTGCCGGCGATGCCGCGGGGAGTCCACCACGATGCAGCCTTCGCCCAGCAGCTCAGCCGCCCCGTTGTAGGCGGTGGTCACCGAGGGCACGCCCCAGCGGGCCGCCTCCAGCAGCACGCGGCTGCACGGGTCGTACCAGCTCAGCAGGATGCACGCGTCGGCGGCGGCGATCCACTGGAAGACGTTTTCGGTCGGCCCGACGATGTGCACCGCCGAGCCGACCTCGCGCATCCCGGCGAAGCGCTGGTAGCCCTCGGCCAAGTCGCGCCCGACGATCACCAGGCGGGCCTGGGTGTGCCGGTGCTTTGAATGGTACCACTGCGCGAATGCGACAATCGTGTAGTCCACGGCCTTGAGTTCAAAGTTGGTGGCTACCACGAGGAACACGGTGTCCTCGCGGACCACGCCCAGCCGGTATCGCCACTGCTGGCGCCAGTCCTGGCGCTCCTGTAGATCCGCCGGGGGGGCGTCGACGCCGTTGGGCACCACGATCACCCCGTCGCTTCGCCCGTAGTGCTCCTGCACCTCGCGGGCGACCATCCGGCTGATCGGGAGGATCAGGGTCTTGGGGTCCCCCGCGACCTGGCGCTCCAGTTGCTCCATGTGCCGGCGGTGGCGGTTGAGCGCATCGAGCGCTTTGGCCAGCGGCCGCAGCAGCGGCGAGCGGCGCCTCAGCGCCGCCGCCCGCTGGGCGGGCACCGTGCCCCCGCGAACCTGATAGACGTGCGCGCCGGGCACCGGGAGCGTGGCATGCACCACGTCGTATCCGCCGGCCTGGATCTCGCGCTGGACGTCGGCGACGAATCGCTTGAGCCGCCCCGAGCGCCCCAGGCCCCGCCCGCCCAGCGCCTTGACCTGCACGCGCGGGTCGTCGAGCCGGCCCTGGCGGCACAGGATGGTCACCTGGTGGCCCCGGTCGGCCAGCGCCGCGGCCACCTGCGCGGTGGACCGCTCCCGGCCGCCGCGGGCGGCGTTCATATGCTCGATCACCCAGGCGATCTTCACGGTGGCTCCCTGCGCCGCGCCCGCCGCGCCATCGCAGCGGCCTTGCGGGCGATGGCGCGATTATAGCGGCCTTCCTCGCCCCCGCCACGCCGGCGAAGGTAGGCCCTGAGGAATTCCTCCCAGCATCCAGCCACCCAGGCCGGGGGCATCGAGTATCGAAGCTGTGCCAAGTCCTTGACCTGCCAGCGGAACGCCCGACATCGCGGGCGAAACATCCGCGCCAGGTCGATCAGCGACAGCCGGTCCCCTGAATCGCCGCGCTGCATGAAGAAGATGTGGCAGGCGTAGAGGTCGCGGTGCACGTAGCCGGCCCGGTGCAGGCGGGCCACCAGGTCGGCCAGGCCCTCCGTCAGCAGCGCGCGGATGGCCGGCTGGTCAAGCTGACGGGCCAGCCCCTGGCCGCATCGCTCCAACGATTGTCCGGCTACCTCGCTGACTACCAGGAAGCTTCGCGCCGGCCAGCAGGCCGGCCCTTCCTGGCCCCAAGCCAGTACCTCCATGTCCGTCAGACCAGCCGCGCGGGCAAGCTCGATGTTCCGCGCCTCCACGCCGGCCGGGCCGCATCCCGGGCCGTACGCGATCCAACGACGGACGGCAGCCGCTAGCGGCTCGCGATCATAGCGCTTCAGATAGACCGCGGTCGAGCCGCCTTCCCCGTCGCTTAGCGCCACCCGGCTGCGGCGGCGGTGCCCCAGCCCGGGCTTGCCTAGGTCCTCCGCCGCCTCCAGCGCGAAGGCGCCGGCCACCGTGGTCAGTCCGCGGCGCTCCAGCAGCCGGCGGAGTTCCAGGGAGCTCACGCCCGGCCCTCCATCCTGGCCCAGGCTTCATCCAGCAGCCGCCGCGCCGGCGCGATTACCATCTCCGGCGTGATGGCCTCCATGCAGCGGTGGTAGCGGGGACCCGGAACGGCCGGGCAGATCCTCCGCCGGCAGGGCCCGCAGGGCACGTCCACGCGGACGATTGCCTCCCGCGCGTAGTCGATGGCGGCCCATCGCGGGTCCGTGCTGCCAAACAGCGTCACCACCGCCGTGCCCACCGCCGCCGCGACGTGGCGGGCGCCGGTGTCGTTGGTCACCAGGAGTTGGCATCGCGCCAGCAGGGCCTTCAGCAGGGACAGGCTGTTGTCCAGCCGCGCCAGGTTCATCAGAGGGCGGCGGCGCATGTGATGCTCGACCTCGGCGGCGATGTCCCGCTCGGACGGCGCGGCGTTGATGATGATCTGCGCGGCGCGGGAGTCCGCCAGCGCGTCGGCCAGCGCGGCAAAGCGATCCGGCCGCCACATCTTCGAGACGCCAAACGACGCCCCGGGGTTGAGCATCACCGTGGGCGAATCCCCCCGCCAGCCGTGACGGGCCAGCAGGCCGGCCGCCTGTTGGCGCTGCGGGTCGGAGACCGTGAGCCGCATCCGCCGGCCGGGGTCATTGGCCCCCAGGCGGCACGCCAGCGCGTTGTAGTAGTCGATGGCCGAGATGGGCACGTAGCGCCCGCACGCATCGCGTGGCGGTTTCAGGCGGACCTGGAGCAGCAGCGACCGGCCGTTGCGGGCGTAGCCGGCCCGGCGGCGCGCTCCGCCCAGCCAGGCCAGCGCGGCGGACCGGAAACTGTTGGGCAGCAGCACGGCCAGGTCGGCCCGGTCGGCGCGGAGTTGGCGGACCAGCTCCCAACCGGCGCCCCACATCCGGCATGAGCCGCCGCGGTCGGCCAAGGTGCGGTCGGCCAATCGCTCCTGGGCCAGCAGCTCCAGGGCGATGGGCCTGCCGACGTGCGTGATCCGCGCATCGGCGAAGTGCGCCCGCAGGGCTCGCAGCGCCGGGGTGGCCATCACCACGTCGCCCACCCAGTTGGGCAGGAAGACCGCCAAGTGTTTGACGACCATGCCGGCCATTCTAGCAGGTGGCCCTCGCCACGCCTCGCCGTCAAGGCTGCGCGGGCGCACTGGCCGGCGATGGCGGAGCCGGGCGCGACAGCCGCCGCGCCTCCAGGTGAGCCTGTTCGAACAGCGTCACCGACCGCCGGTCCCCCACGCCCACGCTCAAGCCGCTAAACAGGCTCTTGACCTGGGCCAGTTGCCCAATCGCCTGATCGGGCTTTCTCTTGTTCCAGTGAAGGATGGGACCATCCGGCAGGCCCGCCCGCTGAAGCCAGCCATGTTGTTGGGACGCCTTTGCGGCAGACTGCGTGGCCAGGTAGACGATATTAGCCTGTTGCGCCAGGTCGCACAGGCCGGCGACGGCGGCGGCATCATCCAGGTCGATCGCGTCCAGATCCACAGCCGCCAGGTTCGCCTGTTCGGGCCAGACGTACGTGGGCGCCTGGACCCATATCTCTTCCCCGTACAGATCCTGATAGGCCAGGACCATCTGGTAGACGCCCGGGTCCTGGGGCACGGGGACGTTGGCGGCGGCATAGCCCTTGCGGTCGGTGAACGCCGCCCGCTGGGGCTGGTCGTCCACGTAGAACCGCAACGGGGCCTGCTTAACCGACCGGCGCAGCAGCCAGAATTCCTGCCGCGTCAGGCGGGCCACCGTTGCGGCTTGGCCGCCCGCCACGGCCAGTTGGTCCGCGGCGGTCAGGTGATACTGGCCGCCGCATCCGCCGGCCAGAACGCCAAGGCCCCACGCGGCGCGGAAGATCGTGCCTATGCCTCGGTTGTG
>Ga0315289_10004527_pt1 | contig 20690 bp, 23 predicted proteins | sample YL17G11_40_MG_FD_203452 | JGI IMG/M metagenome (GOLD analysis project Ga0315289, IMG submission 203452) | Sediment microbial communities from Yellowstone Lake, YNP, Wyoming, USA - YL17G11_40 | ecosystem: Environmental > Aquatic > Freshwater > Lake > Sediment | place: USA: Wyoming | collected... | reverse complement strand
CCCGCGACATCGAGTGGGGCGTAGCCATTCCCGTCGCGGGCTACGAGGACAAGCGCATCTACGTCTGGTTCGAGGCGGTCATTGGCTATCTGTCGGCGGCCAAGGAGTGGGCCCAGAATGGCGGCAAGCCGGAGGCTTGGCGAGAGTTCTGGCAGGACCCAGATTGCAGGAGCTACTACTTCCTGGGCAAGGACAACATCCCCTTTCACACCATCATCTGGCCGGCCATGCTCATGGGCTACGACGGTCTCAACCTGCCCTATGACGTCCCCGCCAGTCAGTATCTCACCATGCGAGGCAGCAAGGTCTCCACCAGCCGCCGGTGGGCCGTCTGGCTGCCCGACTTCCTGTCGCGCTACGACCCCGACCCCCTGCGCTACTATCTGTCGGTGACCATGCCCGAGACGTCCGACAGCGACTTCACCTGGGCGGACTTCGTTCGCCGCAACAACGATGAGCTGGTGGCTACCTGGGGCAACCTGGTGCACCGCGTGCTCACCTTCACCTATCGTCACTTCGACGGGGCCGTCCCCCAGCCGGGCGAGCTGGATGAGACCGACCGCCATCTGCTGACGCGCGCCGAGCAGAGCCTGGCCCAGGTGGGGGAAGAGATAGGCCTCTGCCACTTTCGTGGCGGCATCGGCGCTGCCATGGCCATGGCCCAGGAGGCCAACCGCTACCTGGAGGAGAAATCGCCCTGGCGGCTCATCCGGGACGACCGGCAGAAGGCGGCCACCACCCTCTATGCAGCCGTCGGAGCCATCAACGGCCTGAAGACGGCCTTCTACCCCTACATGCCCTTCACCTGCCAGCGGCTGCACGGCTACCTGGGCTACGATGGGCCCATCCAGGATAGTGGCTGGCAGTTTGTCCTGCCGCCGCCTCGCCAGCCTATCGCCCAGCCGGAGCCCCTGTTCAAGAAGCTGGAGCCGCAGATCGTGGAGGAGGAAGAGACCCGCCTGGGGCAATGAGCATGCTCATCGACTCCCACTGTCATCTCCATTTCCCCCAGTTTCAAGCTGATCGCGCTCAGGTTCTGGAACGAGCCTGGCAGGCTGGTCTGTCGGCCCTTGTTGTGGTGGGGACGGATGCGGACTGCAGCCGGCGCGCCCTCGCCCTGGCCGAGACCCATCCGAACATCTTCGCCACGGTGGGCTGGCACCCCCATGAGGCTTCTCACTTCGATGGCCGGGGGCAACTGGCCCTACGCCGTCTAGCCGAATCGCCCAAGGCAGTGGCCATAGGTGAGATTGGGCTGGATTTCTATCGCAATCTCTCGCCGCCAGAGGCGCAGCGCGCGGTCTTCCAGCAGATGCTGGACATGGCCGGCGAGCTGAGCTTGCCCGTCGTCATCCACTCCCGCAACGCTGAGGAGGAGACCTTCGCCATCCTCTCAGCGTGGGCAGCTCAGATGAAGGGGCAAGGGCACCAGGAGCGGCCCCTGGGGGTCGTGCATTGCTTCGGCGGCGACCTGGGCCTGGCCCTGCGCTACGTCCAGCTAGGCTTCCTCATCTCCATACCAGGGAGCATCACCTACCCCAACGCCGAGCGCATGGCGTCGGTGGTGGCCGGCCTTCCGCTGGAGCGCCTGCTGGTGGAGACGGACGCCCCCTACCTCACTCCCCAGTCAAGGCGGGGGCGCCGCAACGAGCCCTCCTTCCTGATGGAGACAGTCGGCAGGATAGCGGAGATACGGGCTCAGACCATTCGAGAGGTGGCGGAGAAGACTGGCGCCAACGCCGCCGCTCTCTATGGCATTGCTCAGGCTGGCAACTCTGAGCCGGCGGAGAAGAAAGAGGCGCTGTGAAGCTGGACACCCTCTACGGCCCCGTTCACCAAGACCTGGATCTGGTCGACGAGACCATCGATGCCCTGAGGGACGTGGACTATCAGCCCCTGGCCGAGATGCTGAACTTGGTGCTGGCCGCCAGGGGCAAGCGCCTGCGCCCGGCCCTTTCCCTGCTGGCAGGGCAGTTCGGCCAGTACAGGCTCGACCTGCTGGTCCCTCTGGCTGCCTCCATCGAACTGCTGCACACGGCCACGCTGGTGCACGACGACGTGATCGACAACGCCACCACCCGTCGCGGCCGCCCCACGGCCAACAGCATATTCCGTAACACCACCACCGTAATGCTGGGCGACTACATGTTTGCCCACGCCGCCAACTTTGTCGCCCGCACCGGCAATATCGAGGTTATCCGCCTGTTCAGCCAGACCATCATGACCATCGCCAGGGGCGAGATCGGCCAGGACATGACCGCCTACGACACCCGCCAGACGGTGCAGCAGTACCTCCAGCGGATCGGGGGCAAGACGGCCTCCCTGTTTGCCACCGCCTGCCAGGGCGGAGCCATGCTGGCCGAGCTCAGCGAGGACAGGGTGGAAGCCCTCAAGGACTACGGCTACAACTTGGGCATGGCCTTCCAGGTCGTGGACGACATCCTCGATTTCGTTGGCGACGAGCAGGAGATGGGCAAGCCTGTGGGCAGCGACCTCAGCCAGGGCACCCTGACCCTGCCATCGCTGCTCCTGCTAGACCGCTACCCGAAGGACAACCCCATAGGGAAGCTGTTCGCCCATCAGCAGCGGCAGGAGTATCTCAGCCAGGCGGTGGAGATGATCCGCCAATCGGATATCCCCCGCGAGTCCTACCAGATGGCGGAAAGCTTTGCCAAGGAAGCCGAGGGGGCGCTGACGGTCCTGCCAAACAACCCTGCCCGCCGCACCCTGCGGGACATCGTCCACTACGTGCTGGACCGCCGGAGCTAGACTGACGTAGACGCGGGCTTTAGCCCCGCAGCTACGGGCAGAGGAGGGAAGCAGGCGGTGCGACGACTAATCGCCGCTGGCCTCTGGCTAGTAGCACCCAACTACGCCGCTTGGCGGCAGGGCAGGTTCAACGTCTCTCGCCCCGCGGAGCCTTTCCGGCGTTGGAATCCCAAGGCGATGCGATGGGAAATTCCGCTAATCCTCCCAGGCGCCATAACCGCAGGGTTGGCCCTCAAGTTCGCGATGCCTGCCTTGGCTATCTGCGGCGCCGCCTGGGCTTTCATAGGTGGTTTCAGGCTGGTGGCGCGACTCGTGGTCCCGAGGCCATGGGTGGAAACCGAGACCGATTTCGTTGCTATGACGACCGGTGACATCGCCATCAGGATTGCCCTCGGCGTTGGGTTGATCTCGGCCCTCGCTCTGGCAGAGTGGACGTTGGCCCTGGCTTTCGGCACCGCCCTGGCGCTTCTGGCCTTTAGCGGAGTGGTCGTTTCGGTGGTGCTGTGGCGAATCGTTGCGCGGAGAAGAACTCCAGCGCCTTAGCCCTCCGCAACGTAGCTGCAGGGCTTTGGCCCCGCGGCAGCGCAGCGGACCCTGAAGATCTGCAGCTACGTCTTCTCTGCTTCTCGCGACCGCCCGCTCTTCTTGCTACGCCTTCTCGCCCCTGGTCGGCCGCTTCGCCGGCTTGGGCTCGGCCAGCTCGGGATGCTGCTGGTGCCGCATCCGCTTGGGCAGGGTCTTCACTTCCTTCCCCAGATGCCAGTAGGTGCCCTTATCAGGGATACGACGAGGATAGCCATCGCGATAGGTGAGGGCCATGAAGGATGACAGTATGCGCTGCCCATCGCGCTGGCAGGCTGGACAGGGCGCAGGAAGGGCGGCCTCTCCCATCGGCCGCAGGGCCTCGAAGACGCCGTTGCAGTGCTGGCAATAGTATTCGTAGAGAGGCATGGAAGCCTATCCCCCTAGCCGGATACCCCCGCAGGCTCCCAGAAGCCCTCCCGCCGCAGACGGTCGATGAAGGCGACCGAGCGCACGTCTCGCTCCAGCACGTAGATCAGGTAGACCCGCAGGTGCATCTCGACCTCCTGGGCCAGGTCGAGGCTCATCCTCACCCGCGACGCTTCGGCGAAGCTGCCGCTTTGAAGCAGGCGCATCACCTTAAGGGCATTCAGCGATAGCGGCCTCGCTCCGCCAGCCTCCTGCCCGCACGAGGGACAGAGGACGCCGCCGGCGGCAGGGCTGAAGTAGTTGGGCACCGCTTCCAGAGCCCGTTGGCAGCTCACACAGCGAGCGAGCTGGGGCTGAAAGCCCGCCAGAGTCAGGAGCTGCATCTCCAGATGGCGCAGGACGGTGTCCACGTTCTTTGCTGTCGTTAGGCGACGGAGGGTCGCCAGCAGCAACTGGAAGACGTGATAGCTCTCGGCCCCCTCGGGCGAGAAGCGGTCCACCAGCTCGGCAGCGTAGAGGGCACGGCTGAGGCGGTGCAGGTCGGCCCGCAGGGGCGCGAAGCTCTCCATCGCCTGGGCCTGGGTGACGATGTCCAGATTGCGTCCCTGGGCCAGCATGACCGCGGTGTGAGTCAGCACCTCCAGATGACCACCCAGGCGGCTCTTGGGTCGGCGCACTCCCTTGGCCACGGCGTCCAGCTTGCCATAGTTGGGGGTGCAGAGGGTGACGATCTTGCCGGCCTCGCCCAGCTTGCGCTGGCGCAGGACGATGGCTTCCGTCTTATAGATGCGCGGTCTCATCATGGGAAGCGCCCGCGAGGCTCAGCCGGGTTCGCCGTTGGTGGCTTGATTCTCGACCCCCGCCTGATGGTCATGAACAAAATAACTCGACACAAGGCAGGGCTGAAGCCCTGCAGCTACGACCCGGGCCCCTCTTCATTTTGTAGCTGCAGACCTTTAGGTCTGCCTGGAAAGGGCAACTAGGGATGTCGGTTTATCTTCTCAATGACCATAAGGCGGGGGCATCGGTTTCGCCTCCCCATGCCCCCCCGACCTGTCGGGGGGGTTGCGTGCGAACCCGAGAGTCCAAAACCCACCAATCATGAACCAGTTCGAGGCTCAGCTCATCTCCTGTCGGCCCTCCAGGGCGCGGGTAAGGGTGAGGTCGTCGGCGTACTCTAGGTCGGCGCCGCTGGGCAGGCCGCGGGCCAGGCGAGTCACTCGCACCCCCAGGGGGCGCAGGAGGCGGCTGAGGTACATGGCGGTGGCCTCGCCCTCCAGGTTGGGGTTGGTCGCCAGGATCACCTCCTGCACCGAGCCGCTTTTCAGGCGCTTCAATAGCTCCTCGACCTTCAAGTGCTCCGGCCCCACGCCGTCCATGGGCGAGATCACGCCGTGGAGCACGTGATAGAGCCCGTTGTAGCTACGGGTTCGCTCCAGGGCGAGGATGTCCAGGGGCTCCTCCACCACGCACATGAGCGAGGGGTCGCGCTCCGGGTTTGCGCAGATGAGGCAGGGGTCGCGGTCGGTCACGTTCTGACAGGTGGAGCAGAAGGTGATCTTGTCCTTAACCTCCAGGATGGCCTGAGCCAGGGCTCTGGCCTCCTCCTGAGGGGCGCGCAGCAGGTAGTAGGTGAGGCGCTGGGCGCTCTTGGGGCCGACGCCGGGGAGTTTGTGGAACTCCTCGATGAGCCGCACCACCGGCCCTGCGGCGGAAGGGGTGATGTCCATAACGGGTTAGGTTAGGCCTGGGAGCTCGAGCCCGCCGGCCACAGAGCCAAGTCGCTCGGCCTGCATGATGCCCACCTTCTCCAGGGCCTCGTTGAGGGCGGCGACGATCAGGTCCTCCAGCATCTCCACGTCCTCGGGGTCAACGGCCTCGGGAGCGATCTTGACCGACCGCACCCTGGGCTGGCCGCTGACCGCCACGGTCACGGCACCGCCGCCGGCGCTGGCCTCCACCGTGGACTCCTCGATTTCCTGCTGAGCCTTGGAGATCTGAGCCTGCATCCGCTCGAGCCGGCGAAACATCTCAGGATTCATTCCGCGGGTCGCCACTGGAACCTCCCTTCCCACCAACTACTGGCCGTGCTCCCATTTGCCGAGCCGCCTGCACCAGATGCCCACCGCGCATCGATGGCCTTCCCTCCGCCCGCTGACGGTCGCACACCGTGCACTCCAGGGTGATGGTCTGGCCCAGAAGGCGCGAGGCTGCCTCTTCCACGATACGGCGGCCGGCCGGCGTCTCGATCTTCTCCCTATGGAGGCCAAACTGCTGATAGAATGCCAGGACGAGAACACCATTATCCAGGGACTTGATCTCGCAGGTTCCGTTGAGGTAGGCGGCCAGTCGATGATCCACCTCCTTGCAGGCCAGGCGGATACGCTGCAAGAGGTCATCATCAGCCGCCGCCGTCGTCGCTGCCACAGGAGTGGCCTCTGGCGGCGGGCTTTCGCTCTCGACGGGTGGCGCAGCAGGCTTCGGAGGCCGTGGAGCCTGCCTCTCGCTCTCCTGGCGCGCTCGCAACCTGGGCGGCTGCGGCGCCGCCTGACGGCCCGCCGGGAAAGGCGGCCGGACGACGGGCTCCGCCTCCTCGGCTGCCACCTGAGCAGCAGCGCCCGGCCCCAGCACTTGGTCGGCCAGGGCCAACTCCAGGGGGAGCGACGACTGGGGATCGTCGCGGAAGTCGGCCTGGCCGAAGCCACGCAGCGCTCGCAGGATGTCCTCGCTGGGGGCAGCAGACGAGAGGGAGCGCATATCCTCTACCTCCTCCGCCGCCAAGTCCAGCGTGTCCTCGGCTCCTGCCTTCACCACCAGCAAAGCCCGCAGATAGTCCACCATCTCTCGCTGAAACTGGCGCATGTCCACGCCGTCGTCCCGCACGGCAGCGATGAGCTTCAGCCCAGCCGACAGGTCTCTGTCCAAGACATGGCGCACCAACTGGCGAGCGCGGGCGTCGGCGGTCAGGCCCAAGGAGTCGCGCACCTGCTCCAGGCTGGGCGACGAGCCGTAGTAGTTGGCAAGCTGCTCTACCAGGTTGATAGCGTCACGAAGGCTGCCACTGGCGCTGCGAGCGATCTCCTGGAGGGCGGCCGCCTCTATCTGGATGCCCTCCTGCCGGCAGATGTGCTCCAGGCGGGAGACCATCGCCGCCAGGGGCAGACGGCGGAAGTCGAAGCGCTGGCAGCGAGAGATGATGGTGGCCGGCACCTTGTGGGGCTCGGTGGTGGCCAGGATGAAGATGATGTGAGGCGGTGGCTCCTCCAGCGTCTTGAGGAGAGCGTTGTAGGCCTCGGGGGTGAGCATGTGCACCTCGTCCACCAGGTAGACCTTGTACCGCCCGGCCATGGGCGCCAGGCCCACGCGGTCGCGCAGCTTGCGTACCTCGTCGATGCCGCGATTGCTGGCGGCGTCCATCTCCACCAGGTCCATGGCTCGCCCTTCGAGATAGGACTGGCAGGAGTCGCAGGTGTTGCAGGGCTCGCCCTCGGCCGTCTGGAGGCAGTTCACCGCCTTGGCCAGCAGTCGGCCCATGCTGGTCTTGCCGGTGCCACGCGGGCCACAGAAGAGGTAGGCGTGGGCCACCCGGCCGCTGGCCACCGAGTTGCGCACCGTCTGGGTGATGGGGTTCTGGCCCACCACCTCAGAGAAAGACTGGGGACGCCACTTACGGTAAAAGACTTCGCTGCTAGCGCTGCTGGTACTCAAAAAACCACCGCGAAACTCTGTATCTCGAGGCCATTATAGACTACACCCGCTGCTCGTCAAATTCGTGGGAAGCTGGCCGGTCGCAAGAATGTGCATAGTGTGGATAACTAAGCGCAAAACTTGTGGACAAGTCAATTGACAGATTTGTGGGAGTGCGCCAAATTGTACTTGAGGTATCGGGGCTAGATAGCGGTCGGTCAGACCCGGCAGAGATCCCCACCAGCACCCTGCCGACGCAGTTGGCCGATCGCTACCTAGCCCCGACGCTTCTCACACACTCAACCCTGAGCCTTACGCCTCAAGTGTCAGAGCTACTCACCGACATTCTGTCAGAGGCCGCTGACATTATCAACCGGTCTCCGCCCTAACTTTCCAAACCCGCCAGAATTTCCTCCTCCCTTTCCCGCATGACCCGCTCCTCCTCTGCCCCCTGGTGATCGTAGCCAAGTAGATGCAGGATGCCGTGCACCAGCAGGTGGGACACCTCGGCCTGCACGCTGTGGCCCTGCTCCTCGGCCTGCCGCGCAGCCGCCGGATAGGAGATGATCACCTCGCCCAGGCTTGCGACTTCGTCCGGCGGCAGCGCGAAGGGCCTGTCGCCCCGCCCGCCGAGGCCGAAGGAGAGAACGTCCGTCGGCTCATCGATGCCGAGAAAGCGGCGGTTCAGCTCGTGGATGGTGGCGTCGTCGGTGATGACTACACCCAGCTCGGTTGGGCCCGCGCCCTCCGCCAGCAGAACGTGGCGAGCGATCCGCCTCAGCCAGGGCGCCCGCACCACCCAGCGGAAGGGGCGAGCGACCTGCACCTCTATGCGATGAGCGCAGCGAGAGGGCCGAGGGGCAGCCATGCTGGCATGCTAGCACCCGCTGGCTGGCGATTCAAGGAAGGCGCTGGCGGCCGCCGATTGATTGATCGCCCATCTTGCCTAAGGTATGCTCTTTCAGGCAGACGCAAGGTTTACCGGAGGAGGTAGAGACATGGCTGAAGCCTCGATAATAACCGACGAGATGCGGGCGATCATTGGCAAGGAGTCGGAACCTGTCACCGTCGAGGTGGACAAGTCGGCCGTCCGCATGTTTGCCCGCGCCGTGGGCTATACGGACCTCATCTATTATGACGAGCAGTACGCCAAGAGCAAGGGGTATCGCAGCCTGCCGGCCCCCATGGGCTTCCTGGGCCACCCCATCTTCAGGCCGGATATGCCCTCCCGCCCGCTCTACGTCACGGCGCTCAAGAGCCCCTATGAGCGCGTTCTCAACGGCGGCAGCGATATCGAGTACTATGAGCCGATCTGCGCCGGCGACGTCCTCACCAGCACCGCCAAGCTCGTCGACCTCTCCGAGCGCTCGGGAAGCATGGGGCCGATGCTCATCGTCACCGGCGAGACCACCTACAAGAACCAGCAAGGCAAGGTGGTCGCTAAGTTCCGTGGCACCCTTATCCAGTACTAGGAAGAGTGTAGCTGCAGGGCTTCTCCGCCGCAGGCGGATGCGCCTCTGGCGCAAGCCCTGCGCGGATAGTGCAGACCTGAAGGTCTGCAGCTACGGCTGAGGGATAGGAGGAGAGAGAATGAGCAACCAGGTTTACTTTGAAGACGTACAGGAGGGCCAGGAGATACCGACCCTCCGCCAGAACTGCGATTCCCAGCGTCTGGTGATGTGGGCAGCGGGTTCCGGCGACTTCTACCAGATTCACTATGACAAGGACTTCGCCCAGGGCAACAACCTGCCCGACCGCATCGTCCATGGCGCCCTCAAACACGCCCTGCTGGGCCGTCTGCTCCACGAGTGGGTGGGCGACAAAGGTCGCGTCAAGCGGGTGGCCTGTCAGTACCGCGGCATGGATATGGTAGAGGAAGACGTAATCTCCCACGGCCGCGTCACCAAGAAGTCTCAACAGGGCGGCGAGAATATCGTGGAACTGGAAATTTGGACAGAGAACCCGAAGGGGCAGAAGACGACGCCGGGCACTGGCGTGGTGTCCCTGCCCTCGCGAGGATAGTAGGAGAGACAGCAGATGGGCATGCTGGAAGGTAAGGTCATAGTCGTTACCGGCGCCGGTCGCGGCATCGGTCGTGGCGTGGCCGAGCTGGCGGCGGAGGAAGGGGCGAAGGTGGTTGTGAACGACGCCGGCGTGGCCGTGGACGGCAGCGGCAGCGACAAGGGCCCCGCCGACGAGGTGGTGGAGGCCATTCGCAGCCGCGGTGGCACCGCCGTCGCCAACTACGATAGCGTGACCTCCATGGCCGGCGGCGAGAGCATCATCCAGACGGCACTGGACAGCTTTGGCCGCCTCGACTGCTTGATCAACGTCGCGGGCATCCTGCGCGACCGCATGTTCTTCAACATGACCGAGCAGGAGTGGGACGACGTCATCGCCGTCCACCTGAAGGGCCACTTCGCCTGCACCAAGGCGGCGGCCGTCGTCATGCGCCAGCAACGCTACGGCCGTATCATCAACTTCTCCTCGATCTCTGGCCTGTGGGGCAACGCCGGCCAGGCCAACTATGGCGCGGCCAAATCAGGCACCGCCGGCTTCACCCGCGTCGTGGCGCGCGACCTCGGCCGCTATGGTGTCACCTGCAACTGCATCGTCCCGCGCGCCCTGACCAGGATGACGGGCGATCTACCGAAAGGGCCCTCGCAAGAGCGCGTTGTCGGCCGCGGCATAGAAGCGTGGCCGCCCGACCACGTGGCCCCCATGACCTGCTATCTGGCCACTGACCAGGCCTGGAACATCAACGGCCAGGTCTTCCTAGTCTACGGGGGCACAGTTGCCGTGCTCGCCCATCCCCTGCCGCAGCGGACCATCTTCAAGCAGGGGATGTGGGCCACGGACGAGCTGATAGAGATGGTGCCCCAGATGATGGAGGGCATCGCCAATCCTGCACCGCCGCCCGAAGACCTTGACGTGCCCGGCCGGCCTAAGAGCTAGGCCCAGCCAACTCCCTGAGAAACGAGAGGTGATCTAACATGGCAGACTTGCTCAAGGGAAGAAACGCTGTGGTGACAGGCGCCGGTCGAGGCATCGGCCGGGGTATAGCCATCGCCTTGGCAGCCGAGGGCGCTAACGTGGTGGTCAACGACCCCGGAGTGGCCGCAGACGGCACCGGTTACGACAAGAGCCCTGCCGACGAAGTGGTGGAGGCCATCCGCAACCAGGGAGGCACCGCCATCCCCAACTACGACAGCGTAGCCACCGTTGAGGGCGGCGAGAACATCATCAAGAGCTGTGTGGACAATTTCGGCCGCATCGATATCCTGGTGAACAACGCCGGCATCCTGCGCGACCGCATGATCTTCAACATGAGTGAGGAGGAGTGGGACGCCGTCATCGCTGTTCACCTCAAGGGCCACTTCGCCTGCACCAAACCGGCGGCCGTCCTCATGCGTCAGCAACGCTACGGGCGCATCGTCAACTTCTCCTCTATCTCCGGCCTGCGGGGCAACACGGGGCAGGCGAACTACGGCGCGGCCAAAGCAGGCGTCGCTGGCTTCACCCGCGTGGTGGCCCGCGACCTCGGCCGCTATGGGGTGACCTGCAACGCCATCGCCCCGTCGGCCACCACCCGCATGACGGCCAGCGTGCCCGAGGCAGCGGCGGCTATTCGCGCTCAGAGCGGCGTCGCTCAGCCCAGGCTTGCGACGGCTGGCCCCGTCGAGAGGACGCCCGAACACATAGCCCCTATGGTCGTCTATCTGTGCACCGACCACGCCTGGAACATCAACGGTCAGATCTTCCACGTGGGTGGTGGCACGATATCACTGGCAGCCGCCGAAATGCCCGTCCACAGCATCACCAAGAGCGGCAAGTGGACTCTGGAGGAGCTGGCACAGGTCGTGCCAACGGAGCTGGTGTACGACATCGCCAATCCCGCACCGCCGCCAGCGGACCTGGACCTGCCGGGGCGTCCGGCCAAACCCAAGGAGTAGCGGCAGGGTTATCACATACAAAGAAGAAGCGGGCTAGCCCAGCAGCGCCGGTAAGCTATGCTGGCTTCGGGTCACGACATCTTGACCTTTCGCCTCTGCCGCACGCGCCTTGCCCCGGCAACCACGCGCATCAGGTGATTCGCCCAGACCATCAATTCCAAGGCTGCCTGCCGGTCCTCTCTGAGGTCGTGTCCATGCGCCCGGGGATTCCTGATGCCAGTCATGCAGCCGGCGAATACCAATCGGTAGCCTGCCTGCTCATCGCGCTCCGACGCCGTTCTTAAAGCATTGAGCTTCAAGACAGGGTTTTGTTCGTTAAACGCGTGGTGCATCAGGTCTTGACCGTCGCGCGAGAGCCCCGACTTGCCCTTGACCGTGTTGTTGACACACTTGTAGGCCTCCTCGACGGCCTCCGCGTAGTGACCATCCATGAACAGTGTGCGCGTGGCGGAGCGCAGCGGGTCACAGGACATGAGCCAGTCGTAGAGATCGGCAGGGCCCTTGGGGGGCACGGGCCTCGGCGCTCGACCAAGCACGAGGCCGAGCCTCTGAGCATCGCCCTGAATGCGTCTTGCAGCGTGGAGGACTCTCTGAGGCCTCACTGCTCAGCCCTATGGCTCCCGGCCGTACAGGTGACGTGCCATGCTGGCAAACACCTGGTCGATCTGCTCAGCAGACGCAGCCGGATCGATGTGGATGTTAACGTCGACGTGGAGCGTCGGCTCGGGCGGGACTGGCGGCGCCTCCGGTTGCGCTTCGGCCGTCGACTTCACCAACTGGGGCGCTGGTTCGCGCCGAGGCGGCGCAGCGGCCAATTCCTCGAGAGCCTGGGCCAGATCGGCGATCCGATCCTTTCCGGCCTCGTGGCAAATTAGTCCTACATACCGGGCGTTCTCCGTGAAGACCTTGACGCACTGCTCACGGTCTGGCTCAGGGACACCTTCAAGTTGGTCTTTCAAGACGTCAAGCGCCGGGATCGCCTTGCCCTTGAGGCGCTCGTAAAGCATATTGAAGGGCTCTATGCGCTTGACCGCCAACTCAAACTCGAGCCGTTTGCGGTCCTGCGGGGCCGTGTGTGGATCAACGAGCTTGGCGCCCTCATCCGTCAACTTCAGGTACTCCGCCTGACAGCCACCGACCGTCACACCATACTTACTAGAATCGGTGACGAGTTGCCTGCTAAGTCCGCTTTCTGGCGAGCGCTTCAAACGATCGAACACGGTAATTCGCCGCAGTGCGCCGCCGACCCCGTGCTCTTGAATGGTACGGGCCAAGGCCAGGACATCTTCGAAGGGAGAAAGCGGGAACGGCTTCGCGGCCCCGCGTCCCCTCCTCTTGCTCTCCGCCGAGAGACTTGCGTCCGCGCTAGCTTGAACCATCTGCTAACCTCCCACGTGTTCTTAAGGCGTAACGGTTCTGTCTGTGGCATTGTAGCACGGGGCCGGAACGCCGTCAAGAACACTCGTTCGCCTGGGTCCGGCGGGCAAATAGACGGCTCCGGTCGAGCGGTGCACCAGCGCCGGTAGCGCGCCGCAGGTGGGCAGCCTATGCGGCGCGCCCTGCCTGGCCTCACCCCTCAGTCGTTCGCCCTACTGGCTGGCCGTGTGTTCCAGCCGTTGCAGTTTCTCCATCAGCACGAAGCTGCGGCCATCGCGCTGCACCAGGCCGCGGGGCACGAACCCCGCCTTCTGGAAGCAGCGCTGAGCGCGCACGTTCCAGTCGAGGGTGTGAAGGAACATCCGGCGCAGGCCCTTCTCCCTGAACACCAGCTTCACCAGAGCCTGCACGGCATCGCTGCCGTAGCCCTGACCCCAGTAGCGGCGGTCGCCGATGGTGATGCCCAGCTCGGCCTCGCCCATCGCCTCCCTCAGGTTGTAGTACATGGCGTTGCCGATGTGGCGACCGCTCTCGTCCTCGATGGCATAGGAGCGCCGTGCGCCATCAGGATAGCGTAGCTGAGCCAGCAGGGAGGCCTGGAAGTCGGGTAAGGAGATGCGTAGGGGCGACGCAGCGTCATAGCGAACCAGCTCCTCGTCGCTGCGCCAGGTGTAGTCGTCCTTGGCGTCGGAGAGGCGCTTACGGCGAAGGATAACTCTGCGGCCACGGGCAACCACATCGTCGGCGGGTGTGTTCACGACCGCTCTCCCCGGCCCTCGATGAGGTGCGCCGCCTTGCGCACCACCTCCACATCATTGGCATAGCTTAGGGTCTTAAAGGCCTCCTCCAACGGGAACCAGTCGACGCTATCGTACTCCCAGTCGTGGTCCTCAAGGCTGCCGCCAGTGGCGACCATCAGGTAGTAATGGACGAACTTATGGTAGCGCACACCCTCGCGGGCGAACCAGTACTCGATGATGCCGATCTTGGTCTCGATGGCGACCTGCAGGCCCGTCTCCTCACTCACCTCGCGTATGGCCGCTTCCTCCAGGCTCTCGTTGGCGTTGGGGGTTCCCTTGGGGAGGCCCCATATGCCCTCGCTCGTGCGGCCACACAGCACCACCTCGACACCCTCTCGCCCTCGCCGATAGACCACGCCCCCAGCCGAGACAGCCCGCTCTACCGGCAACTTCTTGGACGATGCGCCCTTGGCCATGTGGAGGTAAAGGCTAAAGGAGCCCAGGGTCCTCGGCGGAGTCCACCAGCGAGAGGGCTTCCTGAACCGCCTCCCGCATGCTGCCTGAGGGATGATCTAGATAGCGCATGAGGGCACACCTGGCCTGGCGGCCGCCGATCTCCCCCAGGGCAGCGATGGTAGCCTCCCTGACCTCGACGTCCTCGTCCTCTAGAAGGGGAATCAGATGGACAACCGCCGCCTCCTCAGCCAGCGAGCCACAGGCCAGGGCCGCTTCGTAGCGCATCTCGGAGTCATCGCTCTTGAGCTCCTGGAAGAGGATGGGCAGCCAGGAGGGGTCGCAGTTGTGCCCCATGGCATGGACGCCGCTCACCCGAAGGCGATGGCTGTCGCTCTTGTAGGCGCTGTAGATAGCTCGCCGAACCCAGGGCAGGCTACAGGCACCGATGGCCTCCAGGGCCCTGCCCCGCACCTCCAGCTCCTCGCCGCCATCGCTGATGGCCCGGCGCAGGACCTGTTCCACCTGGCGGAAGTACCGGTCGGGCAGGGAGCCGAGCTCCCACTGAAGAACGAAACGGCCCAGAGCCAGGGCCGCTTCCGCTCTCACCGTCGCATTGTCATCCGATTGGAGAAGGCCGATGAGCGGCTTGATGAGCTCGCGATGCTCATACTCCCACAGGCCGCGGATGGCAGCCGCCCTCACCTGGGGGTCGCCCTCGCAAAGGCAGGCCAGGAATATGGCGTCGAAGTTGAGATCTACGTTATCTTCGGCCAGTTCAACTAGCTGCTGCACTACCTGGCGACGGCGCTGGGGCTGAACCTGAGGCCAGGCGTCCAGGAAGGCCTTCTCCTGCTCGTCGGCCAAATGAGAGAGGTACACCAGCCTGCCCACCCTTAGCGGCTGGCCTTCGTCCTTCAGCTCGGCCAGATACTCCTGAAAGGTCGCCATCTCCCTGCTTACATTCTATGAAATGGCCTGACCCTTTGTGGAGGCCTCTGGAGGTGTCTTTCTCCCCCTTGGCCTATCTTGGGCTCCGTGCCAGCGAGCAGCCGCCCAATGTTCTCCCGATGCCGGAATAGAACCAGGGCCGATGCAATGCCGCCGAATATGGCGAAGGCGTAGGGAACAATGCCCGCCAGTGCCAGCCCTAAGAAGGCAGCTCCCCCCATGAGAACGGTGACCACCGACATGAGAGACATATAGCGAAAGACCAGAACGATGGCCACCGCCACCGCCAGCAGACCGGGGACACTCAGGGGGAAGAAGAGCATGGCGGCGAAGGCCCCGTAGGTTGCCGCCACCCCCTTACCTCCCCTGAACCCGAGGTACGCCGGCCAATCATGGCCGACGATAGCTGCCACCCCCGCTACCGCCTGTAGGTTGTGGGCCGTGTTCGCCCCGTCGTGAGGCTCAAAGATGTACCAGGTGGCGAGGACGGTCACATACGCCTTGAGAACGTCGACCACAAGGACCAAGAGGGCCGGCCAAAGCCCCAGGCTGCGCAGGACATTGGCAGTACCCGTCACCCCGCTGCCGTAATCGCGAATGTCGATGCCTCGCATGAGCTTTCCCGCCAGCCAGCCGCTGGGAATGGAGCCCGTCAGGTAGCTTGCCACGGCCACAACGACGTATTGCCAGGCCATCCCTTAGACCTCGCCCCGAGCGCGGAAGATCAGTTTTAGAGCCGTTCCCTGGAAGCCAAAGGCCTTGCGGATGAAGTTCTCCAGGTAGCGTCGATAGGAAAAGTGAAGAAGGGAAGGGTCGTTAACAAAGAACACAAAGGTGGGCGGCCGCGTCTGGGCCTGGGTCACGTAGAGCAATTTCAGCCGCTGTCCCTGCACAGAGGGTGGGCCATGGGCAGCCACAGCCTTGCGCATGGCGGCGTTCAGCTCAGCGGTGGCCACCCGCTGGCCGCGGGCCGCCCCCGCCGCCAGGCCCGCATCGAGCAGCTCATCGATGCCAGTGCCCTCCTTGGCCGAAACGAAGCACAGGCGGGCCCAGGGCAGGAAGCGCAGACGGGCGCGAGCCGCTTTGACGAAGGCTGCCCGCGTCTCGCTGTCGCTGGGCATGAGGTCCCACTTATTGATGGCCACCGCCAGGCCCTTAACCGCCTCGGCTACGTAGCCAGCGATGTGGGCATCCTGGGCGGTGATCCCGTCGCTGGCATCGGTCACCAGAAGGGCCACATCGCTCCTGTCGATGGCCTGCTGGGCGCGCAGAACGCTGTGCTTCTCCACGCCACCCTGAATATGCCCACGGCGACGGATGCCGGCCGTGTCGACCAGCACCAGGTCTTGCTCCTGATAGCGGAAAGTTGTGTCTATGGCATCGCGGGTGGTTCCCGCCTCCTCGCTGACGATCACCCGCTCCTGTCCCAAGATAGCGTTCAGAAGCAGGGACTTGCCGACATTCGGTCGGCCGATAATGGCCAAACGCAGACCAGCGGGGACGGCCGCCGCTGCCCCCACAGGAAGAAGCAGAACCAGCCGATCCATCAGCTCGGGCAGGCCCAGGCCGTGGTGGGCGCTCACGGGGATGGGGTCGCCCAGGGCCAACTCATAGAACTGTACCGCCTCCTGCCGACGAGCCTCGTTGTCAGCCTTGTTGGCTACCAAGACCAGGGGCTTGCCTGCCCGCCGCAGGAGGTCGGAGATCTCCAGGTCGGTGGCGGTGGCGCCGTCGCGGGCGTCCACCACCAGGACAATGACATCAGCCTCGGCCAGGGCCACCTCCACCTGTCGCTTCACTAGTGGGGTGTAGCCCTCCTCGCCGCTAGGTTCCAGACCACCGGTATCGATCAGGGTGAACACCCGCTCCCCCCACTCGACATCGGCGTAGAGGCGGTCGCGGGTGGTGCCAGCGATGTCCTCCACCAGGGCCTTGCGGGAGCCAATGAGTCTATTGAATAGGGCTGATTTGCCGACATTGGGGCGGCCAACGATGGCCACCAGCGGCTTGTGGGCCGCTGTAGGCGCCTCCCCCTGAGTAGGATCCTCGGTCAGGGGACCGGCCTCCCTCATGGCGCTGGCTCCAGCACTACCTCAACCGAGGCGGGCGATATTTTGGCCACCTTCAATCCAGCGGGCGCTTCCACCTTCGGCTCCAACCGATAGGTGCCAGCACCCAAGCCCGATAGGTCAACGCTCGCCGTCACTTGGTCGGACGAGACGTTGTGCAGCGTTGGCAGCTCACCCTGGAGGGTCACCTCCACCAGAGGGGTGACGCTCACCACCCGCAGGTCGCTGGCCAGCCCCGTCCATTGGGGCGCCACCCCAAAGATGGCCTCGCCCTGAGCGGCAGCGATGCGTACCCGCACGGAGACGGCGGTCGACCCGCTTATGCTGAGCCCTGAGGGCAGCCCGACCAGGTTGACGATGCGCCTTATGTCGCTGGTGGCGCCCGTAATATCGATATCGTCGGTCACCACAAAACTGGTGACGTTCAGAAGCTCCAGAGGGCCCATCAGGGTTACACTGGCCGGTTCTACCTCCACCGCCGTCACGTTGTAGCCGGCAGCCGGGCTGCCTTTCAAGGAGGGACTGACCACCACCAGGCGGCTGAAGCGCTTTTGCTCCACCGTTATCTCAACGTCGACGCTGCTAGGATCGAGGGTCACCCCCTCCACAATGAAGCCGCCATCGTCGCGGGGCACCACGGGATAGGTCTGGCGCACATCAGTCACCGCCCCCGACACGTCCACAGTGGCCACAGCGACTGACACGCGGCTCACCAGCTCCTCGGGGCCAGACACCACCACCTGACTAGGATCGATCTTGGGATCAGAAAGCTCATACCCCATGGGGGGCGCTCCCACCACGTCCATCGACACCGGCACGACCTGGCTGACCAGGGGTTTCAGCTCGACGCGCACGGTGCCTGGCGGCCCTCCCGCCGAGGGCAACGTCGGTATGACCTCGATTATCCGCAGACCGCTCGGCTTGCCCAGCGGCTCGACTTCCACCTCCACGTCTTGGCCACCCGCCTGCGCTCCGAGCAGGTTCACGGTGGCCCTAAAGTCGCTAGCCGTGAGCTGCTCCCACTGGTTTTCACTTGCCTCGATACGCAGGGCTGCGGCGCCCAGGGGGCCGCCAAGGGTCAGGCCCTCGGGCATGTTGACCGGTACCAGCGTGACGTTGAAGGGAAGGACCCCTGTCCTCGTGGGATGCCCGGTGTCGGTGATGAACATCCAGACGCCGAATGCCAGAGCCACCGACAGGACAGCAAGACCGAAGTTGTGCCTGACCGACCTGACGGCCACCATAACCACAGCTCGACTGCGCCTGAGAAACTCCCCCAGCAGACGCACCAATGCGGCCACCCCACAGTGTCGTCAGAATAGACGGCTGAAAATGGCTTTAGCGCTCATCGCCAGAACCGCCCCAGGCCACGGGAAGCGGCACGGTCCCCCTCCCAGGCAGCGCTGAACAGGCTTCGGAGGATAGCCCGAAGGCGTGGCTTTTCCAGGCGGGAGATCATCCGGCCGTTGGCCGCCACCGAGATCTCGCCCGTTTCCTCAGAGACAACGACGGACACAGCATCCGTCCGTTCGGTGAGGCCCAAGGCCGCCCGATGACGGGTGCCCATGTGGCCGCGGTCTACCTTGTCCGAAAGGGGAAGAGTACAGCCGGCAGCCACCACCCGATCGCCGCGGAGGATCACCGCCCCGTCGTGAAGGGGCGAGTTGGGATAGAAGAGGCCCTCAAGGAGCTCCACAGAGGGTGTAGCATCGAGCCGCACGCCTGTATCGGCGTAGTCCTCCAGCCCCGTCTCCCGCTCTAGCACCATCAGAGCGCCATGGCGGCGCTGGGAGAGATTCTCCGAGGCCTCGATCACGGCGTCGAGAACGCTATCGTAGGTGGGAAACAGCGCCCGCCCCAAGCGACCGGTTCGCCCTACGCGCTCCAGGAAGCGGCGGATCTCCGGCTGGAAGATGATGGGGATGGCGATCAGCAAGGCCGGGAAGGAGTTGCGGACGAGCCAACCCAGAACCGTAAGCTCGAAAAGCCTGACCAGAACGAAGGCCACCGCGAAGAGGATGACAATGCCCCGCGCTAGATAGACGGCGGTGGTTCCCTGCATGAGCAGAAGAACGAGGTAGACGATGACAGCGATGATCAGGATGTCGACAAGACTGGCCGGCCCGAACTGGCCTAGAGCGTCCTCGATCCTGTTGATGAAGCCACCCATGTTCCTCAAGCCTCCTCTCCGCCCAGAATAAGGGACAGAACGGCTTTTTGGGCGTGCAGCCTGTTCTCCGCCTGGTCAAAGACCACCGATTGAGGCCCCTCGATCACCTCATCCGCTATCTCCTCACCGCGATGGGCAGGCAGATCATGCATCACGATGGCATCAGGCGAGGCCAGGCCCAGCAGTTCGGCATTCACCTGATAGCCGCCGAAGGCCCGCCGCCGCTCGGCCTGCTCCTTCTCCTGGCCCATGCTCGTCCAGACATCAGTATAGACTACATCGGCGCCGCGAACCGCCTCCTGGGGCGACTCAACACAGACAACCGATGCCCCCGAAGTAGCGGCCAAACTCTTCGCCTTGTCCACCAGCGCTGTAGATATGCCATAGCCCTGGGGCGAGGCAATTCGAAAGTCCATTCCTGCCAAGGCCGACCCCAGCATGAGCGAGCGGGCAACGTTGTTGCTGTCGCCCACAAAGGAGAGGACGAGGCCCCGCCAGCGGCCCTTCTTCTCGTAGATGGTCAGGAGATCGGCCAGGGCCTGACAGGGGTGCTCGCCATCGGAGAGGGCATTTATCACCGGGATGTCGGCCCAGCGAGCCAGCTCTTCCACTGTCTCATGCTTGAAGGTACGAGCGGCGATGGCGTGGACGTAGCGACTGAGAACCCGCGCCACGTCCGCCACGGGCTCTCGCTCGCCCAGGCCTACCTCGCCTGGTGATAGATAGAGGGCATGGCCGCCCAGTTGGAGCATCGCCACGTCGAAGCTCACCCGCGTGCGCAGTGACGGCTTCTCGAACAGAAGGGCCAGGGTCTTCTGCTTCAGCACAGACGACGAGCGGCCACGCTTCATCATGAGGGCCGTGTCAACTACCCGCCGGATGTCCTGCGAGGACAGATCAGCAATAGATATGAGGTCGCGTCCGTGCAATCCCCAGAACCCCTCCTATCCTGGCATAGCTAGTATAGCATGGACTACAAATCTTTCAATTCGAGCACCGCTGCGGCCATTGCCCGATCGCCTGCAGGCACAGTGGACGCCAAGTGGTGAGATCAGCAGAGGATCATTCAAAGGCGGCGAAAAGTCGCCGGAGGGGGATGCTTCGCCCTAGGCTACCTATTCGGCTGGCTCAAGAGGTAGCTGGCTTGAAGTGCTGGATATCCAGAATAGAGCCCTTGCGCTGCCGTCGCGGTCGCTCCACGTCTGAGTCTGCTCATCGACACTCCACACTAGAAGGCGGCGGCCCCCGCTTCATCTCTTGCTGGTCCTGGCAAGAGAGCGCGCCATTCTGTCCAGCTTGAAGATGGTGACAAACTCTTGGTTCCTGCTAATCCACAGCTTTTTCATGATCACGGCGTCGGTGATGGCGCCCCTATACGCTAAGCCGTCTAGAAGTACTCTCAGGTCTTCACAGACCATCACGAAGTCGGGGGAGGTGAGCCTCCCCTGCCGTAGCCCTATGTCTCCGTCGTTGATAAGGATGCCGAACTCCCCTCCCACGGTCTTGACCTGGATGTCCCGCTTCCAGTCGGCGATGTCTTGCTTGGCGCGCTCAGTCCGGTTCATCTCCT
>Ga0315289_10004526_pt1 | contig 20690 bp, 18 predicted proteins | sample YL17G11_40_MG_FD_203452 | JGI IMG/M metagenome (GOLD analysis project Ga0315289, IMG submission 203452) | Sediment microbial communities from Yellowstone Lake, YNP, Wyoming, USA - YL17G11_40 | ecosystem: Environmental > Aquatic > Freshwater > Lake > Sediment | place: USA: Wyoming | collected... | reverse complement strand
GACCGGCGGCAATGTGGCCATTCACTCCGCTGACGCCCTTGCCGAGAAGAACATCGGCTGGGTGGCCAGCGAGCGCCCCTCCACCGAGGGCACCTCTATCTATCTGCCGGCGGCGGTGGACGAGTGTCAGGACAAGGTGCAGAACTTCGCCGTCTATAAGGTATACGCCACCCATCAGGCAGGCCACCTGGAGTTCGACAGCTTTGATTTCCTCTTCGACCGGCCAGGGCGCATTCTCCCCGACCAACGCCACCACCTGGAAGAGCGGCGAGGCCGGCCCAAAGAGGCCCTGACCGAAATCGAGCGCTTCTTCGACCTGTTCGACGACCGTCGCCTGGCGTCCGACCTGTTCGCCATCGTGGAGGATGCCCGCATCGACCGTCTGGTAGCCCAGGAGTATTGCGGCATTCGCTCCGTCTACCGACGCATCCAGGACCGGGAATTGGAGAAACGGCCGCAGCCGGAAGAGCTGCCCCTGCGTCAGGCCTTCCTGGAGAACCTGGTACTGGCCAGCCTGGAAGGTTTCCAGCGCATGCGCTGGCCCGCAACCATGCTCGGCCTCTTGCGCAACGCCCTCAGCGTCCTGCGAGGCGTCCAGCAACCTGAGGCCAGCGTGGAGGACTCCGCCGAAGCCACTGTCCGCCTCTACCGCCTGGCCCAGAACATCCCCAACATCCTCAGCGACCTGGACAAGGAGTGGCAACGCCTGGAGGAGCAACAGGTGGAGGTGCCCCAGGATCTGGACGCTCTGAGCCAGGCCCTGGCCCAGCTCAGGGAGAGCGGCCAGGAGCTGCCCTATCAGAGCCCCCAGCCGGTGGAGTTTCGGGGCGAGTTCAAGCCGGAGCTGGTGCAGCTCCTCATGCGCCTGCGCCAGGAGAAAGAAACCGGTCAGACCCGGGCGTCGCCTCAGCCGCTGTCGCCGGAGCAGTTGCAGCAGCTTATGCAGAAGAGTGTGGAGATAACCCTCAACGATATGGTGGAGGGTGAGCTGTCCGAAAGCTCCGCCCTCTTCCTGGCCAACCTCCTGAAGGAGACCACGCCCCAGCGGCCCGAAAAGCGCTTGCCCTACCAGGAAGGGCAGGCTCGACTGGGCATGCCCCGGGAGGGTGATGAGGGGGAGCTGTCGCCCGAGCCCAACTACTCCTACTACGACGAGTGGGACTTCCGGGCCAGCGACTACAAGCCCCGCTGGTGCCGGCTGGCCGAGTATTCCCTGTCCGAGGGCGACGCTCAGTTCTTCGAGCAGACCCTTATGAAGCACGCCAGCCTGGTGGCCCAGACCCGCCGTCAGTTCGAGCTCCTGCGGCCGGAGGTGTTCCGCAAGATCAAGCGCCTGCTGGATGGCGAGGAGTTCGACCTGGACGCCGTGGTGGACTTCCTGGTGGAGCGCCACAGCGGCCATCAGCCCACGGGCAAGGTCTACTGGCGGCGCAACAAGGTGGAGCGGGATGTGGCAGTGGCCTTCCTTCTGGACATGAGCGCCTCCACCGATGAGGAGATCGCGAAGCACGAGCGCCGCTACGGTCAGGACGAGTTCGGCGAAGACCCCCGCCGCTACTTCTCCTGGTGGATGTCGCGGCGGGCCCAGGACATGCTGGCCCCGCCCAAGCGGATCATCGACCTGGAGAAGGAGAGCACCGTTCTCCTCATCAAGGCCCTGGAGACCATCGGCGACAGCTACGGCATCTACGGCTTCTCGGGCTACGGGCGGGAGAACGTGGAGTTCTACGTCATCAAGGACCTAGAGGAGCCCTTCAGCGAGCGGATCAAGCGGCGCATCGACAAGATTTCCCCTGTGCGCTCCACCCGCATGGGACCGGCCATCCGCCACGCCACCGCCAAGCTGGACGCCCACGACGCCAAGGTGCGCATCCTCTTCCTCGTGTCCGACGGCCGCCCGCAGGACCACGGCTACGGCCGCGACCGCACGGAGAAGGAGTACGCTATCCACGACACCCACGTGGCCCTGCTGGAGGCCAAGCGCAAGGGGATCGTGCCCTTCTGCCTCACGGTCGACCGCTACGGCCACGACTATCTGAAGCAGATGTGCGACGACATCGGCTACGCTGTCGTGGCCGACATCGAGTCCCTCCCCTCCCGCATCACCACCCTGTACCGCCGGCTCACGGAGTAAGGGGAGGGGACGACGGGTCAGGCGCTGTCAATGTCGGAGGCGCTAAGGCGTCCGGATGGGCGGGACCAGGATGAACTCAACCTGCCGAGTCTTGTCACGCTGTAAACAGCCGAATGATTGCATGAGGGAGCTCGTACATGAAGCCATGCCCCGAGCAGCGCAGTGACCATTTCGACGACTTCGAGATATGGTGTGATAAGCCGAGTGACCTTCAGCTGGTCGGAGCGCTCTCGCCCTTGTCCAGGTTTCTGAGCCGCGTTGGGCGCGTGAATATCTTGCCCGGAGACTCCCCCGAGGCGCTTAGTCGAGGACCGGCGGCACACGTGGCGCCACTGGTAGAGTACGACCGACCCGATATCATGATCTTCTATCGAAAGCGGCCGTGCTTAATCGTGGAGATAACTGAACACGGCTACACTGGAGACAACCCGCTGCAACGATTCGCCCGCGCTGTGCGCTCGACGGAACTCGGTTCACCCTTCATCCATTTCACTCCTTTCTCGCGCAGTCGCCTCGACGAGTTATTGATATCTGACCGGCCTACGAGCCGGAGGAACGTCAGTGCCAGGCTCTTCAAGGGGTTTGTCCGTCTTACCGAAATCTACGGTATTCCGGTGATGGGATTTGACTGGCCAGTGGGTGAGCAAGGCACTCCGCTCAAGGCGAGCAGTTTGAGTGACGGCGCAGAGCTACGCGCGGTGTTCGGCGAGCTCGTTAACGTGATAGACCACCTGTGTCTGAGTCATGCGGATGAGATTATTGATTGTCGACCAGTCCTCTACTGCTCCGAGATTCGCCCTCACCTTGAGAAGACCGCCGCGCTGGCTGCGGCGGAGAACATCTTAGCAAGCGAGATCCGTATTCCGAACACTCCCTTTGATCGGGTACGTGCGGTTATCAACCGGCCTGCTGAGACGATCGATCTTCTCAGGGAGCCCTATTTTTTCAAGGGGAAAGAACACAAGTTCGTTGCCTATCGTGCCCTACAGGAATCCTCTATTCGCTACTTAGAGCTTCCAGGACGCCGCGTAAGCTATGAGGCCGAGCGGCTCAATGACTTGCCACCTACGTTCGCGGAAAAGCGGTGGGTCCTGGTCTTCAGCGGGTATGAGTGGCGGAGCGAACCGAACGGAGGCATCACCGTGAACGCCGACATCACCTTGTGCCGGTCCAGGACAGGAAGAACGGTCAGGGACCGAGACCAGTTGCTGGTGGTTCATTGGCCGCGTGTCTTCTTGGAGTCCACGTCGCCGGTTCGCATCGCGCTTCTCGAGGAACTCAGAGATGTGTCTTCAGACATCGGCCTGTCGAGGATGGCTGCTCTCATTCGTCAGTCGAGAACCCAGAAGGGCCTGCCTGCCAACCAAATCAACTATATCGCCTACGGCACCCGCTCCTTGGGTGTGTGGACGGAGCGAAGCACCATCGCGAGGATCTATCGGCAATTCTGCGATCTGGTGATCTTGAACGATGCGGTGCTTCTCGGAAATCACTGGCGCCGATGAGCCGAAGCTGCGAAGCTGAAATCCACGACCTCTTGTTCGATGGGCTCAGTAGTGTGCCTGGAGCGGCAATCCACAGCTGGAGCCCCCCGAACGCAAAGGCGTACCGTGCGCCAAACCTAGTATTGCCAAAGCTCATCAAGGGTGTTCGCAAGGGCAGCGACAGAGTGGATGCCGTGTTCGCACATGACGAGTTGCTCTTCCTCGTCGAGATTAAGTGCAAGCTCAGTGAAACCGCCGGTGATGTAAGGAAGCTGCGGCGTATCCGATCTACGCTAGGCGCCAAAGGTGTGCTCGAAGCTCTCCGGCGTCAGGGCGCTAGTGTCGGAACGATCCGTGACATGGTGGTCGGATTGGCGGTAAGGGAGGTCGACAGCGTGATCCCTGGTGATATGATGGTCATGGCCGTAGGCCGCGATTCCGTAGAATCGATTATGGATGGGACAGGCCTTGCCGCTGCCTTGGTCGAGGCACTCACGGCTTCCGGGCAAAAATGATGTAGTCACTGTCTGTCCGTTTATCTTCTCGGGCAGACCGGTGGTATGAAGCCTGTTGGTAAAGCACGGCCCGTTGCTGGAGTTCGTGAATGATGAATCCCAGGTTCTCTCCTCTGCCGATGAGGTCCTCCACCACGGGCAAGCGCTCATCCCGGAAGGTTGAATTGTTGACGACAACCGAAATTACACCCCCAGGGAGAAGGATTCGGAAGGCTTCCCTGAGAACGGCCTCCAAGTCATCGAGGTAGGAGTAGTACTCGCTACGATCCGTCGTCTTGAACCCCTCTCGAATTTCCTTGGATGCGGTGGCTCTTCGATCCAGCCCGAGCCAGGCCATCTCGAACCTCAGGACGTCCGAGGAGTATCGGTATAACGCAAAGTACGGAGGATGCATGTGTGCCATGGGGACAGAGTTCGCCGGCAGACCTGTCGCCCGTGCATCAGCCTCGATAACTTCGACTCGTCTGGTTTTGGCGGTGCGAGCAAGTTGGGCGATCCCCTCTATCGCAGCGACAGTCTTACGGAAGAAAATCTGATACACGTCAGGTGTCTCTTTGTGGTCGATGTGGAATATCCGACCGACTCTCGGAGAGGCATTTGAGCAGCGCCGGATGCACGATGCAAAGGTTGCCAGGAAGAAATTCCTCACCTCTGGTCTGGGTAATCTGCGGACTGCGCCGCGCAAGCGAAGCAGCTGAGCCTGCACCTCCGGTAAGAACCAGTAGTCAAGGTTGCGAATGGCGGGAAGGGCATCCTCACTGGAGTGCGCTGAAAGGTTTGGGAATCCCGGGTCTCTTGGCTGGCATGGGCTAAATGGAAGTCGAAGCTGACCGACGGGCGCCTCGTTTCGTGCCAACCCACGCATCAGTTCATCGAGGCAAGCGCTAAGTTCACTGGGGTCAATAATCGTAGTCTTGGCTTTTGAAATCATTGCACTCAACGGGTTCACATCAATGCCAATGTTCGGGACACCCAGGAGCATCGCTTCAACGAGTGACGTGCCTGAACCAACCATGAGGTCCACGAAGGGGCTGTGTCCAGGAGCGATCTTGAGGCCTTGTACAATGAGGTACCTGAGAACTGACGGAGGAAGCTTCCCGAAATAACGGAACATGCCGTGGGTGGCGTATGATAGTTCCGCGTTTGTTTCTTCAAACGTGATTGTTGAGACCTGAAGATTAGCGCTTCGCAACGATAAGGACATTCTGGCCCCTCATCTTGTGAGACAATGTCATCCCTGTGTTGTTATTCAACCGATGGATCAACTCGCGCTCGACCACGAATCCAATATCGGTTGCGAACTCTTTCGTAATGGAACTCATCGGTATCCGTACGTAATCGATTTGTCCGTCGCCGATCACGATGCAACATCGTGCGCCAGGCTTGAGAAGTCGATGCGCTTCTCGAAGGACCTGATGCCAGCCGACAAGATACTTGCGAAGGCCATCCGGTTCGTGCAAAAAACTCCCTCGACACCGGAGTTCCCGATGCCAGATATCCTTGTGCTTCCAGCCGAGCCACGCGAGGGGAAGCTGGACGGACTCTGAGAATGCCGTGTTGGTCATATACGGGGGGTGCAGGATGACAAGTCCTGCCGAGTTGTCCGCGTGCGGAAGGGCGCGCGCATCGTGCTCTTGCACCACGATCTCAGGCGTCGTCGAGAAAGGGAGGCCCCGATTAATGTCCGCCATGCGGCGCACCTTCGCCAAGAACGTCGGGATCGCGGGCTTTGCCCTCTTCGTTTCATCGATCTCCGTGTTCATCTTCTTCACATTGGCCCGCGAAACTTGCCGCAAGATACTCACAAATGCAACCGTGAGAAAGTCACGCACACCGATCTCCCAAGGACCCTGATCTATCAGGGCCTTTATCAACGTCAGCTGATGGAGAGTGAGGGCATCAAAGTAAATATCGTTGCCGAAGAGGTTTGGTGGCTTGGGCGACTTCAAGCTCAGTCTCCTGCCACCCAAGGTGCCTTGACCACCCACGTACACCGTGAGTGTCGAGGCCAAATCTTCTATCGTCCTGTCCAGTTTATCTGCCGGGATTACAGTCGTGGCTACCCTCGACACCAACAAGGCGATGGGATTGACATCGCTGCCGAATGCTCTGATGTTTGCCATCTTGGCCTCAATAAGCGATGTTCCACCTCCACACATTGGATCGATGAGCAACTCATTCGGATCTCCGTACGATTGGATGAATGCTCGCGCGAGCTGTGGAGGGAACTTACCGATGTACCGAAAGTAGCCATGGGAGAGGTAGCGGCTGTTGGCCGAGTGGGGAATTTCCCAAACTTCACGGCCGTTCAGGTTCTGGATGATCAGCTCATCAACAGGGATCGAAATGCGGCGCGTCATCTCTTGTGGCATTATACACCTGAAACGTTTGGTCTAATTCTTACACGTTTCCGTGTAAGTGTCAAGGCACCCGTGCCGAAATTTTCCAGCAAATTCTGTGGCTCTATCCCCGCCCCAGTACCACCCGCCGCAGCAGCGCCAGCGCCGTGGTCACTGCCCGCCGCTTGATCGCCGCCCGGCTCTGGGCGAAGGTGTAGCTGATCGCCTGCCCCGACGTGTCGGGGTCGTCCAGGCCGATGTGCACCGTGCCCACCGGCTTGTCCTCCAGCGGCTCGGGGCCGGCCACCCCCGTGATGCCGATGCCGAGGTCGGCGCCCAGCCGCTCGCGGGCGGCGCGGGCCATGTCTCGCGCCACCTCCTGGCTCACCACGCCGTGCCGGCGAATCAGCTCCTCGTCCACGCCCAGCGCTATCTTCATCTCGGCGGTGTAGGCCACGAAGCCACCCTTGAAGTAGCTCGAGCTGCCGGCGACGTCGGTGATGGTGCTGGCCAGCAGGCCACCCGTGCATGACTCCATGGTGGCCACGCTCAGCCCCCGCTCGCGCAGCATCGCCCCCACGACTGCCTCCAGCGTGTCGTCGTCGGCGCCCCAGATGGCGTTGCCCAGGATACCTCGCGCTTGCTCCTCCACGGGCGCGATGAGGCGCTGGGCCTCCTCGCGGCTGGCGGCCTTAGCAGTGATGCGCAGATGCACGCCGTCGGCCTTGGCGTAGACAGCCACGCTGGGATTGGTGGAGCGAAGCAGGGGGCCGACCATCTCGTCGACGCCGCCCTCGCCGATGCCCATCGTCTTCAGGGTGCGGGAGACGATGACTCCGCCCGTCGCCAGCTTGGCCAGCCTGGGGGCCACCTCCTTCTCCCACATGCGCTCCATCTCCACCGGCGGGCCAGGCATGGCCACCAGAATGCGCCCGTCGCGCTCCACCCACCAGCCAGGGGCAGTGCCGTGCGGGTTGGCGATGGCTCGGGCCGAGGCGATGAGGGTGGCCTGCTTGACGTTGCGCTCGGGCATGACAATGCCGCGGCTGGCAAATAGGGCGCGGAGCTGGGCTTCCAGCTCGCCGTCCACCGACAGCGGCTCGTCCAGGGCGGCAGCGATGGCCTCGCGGGTCAGGTCGTCCTCGGTAGGGCCGAGCCCGCCGGTGGCGAGGATGAGGTCGGAGCGCTCCCAGGCGCGGCCGATGGCCTCGCTGAGGCGGCCCAGGTTGTCCCCCACCTGGGTCATCCAGTGGAGGTCGATGCCCAGGGCAGGCAGGCGGGCGGCGATGTACTGGGCGTTGGTGTCCAGGATCTCGCCCAGGAGGATCTCAGTGCCAATGGAGATAAGCTCGGCCTTCATGGAAGCAGCGCTAGAATAGGCCAGGGCGACCGCCTCGTCAAGACTGCCTGTAGGGTCGCAGTGGGACTCTCAGTCCGACAGGTGCGGCGGCTGCTGGAGGACATTCTACCTGCGACGCTACACCCTGCCCCGCGCCAACTGCTGACGCCCCTGTCTCGTTGAGCCAGCGGAGAGGGCGGTGATATAATCCAGCATGTCTTGCGGCCAAGCAGCCTTGGTTGGCTAGAAGACCCATGGATTATTCCCAAGCCGTCGAGTACATTCTCAGCTTCACCGACTGGGAGAGGACGCCCGCCCAGGCCTTCGCTGCCGCCAACTTCGACCTGCGCCGCGTCCGCTCCCTGCTGGCTCGCCTGGGCGATCCCCACCTGGGCCGCCAGATCATCCACATCGCCGGCAGCAAGGGAAAGGGAAGCGTGGCCGCCATGATCGCCTCCGTCCTGCAAGCGGCGGGATATCGCAGCGGCTTGTACACTAGCCCCCATCTCCACAACATCCGCGAGCGCATAGCTGTGGACGGCGAGCCCATCGGCGAGGGCGAGTTCGCCCGCCTGACCGAAGCCCTCACCCCCGCGGCGGCCGCCGAGAACGAAGACGGCCGCTTCGGTAAGCTCACCACCTTCGAGCTGCTGACCGCGCTGGCCTTCCGCTATTTTCGAGATAGGGATGTCCAGTGGCAGGCGCTGGAGGTGGGCATGGGCGGTCGCCTGGACGCCACCAACGTGGTGGATGAGAAAGCAGTGTGCGTCATCGTCCCTATTAGCCTGGAGCACACAGCCATTCTGGGCGATACTGTGGAGAAGATAGCGGCGGAGAAGGCGGCCATCCTCCGCCCGGCGACGCCGGCGGTGATGGCGCTCCAGCCATACCCAGAGGCAGCCGCCGTCGTGCGCGGGCGGGCAGCGGAGCTGGGGGCTCCCCTGTTGGACGTAGGCGAGACCTACGGCGGGCAGCGCCTGGCCTGGGACCTGACAGGCCAGAGCTTTCGACTGGCGGGCCCCGGCTGCTCGCGCGAGCTGTGGCTGCCCCTTCTGGGAGCCCATCAGTTGGAGAACGCCGCGACGGCGGTGGCCGCCATCGATGCCCTGCGGAGCCGAGGCGTCGCCGTATCTGAGGAATCGATTGGGGAGGGCCTTCGCCGGCTCTCCTGGCCGGGCCGCCTGGAGGTGCTGGGGGACAAGCCTCTGATAGTGATGGATGGCGCTCACAATGGCCACTCGGCCCGTCGCCTGCAGCAGGCGCTGAGAGACTACTTCTCTTTCGAGCGCGCCATTGTGGTGATGGGCGTATCGGGGGACAAGACAGTAGAAGCTATGGCTGAAGAGCTAGCGCCCCTAACTCACCTGCTCATCGCCACCCGCTCGCAGCACCCGCGGGCGGCCGATCCCCAGGCAGTGGCGAGCGCCTTTGCCGCCCAGGGCGTGGCCAGTGAGACCCGCCCCACGGTGGCGACGGCCCTGGATCGAGCCCGGGCCCTGGCCGGACGCGACGACCTCATCTGTGTGGTGGGCTCGCTGTTCGTGGTGGCCGAGGCGCGAGAGCAGGTGCTGGGCCTGTCGCTGACAGCCAGCTAGAACGATAGGATTGTGCCATGAGGAGCGAAGGGGAGTAAGCCATGCGGGTGCTGGTAGTTGGAGGGGCCGGCTATATCGGCAGCGTGACTGCGGCCGAGCTGCTGGCCGCCGGCCATCGGGTGATCGTCTACGATAGCCTTATCAGTGGCCACGCCGCCGCCGTCTCTGACGAGGCTGAGCTGGTGGTGGGGGACATCCGCGACCAGGAGATGCTGGCCCGCGTCTTCGCCGACCACCGCATCGATGCCGTCGTCTACTACGGCGGCTTCATCGTCGCCGGCGAGTCGATGAGCGAGCCCGGCCGCTACTTCGCCAATAACATCGGCGGCATCATCTGCCTTCTGAACACCATGCTGGACTACGATGTGAGACGCTTCGTCTTCAGCTCCAGCGCCGCCGTCTACGGACAGCCGCAGAGCGTTCCCATCTCCGAGGACGCGCCCATCAACCCCGTCAACCCCTACGGCGAGTCGAAGGCGGTAGTGGAGCGACTGCTGCGCTGGTACGACAGCCAGTGCGGCCTGCGCTATGTATCTCTGCGCTACTTCAACGCCGCTGGCGCTACCGCCACCCTGGGCGAGGACCACCGGCCCGAGACCCACCTCATCCCCATCGTCCTTCAGGTGGCCCTGGGCCAGCGAGAGGCCGTCCCCGTATATGGCACCGATTACCCCACCCCCGACGGCACGTGCATCCGCGACTACATCCACGTGCTCGACCTGGCTCGCGCTCACGTGCTGGCCCTCGATCGCCTGAAAGAGGGGAGCGCTGTGTACAACCTGGGCAACGGCCAGGGCTTTTCCAACCTTCAGGTGATCGAGGCCGCACGCAGGGTCAGCGGCCAGGCCATCCCCACGCGAGAGGAGGCGCGGCGGCCGGGCGACCCGCCGTCCTTGGTGGCCTCAGCGGATAAGGCCCGCCGCGAGCTGGACTGGCAGCCCCAGTGCCCCGCCCTCGAAGAGATCATCGAGAGCGCCTGGCGCTGGCACCGCGAGCACCCCGACGGGTACGGATAATCACTTAGAGCGGAGTTGCGAGATAGATAGATGAAAGTTATCGCTTCCTGGAGCGGAGGAAAGGATAGCTGCTTTGCCTGTTACAGGGCCCTGGCACGGGGCTATGAGGTCTCTTACCTCCTCAATTTCATATCCCGCGAGTTCCGGAGGGTCTCCTTTCACGGGACCAGGGCTCACCTGATCTCCTGCCAGGCGCAGGCTATCGGGATTCCCCTAGTTCAATACACTGTCCTGCCGGACATGGCCCTTTATGAACAGCGGTTTAAGAAAGCCGTATCAGCCCTGAAGCGCAAGGGCGCAGAGGGCATGGTCTTTGGCGATATTTACCTACAGGAGCACAGGGACTGGATAGAAAGGGTTTGCAGGGAAGTAGGTATCATCCCCCTATTGCCTCTTTGGAGCATGACTCCGGAGCGCGTGCTTACTGATTTTGTCCAGGCAGGCTTTGAGGCCATAGTAATTTCAGCCAAGGCGGACATCTTCGGTGAGGAGTGGCTGGGCCGAAGGATAGACCGCGGCTTCCTGTCTGACCTGAAAAGGTTGGGGCAGGAAAAAGAGGTAGATGTGTGTGGTGAGCAGGGAGAATATCACACTCTGGTGGTGGATGGCGCGCTGTTTCGTAAGCGAATGCAAGTGACATACGGGGTCAGGGTGCAGAGGAACGGATACTGGTTCCTTGATATCCCCAGGTGTGAGTGTCAAGGGAATTCGGGCCCACCGTGATGAAGAGCCAGAGGTCCTCCCAGATACCCCCCGACACCAGGCCCTCAGGTCTAGCTCAGGGGGAAGGCGACCACGCGTTCATAGACGGCGCCGCCAGGGCCGAGGATGCTGCGCATCAGGCTGAGCTCGCGGATGGTCACGGGCGAGGCGGTCAGCGCCGGCGTGGCCTTCGCCAGCTCCCTCAGGGCCTGCCTTTCGCCGCTGCCCACGTCGTCCGGCACGCGGGCCAGGGTGAGGTGAGGCGAGAAGGCCCTGCCTTCGGGTGGAAAGCCCATGGGTTCCAGGGCTTTCTCTATCCGCTGCTGAAGGCGGGCCAGAGGCGAAAGGTCGCCTTGCATGCCCACCCAGAGAACGCGCGGGCCGCGGCGGTCGCCGAAGGTGCCCACCTCGGCCAGCGACAGCGCCAGCGGGGGTATTCCCTGTACCGTAGGGGCCAGTGCCTCGCAGATGGCGGCCACCCTATCCTGGGGCACCGCGCCCAGGAATCTCAGGGTCAGGTGGATACCCTCGGGCCGCACCCAGCGCAGGCGTGGCGCCCCCTTCTCGCGTAGCGCCTCCTGCAGGCTGGTCAGAGCCGCCTTCATCTCCGGCGGCAGCTCGCAGGCCACGAACAGTCGCAGGGTTGGCTCGTCACCCTTGCCCTTAACCATTTCGCCTCAACAGCCGACAGGCGTTCTCCCCCAGGATGAGCCGCCTGCTGTTCTCATCGTCCCCAAGACTGTCCTCGATGGCTTGTCGTTGGCGCTGCTGCGATATGAACGGGTAGTCGCTGCCGAAGAGAATACGGTCTGACCCGACCAGTTCGGCAACCTGCCGATAGATCGCCGAGCCGTAGAGGAAAGGGGTGGCCGCCGTATCGACATAGACGTTGGCCAGCGCCTCCCCCACCTCGGGCATGAGAGCATAGAAGGGGAGGCCGCCCGCCCAATGAGCGCCCACCGCCGTCAGCCCCTGATGGCAGCTCACGAATCGATAGAAGGCATCCAGGCCCAGGCCGCTCTTGCCCGGATAGGCGTGGCCCACCGGCTCGCTCACATGGAAAAGGACGATGAGGTCGTGGCGGACGGCCGCCGCGGCCAGGATGTCGCCGGCACCCTCGTCCAGCGAATAGCCCTGGCTCTCGGGCCGAAGCTCGCCCAGGCCGCGGGCGCCGCCGCGAACGCAGCGCTCGATCTCCGCCAGCGCATCGTCGTCGTCCCGCGGCTGGATGATGCAGAAGGGGACGAGCCTGCCGCCGCTTCGGGCTGCCGCCTCCAGCAGGTATTCGTTGTGCTGCCGGCACAGCTCTTGCTCCGACCAGGCAAAGCCCAGGACCACGCTCGTGTCCACAGCCGCCCTCTCCATGCTGGCCAGAAGCTCCTCGGCGGTGGCGATCTCAGCCTTGGGGCTGCCATACATCTGAGCGAAAGCAGAATCGCGGCGCAAATAGTCCTCCCGTCGCTCGCGCACCTGCGGCGGGAAGATGTGGGTATGGAAATCGACCACCATGGAGCCATGATAGCATCGGCCGTAGACATTAGGAAGGGCGATTCCTATAATGACAGTGCCTGTGGGCGAATAGGCTGGAAGTGGAGTAGTAGCTCTTGTCCCCCGTGAGTAGTGCTTCCCTGAAGGAACTGGAAGCTCTAGCCAAGCGCGTTCGACGCCACATCGTTGAGATGACCGCCGCCGCTGGCTGTGGTCACCCTGGCGGGTCGTTGTCTTGCGTAGATATCCTGGTCGCCCTTTACCGACACACTCTTCGCCACGATCCTCAGAACCCCCAGTGGCCAGACCGCGACCGCTTCATCCTGAGCAAAGGGCACGCCGCGCCCGCCCTGTATGCTGTCCTGGCCGAGTGCGGCTATCTGCCGGTGGAGGAGCTGATCACCCTGCGCAAGCTGAGCAGTCGCCTCGAGGGGCACGTGGTGGCCGGCCGCCCGCCGGGGGTAGAGATGACATCGGGCTCTCTGGGCATGGGCCTGTCCTTCAGCCTTGGTCAGGCCCTGGCGGCTCGCCTGGACGGGAAGGACTATCGCGTCTACTGCCTCCTGGGAGATGGCGACCTAAACGAGGGCCAGACCTGGGAGGCTGCCATGGCCTCTGCCCATCACCAGGCAGATAGCCTCACCGCCATCATCGATTACAATCGCATCCAGAACGACGGCTTCTCCGACTACAGCCGCTACAAAGACGAGAGCCGCCCCCAGCGCGTAGGAGGCTGGGTGAGCGAGGAAGGTCACACGGTGAACATCATGAGCCTCCAGCCCCTGGAGGAGAAGTGGCGGGCCTTCGGCTGGCAGGTGCTGGAGACCGACGGCCATGACCTGTCGGCCCTCATCGAGACGTTGGAGAAGGCGAAGGGGATCAAGGGGCGGCCTACGGTGATCATCGCTCACACCGTCAAGGGGAAGGGCGTGAGCTTCATGGAGAACAACCCCGCCTTCCACGGCAAGGCGCCCACGCCGGAGCAGGCCGAGAAGGCCCTGGCGGAGCTGGCCTAGGATGGGCACCAAGGCGGCGGCCACTCGCGAGGCCCTGGGGCCCACCCTCATTCGCCTGTGCCGCGAGGGGCTGGACATCGTGGTCGTGGATGCCGACCTGGGCAGCTCCACCACTGCCCGCGAGTTCGGCAAGGCCTTCCCCGAGCGCTTCTTCGCGGTGGGCGTGGCTGAGCAGAACATGGTGAACGTGGCGGCTGGCCTGGCGGCAGCGGGCAAGACGGTCTTCATCAGCACCTTCGCGGTCTTCGCTCCCGACCGCTGCTTCGACCAGTTGCGCGTGGGCATCGCCCAGCCTCGCCTGAACGTTAAGCTGGTGGCCAGCCACGCCGGCATCGTCACCGGCGAGGACGGCGCCTCTGCTCATGGTATCGACGACCTCGCCCTGATGCTCGCCCTTCCCGGCTTTCGGGTTATTGTGCCCGCCGACGTGGTGGAGGCGGAGCAGGCCATCGAGGTCGCCGCCCGCAGCTTCGGCCCCTTCTATGTCCGCTGCGTGCGCCCGAAGACCCCCATCATCTACGACGAGGGCTACCAGTTCCGGTTGGGCAAGGCCCCCCTGATGCGGCCAGGCAAGGACGTAACCGTGATGGCCGTCGGGGTGATGGTCTGGAAGGCCCTGGAGGCAGGCGAGCTTCTTGCCGCGGAGGGCATCGATTGCCGCGTTCTCAACATGTCCTCCCTCAAGCCCCTGGATGTGGAAGCAGTGTTGGCAGCGGCCAGGGAGACCGGCGCCATCGTCACCGCCGAGGACCACCTGGTGCACGGCGGCCTGGCCAGCCTTGTGGCCCAGACTCTGGCCCTGCACCAGCCGACGCCTATGGCCTTCGTCGGTATGCAGGACCAGTACGCTGTTTCCGGTCGCTGGGACCAGTTGCTGGAGCACTACGGCCTCACCGCCGAGAAGATCGCCGAGGCGGCCCGTGGCCTCCTGGCGCGGAAAGGTCGCTAGCAGGGCCCATCCCCCCGACCGAGGTCGGGGCGGAGTACGATGAACATCGCCGTTCGCGCTGCCACCCTCTCTCTCTTCTCCAACCTATCCCTGCTCATTCTGAAGCTGGTGGTCGGCCTCATCAGCGGCAGCATCGGCGTCCTGTCCGACGCCCTGGACAGCGGCGAGGACATGGTAGCCTCGGCGGCCGCCTTGTTCAGCGTGAGCATCGCCCGCCGTCCGGCCGACTGGGAGCACCCCTACGGCCACGGCAAGGTGGAGACGCTGGCGGCGGCGGTGGAGGCCGGCGTCATCAGCCTGGGTGGCGTCTTCATCGCCTACCAGGCCACCGAACGCATTGTCCACGGCGGCCAGGACATAGACGTAGGCCTCGGCCTCATGGCCATGGCCGTGGCCGCCGTCCTGAACACCCTAGTCTCCCGCTACGTGGGCAAGGCGGCCAAGGCCACCGAATCCCTCGCTCTCGCCTCCGACGCTAAGCACCTCCAGACCAACGTCGTCCAGGCGCTGGCGGTGTTCACGGCCCTGGTGCTGGTGAGTATCACCGGCATCAACCTGTTCGACCCGATCGTGGCGCTGCTGCTGGCCGCTTATCTGTGGTTCACCGCCTTTGGGCTGCTGCGGAACGCGGTGGCGGAGATCATGGACGTGCGCCTGCCCGAGGAGGACGAAAGGCAGGTCCGGCAGAGCGTCCTCGAGCACCATCTCGAGGTGCGCGGCTTCCACGAACTGCGCACCCGTCGCTCCGGCCGCCTGCGCTACATAGAGCTACACCTCCTGGTGGAGCCTACTCGCACCATCCAGGAGGTGCACGACCTGTGCGACCAGATTGAGGCCGATATCGAGAAGCGCCTGCCCGGCGCTATCGTTACCATCCACGCCGAGCCTGACGACGGCGGCGGCCAGGGGCCCGCGGAGCGCGTCGAGCGCTAGGCCCGGTGGCCGTTCCCCTCCTCGAGTTCCTCCTCTTCCTCTTCCTCCTCCTCTTCGGCGAAGTCCTCGTCGGAGTAGACGGCCGCCTCGCGGCCAGCCCAGACGGTGACCACGAAGTCCTCGCGGAAGGGGTCGGTGGTTAGCACCAGCTTCTCGTCGATCTCGCCGATGAGGTCTCGCGTGTCCTCCTCGGACAGGTCTTCCCCCACGCAGAGGGTGGCGTAGGCCAGGCTGGCGGTGAAGTGGATGTCGACCCGCCCGATCTCGTTGCCTTCCGCCTCAATGGCGTAGCACTCTGAATGGGGAGTGCGGCACTCCCGCTCGAAGTAGTAATCCCTCATCTCCTGCTCCTATCCTATGGGCGGGTCTGACCGCTGCCCAGAACGATCCACTTGTAGGTCGTGATCTCCCGCAAGGCCACTGGGCCGCGGGCGATGGTCTTCTGAGTGGAGTCGATGATCTCCGCTCCCAGGCCGAACTGGGCGCCGTCGGTGAACTGCGTGCTGGCGTTCACGTAGACGACAGCGGTATCCACCTCGTCCAGGAAGCGCATGGCCGCCGAGTAGTCCTCGGTCATGATAGCATCCGAGTGGCCCGTGCCGTGCTCGTAGATGTGGTCGAGGGCCTCATCCAGAGAGTCGACCACCCGCACGGCGGCGATCGGAGCCAGGAACTCCTTGCCGAAGTCATCGGCCTGCGCCGGCTTGAGCGAAAGGCCGGCGACCTCCGCCGCCTGCAGGATGCTCAGCGAGCGCTGGTCGCAGCGCATCTCGACGCCAGCCTCTGCCCACGCTCGGGCGATGGCGGGAAGAAAGGCCTCGGCGATGTCGGCGTGCACCAGAAGGGTGTCCAGGGCGTTGCAGATGCTGTAACGGCGGCACTTGGCGTTGTGCACCACCCGCACGCCCTTGTCGAGGTCGGCGGCGCGGTCCACGTAGGTATGGCAGACGCCCACGCCGCCGATGAGCACGGGCATGCGGGCGTTCTCGGCCACGAAGTTGATCAGCTCGGCGCTGCCGCGGGGGACCACCAGGTCGATCACGTCGCGCATCTTGAGCAGCTCGCCCACCAGGGCGCGGTCGGTGTTCTCGATGAGCTGAATCGCCCCCTCGGGCACGCCAGCGGCGGCCGACGCCTCTTGCAGCACCCGCGCCAGGACGGTGTTCGAGCGGATGACCTCCTTGCCGCCGCGCAGGATGCAGGCGTTGCCGCTCTTCAGGCAGAGAGAGGCGATGTCCACCGTAACGTTGGGGCGGGCCTCGTAGATGGCGGCGATGACCCCGAGGGGCACGCGGCGGCGGCCGACGACCAGCCCGTTGGGCAGGGTGCGCATGTCGATCATCTCGCCCACGGGGTCGGGCAGGGCAGCCACCGTGCGCACGCCGTCGGCAACGGCCGCCAGGCGGTCGGGGCTGAGGAGGAGGCGGTCGAGGACGCTGGCCGAGATGCCGGAGGCCTTTGCCGCCGCGTGGTCCTCGGCGTTGGCGGCCAGTATCTCCTCCTGGCGGGCCCCAAGGGCCTCGGCGATGCTGTGGAGGGCGCGATTCTTCACCTCCGTCGACAGGCCCGCCAATTGGCGGGCCGCCTGGCGCGCCGCCCGGCCCTTGGCCTGGAGTTCAGATGCGATGGTGGTCATAGAATGCTACCGTAGGTGGTTCGCCGTTGGTGGGAGGCTCGACCATTCCGCGGGTTGAAACCCGCGGCTTCCGGGTTCGCGCACAACCCCAGCCTTATGGCCATTGAGTTAGTAGTGCGACAGTACAGGTTGGCCTTTCCAGGCAGACCTGAAGGTCTGCAGCTACGAAGTAGAGAGCAGCCAGAGTCGTAGCTGCAGGGCTTTTCCGCCGAAGGCGGATGCGCCCCTGGCGCAAGCCCTGCCTTGTGTCGAGTTGTTCTGCTCATGGAAAGCTCACCCACCCGGCGGTGAACTGCCATCATAGCATCTCCCCCTGTTCGCTCCTCTCCTTCTCCGTCGGGGCCTTGGCGAAGGGGGCCTTGCCCCACGGGATGTCCGGGCGCCTGCCGCCGAGCATCTCCTCGATGGTAAGGATCTGAATCCGCGGGAACTTCCGCTCCCAGAACTCGCTCTCGTAGAAGCCAGCGGCCGCCGCCTCGGTAACCATGTCCTTGGTGGGCGGAGCGAGCGTTAGCAGCAGTCCGATGGGCTCCTTCTCGCGCTCCAGCACGCCCTTCAGGTCGCGCACCATCGCCACGTTGACGTGCTCGCCGCCCTTCACCGACACGATCACCCGTTTGTAGTCCTCCTTGGGGCCGGCAAAGAAGGGGATGACGCCATCGATGCCCTTGTCTGCCCCCTTCTTCTTGCCGGAGACCGGCTGCGCCCCCAGGCGATCGAGCGCCCACCACTGGAACTGGTACTTGTCCCGCTGGGCCAGCTCGCGGGCGCCCGCCAGGTCCACCGGCTCGCCGATGACCTCGATGGCGATGCCTGGAAAGGCGTCCTGCATGCGCCGCCGGATGAGGCCGATTGCCAGGTGGGTGATGTCGATGCCGATCCAGCGTCGGCCGAGCTTGTGGGCGGCGTGCACCGCCGTGCCGCAACCGCAGAAGGGGTCGAGGACGATGTCACCTGGGTTGGAGGAGGCGTTGACGATGCGCTCCAGCAGGGCTAGGGACTTCTGGGTGGGATAACCCAAACGCTCCTTAGGTCGATTGTGGACTGGCAGCAGGTCAAGCCACAAGTCCTGTGCGGGCGCGCCCAGAGACTCGTCAAGATAGATCTTGTAGCGAGGCACGCCTGTCTTGCTATAGACAATTCGGCCCTCGCGCTGGAGCTTCTCCATATTCGCCTTCGAAAAGGCCCAGTATCGCCCTGGTGGTGGTCTCTTGCCCTTCCAGTCGTACAAGGTATCGCCGCCAGGTCTTGCTGCGTGGAGGGGCTGGGTCTGGTAGCGACGGCCGTCTTCATCGACGTACCGATAGATGCGGGCAATATAGGGGTCGTCATATGGGGTGTGAACTGTGTTCCAGCCCCGTTCTACACTCTTACTGTAGAACAGGATTGTGTCGTGAATCCTGCCGAAATGCCTTGCGCCCTGAACGACATCGCTATGGGCAGAAGACCGTTTCCACACGATCTCATTGACGAAGTTCCTCGCGCCAAACACCGAATCCATAAGTACGCGCAGGTACGGCCCCGCCGTGGGGTCGCAGTGCAGATAGAGGGAGCCCGTGGGCTTCAGCACGCGGTGCAGCTCCACCAGGCGGACGGCCATCATGCTCAGGTAGGCGGCCACGTCGTTGTGGCCCAGGCCGTCCACCATGGCCCGCAGCATGCGCGCCACCTTCTGGTGCGGCCCCACCACCACCTCCTCGTAGGCCCCCTGCGCCGTCGGCCCCCACTGCCAGGTATCCTCAAACGCCTCGATCTGCGCCTCGCTCCCTGCGCCGGAGGACTCGCGGAAAAGGACGTTGTAGGAGCGGTTGGAGTTGAACGGCGGGTCCAGGTAGATCAGGTCAATCGACTCGTCCGGAATGTACTTCCGCAGGATGTCCAGGTTGTCGCCGTAGTAGAGAACGTTCGTCTTCAGCTCCATCGCCACACCACCATCCCCTCCTACCGCCTCTCGTGCCCCGTCTTCCGGCGTGGCAGGCGGATCACGCTGTGCCCCGAGAGGCCGAGGATCAGGCGGGCGCGTGGCTCGTCGCGCACCCCCACCCACACCTCCCAGGTCAGGTGACCCGGCGGCGTGGCCTCCGACGCAAGCTCCCGGATGGTGGCCTCTATCCCCTGGCGCGCCAGGGCCGTTCGCCACACGTCCACCTCCACCTGGTGGATGGTGCCAGCCACCTTCACCAGCGGGTTCGCCTGCCGGTGGTGCCGCCCCAGAACCGAGACCGCCCGCCGAATCCTGCCGAGCACCGGTGGCCGTTTTGCCCCTGGCACTAGCTCCGGCGGCGGGCCTGTCCCCAGGAACTGATAGACAACCGGCGCCCCCAGGCCTTCCTCTTTGCGCACAAAGACCTGGTTGACAACGACCTCGCCCTCGCTGGCGCTGGGCAGCCGCAGGCGGTAGTGGTCGCCCTCGACGAGGACGCCCGCCGGGCTCACCTCTCGCAGGATGCCCTCCCACTCAGCGAGGCTGAGACCGAGGGCGTCGATCACCAGCTCACAGTAGCCCCTGGCCACGACCGCGCCCTCGGTATTCAAGATGTCCACCATGCCCCCAAAACGCCGTGTCGCCACCTTCCCCTCCCTGGGGCAACTCACTAGCCCGCCGGCCACTGGCCGGGCAACTAGCGATGCCGGCGCTGCCAGCGGGCCTTTTTCAACATCTTGCGATGCTTGTGCTTCCGGATCTTCTTGCGTCGCTTCTTAACGATGGAACCCATACCTACTCCTGGCGATGGCCTTCCCCCTTTCCAAAGGTTCTTTTACAAAAGCACCAAATTGTCGCGGTGGACTACCTCCGCTCCGTACTCGTGGCCCAGCACCTCCTCGATGCGCTCGGAGCGGAGGCCATGAATGGCTTGGATGTCGCTGGAGCCGTAGCTGGCGATGCCGCAGGCGATGCGCTGCCCCTCGCTGTCGCAGATGGCGATGGCATCGCCCCGCTCGAAGGGGCCCTCCACCTGGCGTACCCCCGCTGGCAGAAGGCTCCGATTCTCCTGGCGGAGCGCCCTGGCCGCCCCCGCGTCCACCACGATGCGCCCCTTCAAGGAGAGGCCGGTCAGCATCCAGCGCTTGCGGCTCTCCAGGCGATCCACGCTCGCCGGGAAGAGGGTGCCCAGGGCCTCGCCCTCGGCCAGGCGCACCAGGATCTCCTTCTCGCGGCCGTCGGCGATGACCACGTCCGCTCCGCCGGCGGTGGCCAGTCTGGCAGCCTGAATCTTGGTGACCATGCCGCCAACGCCGCGTTCGCCGCTCTCGCCGGCAAGCTGCTCGATATCCCCGTCGATTCGCTCCACCCGTTGTATAAGGCGGGCGTCGGGATGGAGGCGGGGGTCGGCGGTAAAGAGGCCAGCCTGGTCGGTGAGCAGCACCAGCAGGTCGGCATCCACTAGGTTGGTCACCAGAGCCGAGAGGTTATCGTTGTCGCCGATCTTGACCCCCTCGATCTCCTCCACCGCCACCACATCGTTCTCGTTGATGATGGGCACCGCCCTCACCTCGAGGAGGGCCAGCAGGGTGTTGCGGGCGTTCAGGTAGCCCTGGCGGT
>Ga0315289_10004524_pt1 | contig 20710 bp, 10 predicted proteins | sample YL17G11_40_MG_FD_203452 | JGI IMG/M metagenome (GOLD analysis project Ga0315289, IMG submission 203452) | Sediment microbial communities from Yellowstone Lake, YNP, Wyoming, USA - YL17G11_40 | ecosystem: Environmental > Aquatic > Freshwater > Lake > Sediment | place: USA: Wyoming | collected... | reverse complement strand
CTGCTTTGGCATCTCGTCCCTACTCGGTGATGGCCACGACGGCGCCGGCGCCGACGGTCCGGCCACCCTCACGGATGGCGAAGCGCTGGCCGACCTCGAGGCCGATCGGGGTGATGAGCTCGACGGTCATGTCGACGTTGTCGCCGGGCATGATCATCTCGGCCCCCTCGGGGAGGCCGATGGCGCCCGTCACGTCCGTCGTGCGGAGGTAGAACTGGGGCCGGTACCCGTTGTAGAACGGGGTGTGCCGGCCGCCCTCCTCCTTGGTGAGGACGTAGACGCGGGCGGTGAACCTCGTGTGCGGCTTGATGCTCCCGGACTTGGCCAGGACCTGGCCGCGCTCGATGTCGTCGCGCTCGATGCCGCGCAGGAGGCAGCCGACGTTGTCGCCGGCGCGTCCCTCGTCGAGGAGCTTCTTGAACATCTCGACGCCGGTGACCACGATCTTGCGGGTCGGGCGGATGCCCACGATCTCGACCTCGTCGCCGACCTTGACGATGCCGCGCTCGATGCGCCCGGTGGCGACCGTGCCGCGGCCCTTGATGCCGAAGACGTCCTCGACCGGCATGAGGAAGGGCTTGTCGACGGCGCGCTCGGGGGTCGGGATGTAGGAGTCGACCGCGTCCATCAGCTCCTTGATACAGGCGTAGGCGGGGTCGGCGACGTTGTCGGAGGCCGCGAGGGCCTTGAGGGCGGAGCCGCGGATGACGGGGATGTCGTCGCCCGGGAAGTTGTACTTGGAGAGGAGCTCGCGGACCTCGAGCTCGACGAGGTCGAGGAGCTCGGGATCGTCGACCGCGTCGACCTTGTTGAGGAAGACGACCATGTACGGCACCTCGACCTGGCGGGCCAGGAGGATGTGCTCCCGGGTCTGGGGCATCGGGCCGTCGGTCGCGGCCACGACGAGGATCGCCCCGTCCATCTGGGCGGCGCCGGTGATCATGTTCTTGATGTAGTCGGCGTGGCCCGGGCAGTCGACGTGCGCGTAGTGGCGGGCGTCGGTCTGGTACTCGACGTGGGCGATCGCGATCGTGATGCCGCGCTTCCGCTCCTCGGGGGCGTTGTCGATCGTGTCGAACGCGCGGTACACGGACCCGCCCTTGAGGGCGAGGTACTTCGTGATCGCCGCGGTGAGCGTCGTCTTGCCGTGGTCGATGTGACCGATCGTGCCGATGTTGACGTGCGGCTTCGTCCGCTCGAACTTCTTCTTCGCCACGTGCGCGTCTACCTACTTCTGGGGGCCGAGTGAAGTGATGGAGCCCAGAATGGGACTTGAACCCATGACCTCATCCTTACCAAGGATGTGCTCTGCCAGCTGAGCTATCTGGGCCCGGGGATCCGGTGCCGGTATGGTGGTGGGCAGGAGAGGAATCGAACCTCTACAGTCGAAGACGGCTGATTTACAGTCAGCTGAGCTCACCACCTGCTCAACCTACCCACGGAGAGCGCCGTCCGAGCGGGCTGCGGCACCCGTGGTGACCCGGACGAGCACCTTGTTCAGTTGGAGCCGACGACGGGACTCGAACCCGGAACCGGCGGTTTACAAAACCGCTGCTCTACCAATTGAGCTACGTCGGCGGGCGCAGGAGAACACCGCAGCCGTCTCCGAGGCGCAGGTCATCATATTCGGGCGAGCGGACGACGGTCAAGCGTGCTCGATCTCGGCGCCGGGAGCCTGCTCCTCCGCGGCCCCGTCCGGGTCCCCGGCACCCTCAGGCGGAGCGCCGGCCGGGCCCGGCGACCCTTCGCCGGCCGTCCCGTCGGGCAGCCAGCGCTGCGCGGCCGACTCGAAGACGAGCACCGAGCCCGCGACGGCGGCGTTGAGCGATTCGATCCGGCCGCGCATCGGGATCCGGACGAGGAGGTCGCAGCGCCGGCGGACCGCGGGGGCCAGGCCGCGGCCCTCGCTCCCGATCACGAGGACGAGCGGCCCCCGGAGATCGGCCTCGCGGTAGGTCAGGGAGGCCCCGGCGTCCGTCCCGACGACCCGGAGGCCCCGGACGTGCAGGTCGGCGAGCGTGCCGGGGAGGTCGTCGACCGGGGCCAGGAGGAGGTGCTCCGTGGCGCCCGCCGACGCCTTGATCGCGGCGGGCGTGAGCGGCGCCTGGCGGCGGGTGGGGAAGATCACCCCGTGGACCCCGGCAGCCTCGGCGCTGCGCAGGAGCGTCCCGACGTTCTGGGGATCCTCCAGCGAATCAAGGGCCAGGACGAGGGCCGGCTCGCCCCGTCCGATGGCCCGGGCGAGGACGTCGGCGACCGCGGCGAGGGGCCGGGCCGCCACGACGAGGGCGACTCCCTGGTGCCCGTCGAATCCGGTGAGCGCGGTGAGCGAGCCGCCCTCGATCTCGATGACCGGGATCCGAAGGGTCGTGGCGTGGAGGACCAGCCGCTCCAGGGCGTCGCGGCGTCCCGGCGTGACGAGCAGCCTCAGCGCCTGCCGCCCCGCCACGAACGCCTCTTCGACCGGATGGCGACCGGCCACGACCTCCTCGCCCTCGCCGAGGCTCGCCTCCGGCGGGAGTGCGACCGGGGCCGGGCGGACCGGCGGGCCGGCCCACGGCCGCGGTGCCGGGCCCGCGCCGGACCGAGGTCCCGGAGAAGGGACCCAGGGCCGGTCGCCGGGAATTGCTCGCGACGATCCCGGGCGCGACTGGGCCGGCCGGCGCTGGGCCGGCGGGCGATCGTCGTCGTGCCCGCGGCGCGGCGGTCGCTCGTCCCAGCCCTCGCGGGGCGTGCGATCGCCCGGCCGGGACGGGCGGTCGAGCCGGCCCGGGCTGGGCGCGCCCGGGAAGGCGCGGCGCTCGGACGGCCGCGGTGCCGACCGGAAGCCTCCGTCGCGCGGCCTCGTCTCGTCCGGGCGCGGGCCGTCGTGGCGCAGGCCATCCGGGCGTTGCCCCGGCGCCGGCGTGCCGCGAGGGCCCTCCGGCCGCGGACCGCGCGATCCCGGGCGGAACGCTCCCAGGCGGTCGTTGACCCATGGTCCGTCGGAACCCGGGCGGGGGCCGGGCGGCCGCGTCGGGCGGTCCCACGGACCCCCGGGCGCCGGGCGGCGCGGGCCCGGAGCGCCGGGGCCCGCGCCCGCGGGGCGGCGGCCGTCACGGGCGTCCGGCCGGCTGCCGCGGGCGCCGGGCGGACCTCCCGGGCGGGGCCGGCCCGGGCCTCGAGCGAAGCGGCCTTCGTCGTCGCGCGGGCGGCGCGGGCGCGGGCCGTCAGGCACCGGCCGGTCCCCCCGCGCGCCGCCAGCGCTGCCCATCGCGGGAGTCCTCGACGAGGACGCCCGCCACCGCGAGGTTGTCGCGCAGGCGGTCCGATGCGGCCCAGTCGCGTGCGGCTCGCGCGGCGGCCCGGGCCTCGAGGAGCGCGACGAGGTCGGCCGGCAGGGCATCGACCTGGTCGGGCAGGAGCCCGAGCACGGCATCGAGCTCACGGAGCGCAGCCAGCGCCACGCCGGCGTCGGCCGTCGAGAGCGCTCGCTCCGCGACGCGGCGGTTAAGGTCGCGCACGAGGTCGAAGACCGCGGCCAGGGCCGGCGAGATCGCGAGATCGTCGTCGAGGGCAACCCCGAACGCCTCCCGCGCGGCCGCCAGCACCCCCGGGAGCGCGGGGTCGCCCGGTCCGTCGGCGGCGTAGGCCTCGAGCGCCACCACCACCGCGTCGAGGCGATCCACGGCGGCGGTCGCCGCCGCCAGCGAGTCGTCGCTGAAGTTCAGACTTGTCCGGTAGTGGGCCGCGAGGAGCGCGTACCGGAGCGCGCGCGGCGAGGTCCCCGCGGCGAGGAGGTCGGCCACCCGCGCGATGTTGCCTTCCGACTTCGCCATCTTGCGGCCGCCCATCTGGAGGTGGGCGCAGTGGAGCCACGTCTGCACGAACGGCTTCCCGGTCGCCGCCTCGGACTGCGCGATCTCGTCCTCGTGGTGGGGGAAGACCAGGTCGACGCCCCCCGTGTGGATGTCAAACGACTCCCCAAGGTAGCGCATCGACATCGCCGAGCACTCCAGGTGCCACCCCGGGCGGCCGGGCCCCACGGCGGTCTCCCAGCTCGGCTCGCCGTCCCGGGCGGCCTTCCAAAGGGCAAAGTCGCGGACGTCATCCTTGGAGTACTCGTCCGCGGCGACCCGCTCGCCCACGCGCAGCTGGTGGGGGTCGAGCCGCGCCAGCCGGCCGTAGGCGGGCCAGCTGGCGATCCGGAAGAAGATCGAGCCGTCGTCGGTCCGGTAGGCGTGGCCGGCCGCCAGGAGGCGCTCGAGGAGCGCCACCATCTCGGGGATGTGCTCGGTCGCCCGGGGCAGGGCGTCCGGGCGCGTCATCCGCAGCGTGCGCGCGTCCTCCTGGAACCGCGCGATCCAGCGCTCGGCCAGCGCGTCGATCCCGACCCCGGCCGCAGCCGCCCCCCGAATGATCTTGTCGTCGACGTCGGTCAGGTTCATGACCCAGGTGACGCGGAGACCGCGCCAGCGCAGGTGGCGGACCAGGAGGTCGGCGAACAGGAACGAGCGGAAGTTGCCGACGTGCGCCGGCCCGTAGACGGTCGGCCCGCAGGAGTAGACCCGGACGTGGCCGGGCTCCAGCGGCTCGAGGGTCCGCAGCGACCCGCTCAGCGTGTCGACGAGCTGGACGGTCACGAGGCGATCGGCCCCCGCCCGCGCGGCGCCACTACAGCCACGGCGCGGGCGCTGATCCCGCGCCCGGCGCCCTCGAAGCCGGCGAGGTTTCCGGTGGACGCCTTCACGTTGACCCGGTCGGGCGGGATGCCGACCAGGCCGGCGATCGTGCCGGCCATCGCCTCGAGGCGGCCGGCGAGGCGCGGCCGGGCGGCCACCACGGTGAGGTCGATCGCCACCGGCGTGTACCCGGCGGCGACGACGCGCTCCAGGCAGGCGGCCAGCATCTCCGTGCTGGTGATCCCGGCCGGCGTCGCCGAACTGGCCGGGAAGAGGCGGCCGAGGTCGCCGAGGCCTGCGGCGCCGAGGAGCGCGTCGCAGACCGCGTGGAGCGCGACGTCGCCGTCGGAGTGGCCGTGGAGGCGCGGGGCGCCCTCGAAGACGAGGCCGCCGAGGGCGAGCGGGGCGCCGGGCCCGAAGGGGTGGCCGTCGTCGCCGAACCCGACGCGCGGGGCGGTGGGTATCGGTGCCAGGTCCCCGCGCGCCACCAGCGCAGCCTCGACCCGGGCCAGGTCGTCGGGCAGCGTCACCTTCAGGTTCGTCGATTCGCCGGGGACCGCATGGACCGGGATTCTACAGGCCTCGAGCAGGGCGGCCTCGTCGGTCCACGTCGCGGCGCCGGCGGGCGGCTGCTCGGCCCAGGCACGGGCAAGGACGTCGCGGCGGACGCCCTGGGGCGTCTGGGCCGCCGCGAGCAGGGTCCGATCGACCGTCGCCGCGACCTGCCCATCCACCACGCGCTTGAGCGTCTCCACCACGGGCACGACCGGGATGGCCGCGCCATGCTCGGCGGCGGCGGCCGCGACCCGCGCCACCAGCTCCGGGGAGACGAGCGGCCGCGCGCCATCGTGGACCAGGACGACGTCGCCCGGGAGTCCCTCGCCGAGCGCCGCGATCCCGGACGCGACGGAGTCCTGGCGTCGCGCCCCACCCTCGACGACGGCGACGACCCGGGACGGAAGCCAGGCGGCGGTGGAGATCTCGCCGACGCGCGCCGCGGCGGTCACGACGACGATCCGCCGGACGATCGGCGCGGCCGCCAGGGCCGCGAGCGTCCAGGCCAGCACGGGGCGTCCCCCCACGAGCAGGCCGAGCTTGTCCCCGCCGCCCATTCGCGTGCTCAGGCCGGCCGCGACGACGACCGCGTCGACCCCGCTCACTCGCCGCGCGGCTGGGCGAAGATCATGCGCCCGGCGACCGTCTGGAGGACCCGCGTGACCACCACCCCGACGTCGCGGTCCAGGTGGCGCGCGCCGCCTTCGACGACGATCATCGTCCCATCGTCGAGGAACCCGACGCCCTGGCCCGCCTCCTTGCCCTCCTGGATGACGCGCACCCGCAGCTCCTCGCCGGGCAGGACGGCGGGCTTCATCGCGTTCGCCAGCGAGTTGACGTTCATCACCCGGAGCCCCTGGATCTCGGCGACCCGGTTCAGGTTGAAGTCGTTCGTCAGGATGACCCCGCTGCGCGCCCGCGCCATCGCCACGAGCTTGGCGTCCACCTCCGGGATTTCGGGGTGCGTCTCGTCGGCGATCTCCACGGGCACCCGGTCCTCCTTCTGGAGGCGGGCCACGATCTCGAGGCCGCGGCGCCCGCGCGCACGCCGCAAGGTGTCGGGGCTGTCGGCGATCCGCTGGAGCTCCTCGAGCACCACGCGCGGCACGACGAGCGTCCCCTGCAGGAACCCGGCCTCCGCGATGTCGGCGATCCGGCCGTCGATGATCGCGCTCGTGTCCACCACCACGTGGGGCTCGCCGCGGCGGGGGGCGGCCGGCTCCTCGCCCCGACGCCGGAGCAGCCCGATGGCCTCGGCGGCAGTGATAAGGTCGTGGCGCTTGGCGACGGTCAGCCCGGCCATCCCGAGGCCCAGGGTGATCGAGACCCCGACCGGCAGCCAGGTGCCGAAGGGGGCCGGAAAGGCGGCCATCGGGAAGCCCAGCAGGAGGCCCAGCAGGAGGCCCATCAGGAGACCGAGGACGGCCGCCACGAACTCCGCCGTCGAGAGCTCCTGGACCCAGCGGATCAGCCAGGCGGCGGGAACGACCGTCAGGTACGGGAGGACGGCGAAGCCGACGACGAGCCAGGCGACGAGCCAGAGGGCGATGAGGGCGCCCGCGTAGGCGCCCTGCCCGAAGATCCCGCTGCCGCCCACCACGAACGAGAGGGCAACGAGAAGGCCCAGGGCGGCGCCGAGGAGACGGATGACGCGGATCACGGACCGAGAGCCTAGCACCGCCGACGGGCGCCGTCAGGTCCCCGGTCGCCGGTTGTGAGCCCCGGTCGCCGACGGGGCCGTCCATCAGCCCCGCCCCGCACCGTCCAGGGCGCCGGCCAGGGCGTCGCGCACCGTGGCCACGGGGACTACGTCCATGCCCGCGACGGCGGGCGGCCCCGATCGCGTCCGCGGAACGAGCGCGCGCGCGAAGCCCAGGCGCGCCGCCTCGCGGAGCCGGCGTTCCGTCCCCCCGACGGCCCGGAGCTCGCCGAGGAGCCCGACCTCGCCGAAGGCGACGGTGCCGGGCCGCACCGGACGGTCCCGCAGGGTCGAGGCGAGGGCGATCGCGAGGGGCAGGTCGAGCCCCGGGTCGGCCACCGCGAGGCCGCCGGCCAGGTTGGCGTAGACGTCGTGGGTCCCGAGACCGACCCCGGCCCGCCGGCCCAGAACGGCCACCAGAAGGGCGAGCCGGTTGGGGTCGAGCCCGATGGCCGTGCGGCGGGGGGTTCCATAGCCGCTCGGCGCGACGAGCGCCTGGACCTCGACGAGCAGCGCCCGGCTGCCTTCGAGGGTGGCGGCGACGACGCTTCCGGGCGCCGGGACCGGGTGTTCGACGAGGAAGGCACGGGCCGGGTCGGCCACCTCCCGGAGACCGGCCTCGACCATCTCGAGGACGCCCACCTCGTCGGTCGCCCCGAACCGGTTCTTCGAGGCCCGGACCAGGCGCAGGGTGCCGCCGCGCTCGCCCTCGATCGCCACGACCGCGTCGACGAGGTGCTCCAGCGTCTTCGGGCCGGCGATGCTCCCGTCCTTCGTGACGTGGCCGACCAGGATGACCGCGATCCCCTCCCCCTTGGCCAGCTCCATGAAGCGGAGCGCCGCCTCGCGCACCTGGCCGACGCTGCCCGCCGGACCGTTCAGCTCGTCGAGCGTCGCGGTCTGGATGGAGTCGACGATGACCGCCGCCGGGCGCAGGACGCGAGCCGCCGCGACGATCCGCTCGACGTCGTGGTCGGCGAGGATCCGGATGGCCCCGGCGGCCGGCCCGGCGAGGAGCCCCAGGCGGTCGGCGCGCAGCCGAACCTGGCCGCCCGACTCCTCGCCCGTCGCGTAGAGGACCGGGCGTCCCCCCGCGGCCAGGCCGGCCGCGGCCTGGAGGAGGAGCGTGGACTTCCCGATCCCCGGCTCGCCGCTGACGAGGACGAGCGATCCCGGGACGAGCCCGCCCCCGAGGACCCTGTCGAGCTCGCCGAGCCCCACAGGCAGCCGGGGGACTACCTCGTCGGCGAGGGACGCGAGGGGCACCGGCTCGAGGGCGGCGCCGGCGGCGCGCGCCCGGGCGGCGGCCGGGACCTCGCGAACGACCGTCTCGACAAGCGAGTTCCACGCGCTGCAGGCGCGGCACTGCCCTTCCCAGCGGAGGAAGGCCTCGCCGCAGACCTGGCAGACGTAGCGGCTCTGCGGCCGCGCCACGGCGCTAGACGGCCTCGACGACGGCGGGCGTCTTCTCGTCGGCAGCCTCGATCGAAAGACCCGCCTCTTCGCCCTTGTCGACCACGATGGTCGTCCCGGGCTTGTGGCGCCCGAGCAGGAGCTGCTCGGCGAGGACGTCCTCGATCATGTTCTGGATCACGCGACGCAGCGGCCGGGCCCCGTAGGCGACGTCGTAGCCCATCTTGATGATGTGGTCCTTGGCGGCCTGGGTCACCTCGAGCGACAGCTGCTGCGCCCGGAGCTGGTCGCGGACCCTCGCCAGCATGAGGTCGACGATCTGGCGGATCTCGTCCTGCGTTAGCGAGCGGAAGACGATGGTGGAGTCGATCCGGTTCAGGAACTCGGGCCGGAACGCGGTCTTGAGCTCCTTCTGGACCTTCTCGCGCATCAGCTCATGGGAGGCCTCGGCGCGGGCCGCCTCGGTCTCGCCCTGCGCGCGGAAGCCGAGAGACGAGTTCGTCTGGAGCTGCCGGGCGCCCAGGTTCGAGGTCATGATGATGATGGTGTTACGGAAGTCGACGCGCCGGCCCTTGGCGTCCGACAGGTGCCCATCCTCCAGGATCTGGAGGAGGATGTTGAAGACCTCGGGATGCGCCTTCTCGATCTCGTCGAGCAGGACCACCGCGTAGCTCTTGCGGCGGACGGCTTCCGTGAGCTGGCCGCCCTCGTCGAAGCCGACGTAGCCCGGCGGGGCACCGACCAGACGGCTCACGTTGTGGCGCTCCATGAACTCGCTCATGTCGACCTTGATGAGCGCGTCCTCGCTGCCGAACATGAACTCGGCGAGGGCCTTGGCGAGCTCGGTCTTGCCGACGCCCGTGGGGCCGAGGAAGATGAACGAGCCGATCGGGCGCTTGGGATCCTTGAGGCCCGCCCGGGCGCGCCGGACGGCCCGCGCGATCGTGGCGATCGCCTCCTGCTGGCCGATCACCCGCTTATGCAGGTGATCCTCCATCTGCAGGAGCCGTTCGGACTCCTCCTGGGCGATCCGGGTGACCGGGATCCCGGTCCACATCGCGACGATCTGCGCGATCTCCTCCTCGTCGACCGTCGGCTGGTCGCCCGCGACCTGCGCCTGCCACTCGCCGCGGAGCGCCTCGACCCGGGCCTTCGCGGCGCTCTCCAGCTCGCGGAGACGGGACGCTTCGTCGTACTCCTGGCCGTTGACCGCGGCCTCCTTGTCGCGCTCGAGCCGCCCGAGCTCCTTCTGGGCCTCGCGCAGGGCGGGCGGGGCCGAGGCGTAGCGGAGCCGGACGCGGCTGGCCGCCTCGTCGATCAGGTCGATCGCCTTGTCGGGGAGATGGCGGTCCGTGATGTAGCGAATCGAGAGATCGGCGGCGGCGCGGAGGGCGTCGTCGGAGATGGTGACCTTGTGGTGCTGCTCGTAGCGCTCGCGGATCCCGAAGAGGATCTCGACCGTCTGCTCGAGCGTCGGCTCCTCCACCATCACGGGCTGGAAGCGCCGCTCAAGGGCGGCGTCGCGCTCGATGTACTGGCGATAGTCGTCGAGGGTCGTCGCGCCGATGCACTGCAGCTCGCCGCGCGCCAGGGACGGCTTGAGGATGTTCGCCGCGTCGATCGCGCCCTCGGCCGCGCCGGCCCCGACGAGGGTGTGGAGCTCGTCGATGAAGAGGATGGCGTCGTTCGTGGCGCGCAGCTCCTCGATGATCTTCTTGAGGCGCTCCTCGAACTCGCCGCGGTACTTCGTGCCCGCGACGAGCGACCCGATGTCAAGGGTCAGGACGCGCTTGTTGGCCAGAGTCTCGGGGACGTCGTTGTTGACGATCCGGTGGGCCAGGCCCTCGGCGATCGCCGTCTTGCCGACGCCCGGCTCCCCGATGAGCGCGGGGTTGTTCTTGGTCCGGCGGGAGAGGATCTGGATGACCCGCTCGATCTCCTTCTCCCGCCCGATCACCGGGTCGAGCTTGCCGGCCCGGGCGGCCTCGGTCAGGTTGATCCCGAGCTGGTCGACGGTCGGCGTCTTGCTGGTCCGCTTCGTCTCCGGGGCGGGCCCGGCGGCGGAGCTCTGCGAGAGGACCCTGATCACCTCGTGGCGCACCTTGTCGAGGTTGACGCCCAGCGACTCCAGGACCCCGGCCGCGATCCCCTCGCCCTCCCGCACCAGGCCCAGGAGCAGGTGCTCCGTCCCGATGTAGTTGTGGCCGAGGCGGCGCGCCTCGTCGATAGCGAGCTCGATGACGCGCTTCGCGCGCGGGGTGAGGCCGACCTCGCCGACCACCGGTCGGTCGCCCCTGCCGATGATGAACTCGACCGCCGTCCGCACCTTGGCCAGCTCGACGTTCATGTTCTCGAGCACGCGCGCGGCCACGCCCTCGCCCTCGCGGACGAGGCCCAGGAGCAGGTGCTCCGTCCCGATGTAGTTGTGGTTGAACCGCTGCGCCTCGTCCTGCGCGAGGGTCAGGACCTTGCGCGCGCGATCGGTGAACTTGTCGAAGCGGTCCATGAGGCGAGATCTCTGCGGGCGGGCCATGCCGCCGGTCGGGTCATGCTAGCACGCCGCCCCGGCACGGCACGGACGGGCGCCGGCTCGTGTCTCGACAGCGACAACTCCTTGTTCGGACGTCACCCCGGTACGGATGTCAGGCCCGGACACGCCGACGAGGCGCCCACCCTGAAGGGGGAGCGCCTCGCAGAACGGGCGTCGAATCAGGCGGGGTCCGGCTCGGGCTCGGGCTCGGCGACCGGCTCGGGCTCGGCGACCGGCTCGGGCTCGGCGACCGGCTCGGGCTCGGCGACCGGCTCGGGCTCGGCGACCGGCTCGGGCTCCTGGAGCTGCTGGCGCACCTGCGCGAACGCGGCGGCCAACGTGTTGTCGATCCCGCCCTCCGGCTCCTGGACGGCGTCGGAGAGAGAGTAGCCCCGCTCCGGACGCTCGCGGCGCGGTCGCGCCTCGGGGGCCGGCCGGGCCGGCGCCTCCTCGGCCTGCTTCAGGCTGAGGCCCAGGCGATGCCGCTCGGAGTCGAGCGAGATGATCTTGAGCTTCAGCGTCTGGCCCTCGCGGACAACGTCGCCCGGGTGGGCAACTCGCTGGTGACTCAGCTCGCTGATGTGGATGAGGCCCTCGAGCCCGTCGCGGACGCGCACGAAGGCGCCGAAGTTGACGAGCTTCGTGACGGTGCCGTCGATCACGTCGCCGACGCGGAAGTCGGCCACCGTGGAGTGCCACGGATCCGGCTGGAGGCGACGGATCGAGAGACTGATCCGGCCCCGCTCGTGGTTGATGTCGATGACCTCGGCCTCGACCTCTTCGCCGACCTTGTAGCCGGCCTCGGGGTTGTTGACCTTGTTCCAGCTGAGCTCGCTCTTGTGGACGAGGCCGTCGATCCCGCCGAGATCGATGAAGACGCCGAACGGCGCGATGGAGCGCACCGAGCCGGTGACCTTCTGGCCGACCTGGAGGCTGCTGAAGAGCTCGTCGCGCTTCTCGCGCCGCTCCTCGTAGAGCGCCACCTTCTCGGAGAGGATGAGGCGGTTCGCCTTGCGGTTGACCTCGAGGATCTTCAGTCGAAGCCGGCGGCCGACGTACGGCTGCAGCTTCTCGGCGATCTCCTGGGCGGCGTCGCGCGGCTGCTCGTTCTGTGGGCGACGCGGGAAGTCGACGATCTGGCTGATCGGCACGAAGCCGCGGATGCCGCAGTCGACGATGAGGCCGCCCTTGTTGTGGTCGATGACGGGCGCCTCGATGATGACGCCAGTCTCGAACTGCTCCTGCATCGAGCGCCATTTGCGCTCGAGGCCGGCACGCCTGAGGGACAGAACGACGTGCCCCTCCGGCGACTCGGGCTGGAGCACGTAGACCAGGACAATGTCGCCGATGTCGAGCGTCGGGGCGGACTCCGCGTTGCGGCCGTACAGCTCGCGGTTGCTGACCACGCCCTCGCTCTTGGCACCGATGTCGACGAGGATCTCGTCGCGGTCGATGCGAACGACGGTCCCCTCGACGACGTCGCCGTGCTTGAAGCTGCGGATGTCGGCGTCCTGCTCGGCGAGCAGCTCGGCCATCGTCGACGGCTCCGGCCCCGCGGGCGGGGCTGGCTCGGGCTCGGGCTCGGGCTCGGCCGGGGGCGCCTCGGCGATCTCCGCCGCGAGGTCGTCAGCTACGGCGGCGGCCGCGACCGCCTCCTCGGCGAGCTCCACGGCGGCGGCCTCGACGACCAGCGCCTCCGCGATGAGCTCCCCGGCGACGGCGTCGGCGGCGAACGACTCGGCGGCAAGCTCCTCGGCGGCATCCTGCGCGACGATCGCCTCCGCGATGAGCTCCCCGGCAACGGCGTCGGCGGCGAACGACTCGGCGGCAAGCTCCTCGGCGGCATCGCCATCGCCGGCGGCGTCCGCGATGACGGCGTCCACGGCGAGCTCCTCAGAGGCCGCCTCGGCCTCCACCGCTTCCACGGCGAGCTCTTCCGCGACGGCGTCCGCCACGATCGCCTCGTCTGCGAACTCCGCGGCGGCCTCGGCCGCCGCGCTCTCCTCGACCACCGCGACCGCCGGATCGGCCGTCGCCGCTGCCTCAGGTGCCTCGGCCGGCGCGTCCTGCGCCGCGGGCTCCGGGGTGGCCGTCTGCTGCTGATCTTCCGTCAAGGGTTCCTGCTCCTGGTCTGGATTCCGCCTGGAAACGAGAGCGACGGCCGAGCCTCGCTCGAGCCGTCGTCGGGTTCCAGGTTCGCGGTCCGTGCGCCGTGCGTGCGGTCCGTCCCTCCGGTGGCGTCGGTCGGGTTAGCTCTTCGGCTGTCGCCCCGCTGGGGCCGCGAGAGTCTAGCACAGGGTGGTGGGCCGGTACAATCCGGCGCGTGCCCGAGCTGCCCGATCTCGCGATCCTCGCCGACGTCTTCGCCGCGGCGCTCCAGGGCCGGCCCGTGACCGCAGTTCGGATCGTCGATCCGCTCGTCGTGCGGGCGACGCCGGACCAGGCGGCGGCGCTTGGCGGCGAGGTCCTGCAGGGCGTCGGGAGGCGCGGGAAGCACCTGGTCTTCCGGCTCGAGCGCCACGACATCTGGGCCGCCCCGATGCTCAGCGGGCGATTCGGCCTGGCCGCGCCCGGCGCCGCCCGACCCAGGGCCGCCGTCGCAATCGGGTTCGGTCCGGGTCGCGCGCCACAGGGAAGTCCGGCCGCCTGGCTTGCAGGAGCCTCGTGGCTCCCCGATGCGGACGCGGAGTTGGAGCTCCGCTACCTCGATCCGACGCGGATGGGCAAGATCTACCTTGCGGCGGTCGCCGACCTCTCGGGCGTTCCGGGCATCGCGGAGCTCGGGCCCGATGCCGACGACCCGGCCCTCACCCTGAAGGTCTGGCAGGCGCGGATCCGCCGTCATCCGGGCGAGCTGAAGGCGCTCCTCCGCAACCAGGCGTTCGTGGCGGGGATCGGCAACGCCTACAGCGACGAGATCCTGTGGGAGGCCCGACTCAGCCCGTTCCGCCGTCGCTCGACGCTGGCGCCGGAAGAGACCGCGACCCTGTTCACCGCGATGCGGTCAACCCTCGCCGCGGCCGTCGATCTTCTGCGCGACCGCGTTCCTCCGACGTTCGAGAAGCAGGTGCGCGACCACCTGCGCGTGCACCTGCGCGGCGGCCGGCCGTGCCCGCGCTGCGGGACGACGATCAGCCAGGTAGGGGGCCGCGAGGCGACATCCTTCTGCCGGTCGTGCCAGCGCTGATCGCCGGTCGCCAACCGCGCGATCTCGATCAGGGGATCTTGAGCACCTGCCCGACGCGGATGAGCGACGGGTTCGTGAGGTTGTTGAGGGCCGCGAGCTTTGCCACCGTCGTCCCGAAGCGGGCTGCAATGCCGCTGAGCGTGTCGCCCGACTGGACCTTGTAGGTGCGGGGCCGCGGGGCCGCCGACGGTTGCGGCGTCGGCGTCGGGCGCTCGGAGGGCATCGCCGTCGGCGCCGCCGTCGGCGCTCCACTGGGGGTGGCCGTCGCCGGCGCGATCGTGCCAACAGGGGTTGGCGACGCCCCGTCGTCGCCGGCTCCGGATGAGCCGGGCGCCAGTGGTCCGCGCGACAGGACGAGGGCGCCGAGGGCGACGCCCACGACGACTACCGTCACCGGGCCGGCCAACCGCCGGGCAGCCGCATCCGACGGCAGACTGAGGCCGGCGCCCTCGAGAACGACGGGCGCCATCGGAACGAAGGGCCCCGGGCGCTTCCGGGGACCCTCGTTGCCGTGGGTCTCGAGCCACGTCGGACAGGCGGCATGAGCCGCCGTGAGGCAATGCGCCAGCTGACGATCGAGTGTCGGGCGCCCGGACGCAAGGAGCCGGCAGCGATGGGCGCGCGAGGGTGCTGCGCCGTGCCACGCGCCGTCCACCGAGGCAAGATGCGGGCAGGCAGCGAGGGCGGCCGCCGCGGGTTCCGGCGTTGCCGACGGGGTGGCCGGGCGTTCGATCATGCCGGCAGGATAGCCGCCGCGCGCCCGCATCACTGCCGCGGTCCTCTCCCCTCCGGCCCCGGACGAGCAGCCCGAACACGCAAAAATCCTGGCGACGTCCTATTTTCCCGAAAGGCTGCCCTCTCAGTATCTTCGGCGCTGGAGAGCTTAACTTCCGTGTTCGGGATGGGAACGGGTGTGGCCTCTCCGCTAGAGTCACCAGGATTTCGTGCGTCTGATCGAGTGCAATCGGCAGCGGCTCCATCGCGCGATGCGCGCGGGAGGCGCCGGGATCTTCAATGTCGCGAGGTGCGGGCGCCACGCGCCCGATGTATCACGAACCCTTCGCGGCGCTGACCCTTGGTCAGTCGCGGAAGAGGTCAAGCCCTCGACCATTAGTACGGCTTAGCTTCATCCGTTGCCGGACTTCCACGCGCCGCCTATCAAACAGGTGGTCTCCCTGCGGTCTTACCCGGTTAACCCGGTGGGGAACCTCATCTCGAGGCGAGCTTCGCACTTAGATGCTTTCAGCGCTTATCCCAACCGAACATAGCTACCCAGCAATGCCCCTGGCGGGACAACTGGCACACCAGCGGTTCGTCCACTCCGGTCCTCTCGTACTAGGAGCAGCTCCTCACAAGTTCCCTACGCCCACGATGGATAGAGACCGAACTGTCTCACGACGTTCTGAACCCAGCTCGCGTGCGGCTTTAATCGGCGAACAGCCGAACCCTTGGGACGTACTTCCGCCCCAGGATGCCACGGGCCGACATCGAGGTGCCAAACGGTGCCGTCGATGTGAACTCTTGGGCACCATCAGCCTGTTATCCCCGGGGTAGCTTTTATCCGTTGAGTGATACCCCTTCCACTCGGAGGTACCAGATCACTAAGCCCGACTTTCGTCCCTGCTCGACGTGTAGGTCTCGCAGTCAAGCTCCCTTATGCCTTTGCACTCTTCGCCTGGTTTCCATTCAGGCTGAGGGAACCTTTGGGCGCCTCCGTTACACTTTAGGAGGCGACCGCCCCAGTCAAACTGCCCGCCTGACACTGTCCTGCGCCCGGCTTACGGGTCGCGGTTAGAACCGAAATCCAACAAGGGTGGTATTTCAACGTCGGCTCCACCGAGGCTAGCGCCCCAGCTTCACAGCCTCCCACCTATCCTACACAAGCTGAACCCCAATCCAATATCAGGGTGCAGTAAAGCTCCACGGGGTCTTTTTGTCCTATCGCGGGTAACGAGCATCTTCACTCGTACTTCAATTTCGCCGGGTCCCTCGTTGAGACAGCGCCCAGATCGTTACGCCATTCGTGCGGGTCGGAACTTACCCGACAAGGAATTTCGCTACCTTAGGACTGTTATAGTTACAGCCGCCGTTTACCGGGGCTTCGATTCAGAGCTTGCACCCCTCCTCTTAACCTTCCGGCACTGGGCAGGCGTCAGCCCCTATACGTCAGCTTTCGCTTTAGCAGAGACCTGTGTTTTTGCTAAACAGTCGCCTGGGCCTTTTCACTGCGGCTCCGACATGCGGAGCGCCCCTTCTCCCGAAGTTACGGGGCCATTTTGCCGAGTTCCTTAACGAGGGTTCTCCCGATCGCCTTGGTATTCTCTACCCGCCTACCTGTGTCGGATTGCGGTACGGGCACCTTTGATCTCGCTAGACACTTTTCTCGCCAGCTCGGCTCACTCGAATTGCGGAATAAACCGCTTACCATCGCTGCTCGGGGTTGATGAGGTGACGGATTTACCTGTCTCCTCCCCCTACCGGCTTGGACGCCAATCCAATAAGGCGCTCGAGCTACCGTGCCGTGTCATGCCCTTGCTCTCATCCGGGATCGCCTCCTGGACTCGACCGACCAATGTCGGCCAACCTCCGCTCGGCTCCTCCGGGCGGCACCTTGCGGTGCAAACGATCTCTGGTGGTTCCGGAATATCAACCGGATGTCCATCGCCTACGACGTTCGTCCTCGGCTTAGGCCCGACTAACCCTGAGCGGACAAGCCTTCCTCAGGAAACCTTAGGCTTACGGCGTGTGGGATTCTCACCCACATCTCGCTACTCATGCCGACATTCGCACTTCCGTCCGCTCCAGCCGTCCTCACGGTCGACCTTCGCTGCGAACAGAACGCTCCCCTACCACCGGCCGCCAGGCGAACCTGACGGCCGATCCGTAGCTTCGGTACCAAGCTTGAGCCCCGTTACATTTTCGGCGCGGAACCACTTGACCAGTGAGCTGTTACGCACTCTTTCAATGATGGCTGCTTCTGAGCCAACATCCTGGTTGTCTGTGCGATTCCACATCCTTTGCCACTTAGCTTGGATTTAGGGACCTTAGCTGACGATCCGGACTGTTTTCCTTTTGACCACGAAGCTTAGCCCTCGCAGTCTCACTCCCGGGCTGTATAAATCGCGGGATTCGGAGTTTGGTTGGGGTTGGTAAGCGGGAAGCCCCCTAGCCCATCCAGCGCTCTACCCCCGCGATTGATCACCCGAGGCTGCCCCTAAAGGCATTTCGGGGAGAACCAGCTATCTCCGAGTTCGATTGGCATTTCACCTCTATCCACAGGTCATCCCCTAGCTTTTCAACGCTAGTGAGTTCGGCCCTCCACGGAACGTTACTTCCGCTTCAGCCTGCCCATGGATAGGTCACTCGGTTTCGGGTCTACTGCACGCGACTCGACGCCCTATTCAGACTCGCTTTCGCTCCGGCTCCGTCCTTCTCGGACTTAACCTCGCCACGTGCACGTAACTCGTCGGCTCATTCTTCAAAAGGCACGCCATCAGGCTACCGGCTGTGACACCGGCAACACCCTTTGACTGCTTGTAGGCACGAGGTTTCAGGTACTATTTCACTCCCCTTCCGGGGTGCTTTTCACCTTTCCCTCACGGTACTCGTTCACTATCGGTCGCCAAGAGTATTTAGCCTTGGACGGTGGTCCGCCCAGTTTCCCACATGAGAGACCTTCCACGTGGTACTCAGGTGGTCGATCTCGGAGGTCGTTTCGCTTTCGCCTACGGGGCTCTCACCCTCTATGGCCTGCCGTTCCAGGGCAGCTCGACTAGCGAACGACTTTGTAACTCCGCCGAAGCCCGGCAGGGCCTCGATGATCGACTCCTACAACCCCCACTCAGAAACGGCTGCCGCCTATCACGCTGAGTGAGTTTGGGCTCTTCCCGTTTCGCTCGCCACTACTCAGGGAATGATCTCTTTTCCTCCAGCTACTGAGATGTTTCAGTTCGCTGGCTTACCTCCGCCTGGCCTATTTGATTCAGCCAGGGGTCACCGGGCATTGCCCCGGTGGGGTTTCCCCATTCGGACATCTCCGGATCAACGTCTGCTCGCGACTCCCCGAAGCTTTTCGCAGCCTGCCGCGTCCTTCATCGGCTCTTGGCGCCAAGGCATCCACCCCGTGCCCTTAGTAGCTTGACCCCTTCCGGCGTCTGACCAAGCGGTCGGTGCCGTGGGGGTCCGGGATACACCATGACAAAACTCGACGAAATTGAAGATCTCAATTCTGCCGTTGCACTCGTATCAGGTTGTTAAGGTGCGACGCCATTGCCGGCGTCCCTCCCGGCCTCCGCTGTTGCGGGCCCGGGTCCAGCCGATCCGCTGGTCGGTGGGCTCGGGAGGAGCACACGGATCAGGGGGTCGGGAGGCCGTCTCGCGGCGGAGACGGAGCGAGCCTGGAGCTCGCGGACTATTCAATTGCGATGGTGGTGCCGACCGGGGGAGGTGGTGGAGACGAGGAGACTCGAACTCCTGACCCTCTCCTTGCAAAGGAGATGCTCTACCGGCTGAGCTACGTCCCCACGCCGGAGCGACGGTGGTGGGCGTTTCTGGACTCGAACCAGAGACCTCTGCCTTATCAGGGCAGCGCTCTAACCAGCTGAGCTAAACGCCCCTGAACGGGATGGTCGCTGCCGGCCGGGGGATCCCGGACATCGGCAGGCTGCACCTTAACCCTTGAAGAGTGGCAGGAGGTCCGTTTCACGATGGGCGATCGGGTTTCGGTGTCTCGTCGAACTCGCATGATCGAACTCGCCGGCCACGAGGACCGACGGACGCTCCGTCCGACTGAAGCGTCATGCTCGTGCGATCAACCGTAGGAGCCATCAACGCCGAGGCGCACCGATTGCCTCGACTCGGATCTCCTTAGAAAGGAGGTGATCCAGCCGCACCTTCCGGTACGGCTACCTTGTTACGACTTCGTCCCAATCACCAATCCCACCTTCGACGGCTGCCTCCTTGCGGTTGGCCCACCGGCTTCGGGTGTTATCGGCTTTCATGACGTGACGGGCGGTGTGTACAAGGCCCGGGAACATATTCACCGCCGTAATGCTGACCGGCGGTTACTAGCAACTCCGGCTTCATGCAGGCGAGTTGCAGCCTACAATCCGAACTGAGACCGGCTTTAAGGGATTCGCTCCACCTCGCGGTTTCGCCGCCCGTTGTACCGGCCATTGTAGCGTGGGTGTAGCCCAGGACGTAAGGGCCATGCTGACTTGACGTCGTCCCCACCTTCCTCCGAGTTTCTCTCGGCAGTCCCGTGTGAGAGATACAACACACGGCAGGGGTTGCGCTCGTTGCGGGACTTAACCCAACATCTCACGACACGAGCTGACGACAGCCATGCAACACCTGTGGCCAGGTCCCTTGCGGGAAGACGACGTTTCCGCCGTTGTCCTGGTCATGTCAAGCCCTGGTAAGGTTCTTCGCGTTGCATCGAATTAAACCCCACGCTCCGCTGCTTGTGCGGGCCCCCGTCAATTCCTTTGAGTTTTAGCCTTGCGGCCGTACTCCCCAGGCGGGACACTTAATGCGTTAGCTTCGGCACTGGCGGGGTTGATACCACCAACACCTAGTGTCCATCGTTTACGGCTAGGACTACCGGGGTATCTAATCCCGTTTGCTCCCCTAGCTTTCGCGCCTCAGCGTCAAGAACGGGCCAGGAAGCCGCCTTCGCCACTGGTGTTCCTCCCGATATCTACGCATTTCACCACTACACCGGGAATTCCGCTTCCCTCTCCCGCCTTCAAGTCGAGCAGTATCGAATGACCTTCCCCAGTTGAGCCGGGGGCTTTCACATCCGACTTGCACGACCGCCTGCGCGCTCTTTACGCCCAGTAAATCCGGATAACGCTCGCCACCTACGTATTACCGCGGCTGCTGGCACGTAGTTAGCCGTGGCTTATTCATCAGGTACCGTCATTATCGTCCCTGATAAAAGAGGTTTACAACCCGAAGGCCGTCATCCCTCACGCGGCGTTGCTGCTTCAGGCTTTCGCCCATTGAGCAAAATTCCCGACTGCTGCCTCCCGTAGGAGTCTGGGCCGTGTCTCAGTCCCAGTCTGGGTGATCGTCCTCTCAGACCACCTACCGATCGTCGCCTTGGTGAGCCGTTACCCCACCAACGAGCTAATCGGACGCAGGCCCCTCCCGAAGCGCCTTGCGGCTTTGGAGACTGGAACGAACCAGTCACCACATGCGGTATTAGCCACCCTTTCGGGCAGTTATTCCCCACTTCGGGGCAGGTCACCCACGCGTTACTCAGCCGTCCGCCACTAACGAGCGAGCAAGCTCGCTCATCCGTTCGACTTGCATGTCTCATGCACGCCGCCAGCGTTAATCCTGAGCCAGGATCAAACTCTCCGAATGAAACTGCACGGCTTGCGCCGTGACTCACATCGCAGGGTTTGACCGCTCGCTCATCACTTATCCGGATCTCCTGCCACTCTTCAGTTGTTAAGGTGCCGCCCACAGATTCCCCGGGAGGAGTGCTCCGTCGGGGGGGCGCGACCTCCCATTGTGGAGGGCCACGTCCGTGGTGTCAAACGGCCCCGCAGGACCGTAGGGATCGCCGATCCCTGGTGCTGCGCCCGGATGCCGGGCTACGAGGCGGAATGGTAGCGACCGCGGACGCGGCATGTCAAACGCGAGCAACCCGCCACGCA
>Ga0315289_10004521_pt1 | contig 20713 bp, 21 predicted proteins | sample YL17G11_40_MG_FD_203452 | JGI IMG/M metagenome (GOLD analysis project Ga0315289, IMG submission 203452) | Sediment microbial communities from Yellowstone Lake, YNP, Wyoming, USA - YL17G11_40 | ecosystem: Environmental > Aquatic > Freshwater > Lake > Sediment | place: USA: Wyoming | collected... | reverse complement strand
TTCTTTTAGGTCCTCCTGGAAGTGGTAAGGGCACCCAGGCGAAAAGGCTTGCAGAAAAATATCGTCTTCCTCATGTTTCAACTGGAGACATCCTGCGAGTGGGCTTTGGAGAAGGGGGTTACCTGGATAGAGAAACTCGAGAGGCTGTCCGTTCAGGTGGGCTGGTTCCTGACAAGGTTGCTGTGGAAATCATAAAGAAGAGACTGGGAGAAGAGGATTGTCGGAAAGGTTTCATTTTGGACGGTTTTCCCCGGACACTTCCCCAGGCAGAATCATTAAATGGTTTTCTTAAAGAGAGCAATAGAGCGATCGACCGCGTTATCTGCCTGGAGCTAAGTGAGGAGGAGGCAGTTAAAAGGTTGGGTGGCAGGAGGATTTGTCCTCGATGTGGAGCCACTTTCCATTTAGTGTTCAGTCCACCACGTATTCTCGGTTTATGTAACCGATGCGGGGCCAGATTGTCCCAGCGTGAAGATGACAGGGAATTCACGATAAGAGAGAGGATGAACACTTATCAGAAGGAGACATATCCTCTTATTGAGTATTATAAAAATCGTGGTCTTTTAGAAAAAATTGATGCCAATAGAAACATAGAGGGAGTGTTTAAGGACTTATGTAAAGTGCTGGATGCTCGCAGTTGAAGCCCCAAAAGTTCCGGTTAACTATATGATTATATTGAAGTCCGATCAAGAAATTGAAAAAATGAGAAGAGGTGGCCAAATTCTTGCCCAGGTCCGTGAGAAGTTAACAGAAAGGGTAAAACCAGGAGTAACCACAAAGGAGTTGGACAGAGTTGCTTTTACTTTAATAAAAATGCACAAAGCCGTTCCGGCGTTTCTGGGTTTTCGGGGGTTTCCAGCCTCCATCTGTACTTCGGTTAATGACCAGGTAGTTCATGGGATTCCTGGAAGCTACGGGTTGCGTGAGGGAGATATTATCGGCATCGACTTTGGAGTCATTTACCAGGGTTATTATGCCGACATGGCAGTAACTCTACCTGTGGGAAATGTATCCAGAGATGCCCAAAGATTAATAGAGGTTACTAAGAGTGCTTTAGATTCTGGAATTACTCAAATGGTACCGGGCAAGAGACTCTACGATATATCTGCAGTAATTCAAGAATGTGCCGAAAGTGACGGCTTCTCTGTGGTCAGGGACTTAGTAGGCCACGGAATTGGACAGAAAATGCATGAGGAACCCCAAATTCCCAATTTTGGGAAAAGGTCTACCGGCCCCTACTTGAAGGCAGGAATGGTCTTTGCGCTTGAGCCTATGGTTAATATGGGCGGATATGAGGTAAAAACTCTCGATGATAACTGGACAGTTGTTACTGCTGATGGGAGTTTGTCTTGCCATTTTGAACATACTGTTGCCATTACAGATAATGGCCCAGAGATACTTACGGAACTCCATTAGTTATATTGTGGAGGAGCCCCATGGATAAGGAAGAAAAGATTGAAGTAGAAGGGACAGTCATCGAAGCTTTACCTAATGCTATGTTCAGAGTTGAACTGGAGAAGGGTCACCGGATTTTAGCTCACATTTCCGGCAAAATGAGGATGCACTTCATTAAGATACTGGCTGGGGATAAAGTTAAGGTAGAACTTTCTCCGTACGACTTAACTAGAGGAAGGATAGTTTATCGATATAAATAGAGGTTCTCAATGAAAGTAAGAGCGTCCATTAAACCGATATGTAAGAAATGTAAAATAATCAAGAGAAAAGGAATAGTAAGGATAATCTGCACTAACCCAAGACATAAACAGAGGCAAGGATGAGGGGGAAAGGAGTAGTGTATGGCTCGTATAGCAGGGGTTGAATTACCTTCGCAGAAGAGAGTTGAAATTGGTTTAACTTACATTTATGGAATCGGGAAGAATTTGTCCAATAGGATTCTTCACGAGGCAGGGGTCAACCCTGATACCAGAGTAAAGGACCTGAGCGAAAGTGAAATTAGCACCATACAAACAATAATCCAGAAGGATTTCAGAGTGGAAGGGGAGCTTCGACGAATTGTTCAGGGGAATATTAAGAGATTGATTGATATCGGGTGCTACCGAGGTGTACGCCACCGTCGCGGATTGCCAGTGCGGGGTCAAAGGACAAGAACTAATGCCCGCACCAAGCGGGGCAGAAGGAAGACAGTTGGTACTGTCAAAAAAGAGATAAAGGAAGGAGAAGTATAAGAGATGGCTGAGAAGAGAGTTCCTACACCCCAAAAGGCTTATGTTAAGGAAAAATTGGGAAAGAATGTCCCTGAAGGCAGAGCGTATATTCAGGCTACCTTTAATAATACCTTAATTACCATAACTGATAAGAGCGGAAACGCCATTGCCTGGGGTTCGGCTGGACTATCAGGCTTTAAAGGAGCCCGTAAGGGAACTCCATTCGCTGCCCAATTGGCAGCCACAGCTACTGCTAAAAAGGCAATTGAGCAGGGTATAAAGCAGGTTGCTGTCTTCGTGAAAGGACCCGGGTCGGGCAGGGAAACAGCTATACGCTCCTTACAATCAGCAGGATTGGAAATTACCAGCATTAAAGACGTAACGCCAATTCCGCATGATGGTTGCCGCCCACCAAAACAGAGAAGAGTGTAAATCAAAACGGATTGAATTATGAATTATGAATTATAAATTAAATTCAAAGAACCAAAACCCACAATTGTGTTTTCTTCATAACTCATAACTCATAACTCATAATTTATAATTACTGTAAGGAGGTTGTAGTGGCAAGATATCGAGGTTCAGTATGTAAATTGTGTCGCCGAGAAAGGGGAAAGTTGTTTCTGAAGGGTGAGAGATGTTTTACCCCTAAGTGTGCAGTTGAGAAGCGGGGTTCTGCTTCGGGAGAACGTAGAGGAATGCGCGAAAGATTATCCCAGTATGGGACGCAACTAAGAGAAAAACAGAAGGCCCGGCGAATCTCGGGAATTATGGAAAGACAGTTTCGTAAATATTTTAAAATAGCAGAGCGCAGGAAAGGATCGCCGGGCGAAACTCTTCTGAGGCTATTGGAATGTAGGCTTGACAATATCGTTTTTCGTCTCGGATTTGCTTCCTCCAGAAATCAGGCCCGTCAGTTAGTCCGGCACCGACATATTATGGTGAATGGACGTTGTGTCGATATTCCATCTTATCAGGTCAAGGTTGGTGACAGAATCTATTTAGATCAGAAGAGTAAAGACTTAGAAATTGTTAAGGTTGCACAGGGAAAGGCTAAGGAACGGGGCATTCCAGCTTGGATAGAATTCGACCAGTCGACCAATACCGGGACAATATTGGAGCTTCCTAAGAGGGAAGAGATTTCTATTCCAGTTCAAGAAAAGCTAATTGTGGAACTATATTCCAGGTAAGAGCTAATTATGAGTTAAATAATTATGAATTATGAATTATAAATTATAAATTAAATTCAAAGAACCAAAACCCACAATTGTGTTTTCTTCATACCTCATAATTCATAACTCATAATTCATAATTTTTATAATTCATAATTATTAAGGGGGTAATATGAGGCTCAAAGATTTCGAGATGCCAAAAAGACTTATCTGTGATGAAGAGACCGCCAGCGATAGTTATGGTAAGTTTACGGCTGAGCCGTTCGAGAGGGGGTATGGGCATACGATTGGAAATTCGCTACGCAGGATCCTGCTTTCTTCGTTGGAAGGCGCGGCAGTTAGTGCCGTAAAAATTAAGGGAGTTATGCATGAGTTTTCTACAATACCCGGGGTGGTTGAAGATGTTACTGAGATAATCTTAAACTTGAAGTCTCTTAGGTTCAGACTCTACAGTGAAGGGCCAGAAAAGATATATTTAAATGCAACAAAAAAAGGAGAAGTAACGGCAAAAGACATTAAGTTAAATAGTAACATCGAGATATTAAACCCATCTACCCATATAGTGGCTCTGGACAGAGATACCAACCTGGAGATGGAAATAGAGGTGTCTAAGGGTCGCGGATACTTGCCTGCTGAGAAGAACCCTCAGGCCAATCAACAATTAGGTGTGATATCTGTTGACGCAATTTTTACCCCGGTCTTAAAAGTAAACTATGAGGTTGAAAATGCCCGAGTGGGGCGATCGATCGATTACGATAGATTAATTCTGGAAATATGGACTGACGGCAGCGTAAAACCGGTTGACGCTTTAGCATACGCATCTAAGATTTTGAAAGATTCGCTGAACATATTTATCAGTTTTGAGGAGCAGCCAGAAGAGGAAGAGAAACCGCCGGAGAAAGATAAGTCTGAGGAAGTCTTGGACAGCGTTTTGGCTCTTCCGGTAAATATCATAGAGCTAACTGTCCGTTCCATAAATTGCTTAAATCGCGCTAAAATTAAGACTATCGGAGATTTGGTGAAGCAGACTGAGGATAAATTACTATCTTTTCGAAACTTCGGTAAGAAATCCTTAAATGAAATAAAGAAAAAGATTGCCGAATTGGGCAAACAGAAAGGGGTGGAGCTATCCTTGGGGATGACTCTCCCTGAAAAGTTTAAAGAGAAGGAGAAGAAATAGAGGAATCCAAATATGCGTGAGGGAAGAGCCGGAAGAAAATTGGGTCGCACCACAAGCGAGCGCAAAGCATTATTGGTTAGTCTTGCCACAGCGTTATTCAGGCATGAAGAGATTATAACCACAGAAGCAAAAGCCAAAGAACTAAGAAGGTTCGCTGAGAAGGTGATTACCAGTGCAAAAAAGGGGGACTTGAATAGCTTTCGAGAAGTGAAGAGAAAAATCAGAGATAAAGAGGTAATCAAGAAAATATTTGAGACTCTGGTACCGAGATTTAAGGAGAGGGGAGGAGGCTATACGAAGATTATTAAATTGGGCTATAGACAAGGGGATAGGGCAAGGGTAGATTTAGTTAAGCTTTGCGGCCCTTTGGAGAAACCGGAATAGAGGAGAAGGGGATGTTTAATTTCCTTTTAGGATTATTTTCCAATGATATGGGCATAGATCTTGGGACATCCACTACGCTTATATATGTGAAAGGGCAAGGTATTGTGCTCTGGGAGCCTTCGGTAGTGGCAATTAATAAAGACACAGGAGAGATTTTGGCGGTGGGTACCGAAGCCAAGAAGATGGTGGGGAAAACCCCTGCCAACATAACTGCTTTTCGTCCGATGAGGGATGGAGTTATTGCCGACTTTGACGTAACAGAGAAAATGATTCGACATTTCATAAGGAAGGTGCATAACCGACGGAGCTTACTCCATCCGCGGGTGGTGATTGGAGTTCCCTCCTGTATTACTGAAGTGGAAAGGCGTGCGGTTAGGGATGCTGCTGAACAGGCGGGAGCGCGGGAGATACACTTGATTGATGAACCGATGGCTGCAGCTATTGGTGCTGAAGTTCCTATTCAAGACCCAGCTGGGAATATGATAGTGGATATCGGAGGGGGCACGACTGAAGTGGCGGTTATTTCCTTAGGGGGCATGGTGCTCTCCAGATCAGTTCGAGTAGCTGGTGATGAAATGGATGAAGCCATTATAGGCTATTTTAAAAAGGAAAGGAATCTGTTAATCGGAGAAAGGACAGCCGAAGAAACGAAAATCAGGATTGGTTCTGCTACGCCAGACAAAGAAGCGAAGACTATTGAAGTTAAAGGTCGGGATCTTGCTACTGGCTTGCCAAAAACTGTCAGGGTCTCTTCTCAAGAGATGCACGAGGCACTGAAAGGCCCAATCGAGATCATTGTGAGTCTGGTCAGGGACGCATTAGAGGATACTCCTGCCGAGTTGTCTGCTGACCTTGTTGACCGGGGGATTATTCTGGTGGGAGGCGGAGCTTTGCTCTCTGGGCTCCCTGAACTATTAAGCAAAGAGACCGAACTTCCGGTCAATCTCGCCCCTGACCCGCTAACCTGCGTAGTGTTGGGAGCGGGCACTTACCTTGAGCAACTGGAAAAACTAAGACGAAGGAGAAATACAAGATTTATCTCGTAGCGGTGATTTAGGTGCTACTCAGTGAGAAGCATAAACTGCTCAGGCTACTAATAATTTATGTCTCAATTTCCCTTCTCTTTCTAATCTTTCGAACTGGTCAGATAGTCGAAGTGGGTAGAGCTCTTTTCTTATATTTATTGGCCCCCAATCCCAGGATAATAAGTAAGCTATTGAATGAGACAGGTCGAATCGGGGAGGACGTATCTCGACTCGTTTCTGCTCGTGAAGAGAATAAGCTCCTCAAGGAAAGACTAAATTCTCTTCTGCGAGAGAGGGAGAAGCTCCAAGAGACGATTTCTGAGAATGAGAGATTAAAGAGAATCCTTGATTACCAAGAGGAAGTTCCTTATGAACTGGTTTCAGCCAGAGTGATAGGATGGTCTCCCTCCCTGTTCTCTTCTGCTTTGCTCATCGATAAGGGAATAAATCAGGGAATTAAAAAAGATGCCCCCGTAGTTGCCTGGCAGGAAGCTGGGAATCCATTGGATAATGGAATGGCGGTAGTAGGCAGGATTATTGAGTCTAGCCCTGATATGAGTAAGGTTCTTTTAATAACTGATTCAAACAGTGAGTTGGCGGTCATGGTTCAGAGGAGCCGAGAGAAAGGAGTTATTGCCGGGACAGGAAATAGGTTCCTTCTGCTTAGATATCTATCTCCCACTGCGGATTTGGAAGTTGGTGATCTAATTATAACTTCCGGGATGGGAAGAATGTTTCCGCCTGGACTGGTTATTGGCTCGGTTGAGGAAGTCTTAACCGGAGTGGGAGGATTAGAGAAGAGGGCTCGGGTTGTTTCTAGGTTAAATATGAATCGGTTAGAAGATGTCCAGATAATTATAGTTCATAGTCAATAGTTCATAGTTCGTAGACTTAATTGGTGTTTCCTATGAACTACGAACTAATCACTACGAACTAATAAAGGGTTGGTAGAATGAAAAGATATCTTTTCTTTTTAATATCCTTCCTTCTATTTGTGACAATTCAGATTGTCCTTCTTCGCCACTTAGCCATAAGAGATGTTGCCCCCGACCTGTTACTGATTGGGGTTGTCTACTTCTCGCTGAAGTACGGTCCTATATTGGGGATCTCGATCGGTTTTTTTTTGGGCTGCTTCAGGACCTTTTTGCTATCGGGCTTTTTGGGGCTAACTGTTTAATCAAGACCCTGATCGGCTTCTCTGTGGGAACATTCCAAAAAAGACTGGTTAGAGGGAATCCCATAGCACAGATATTTGTGGTATTTTTTGCCTGCCTTTTTCAGTACTGGAGTATGTATTGGATAAGAATTTTCTTTGGTGAAGCCCGGCCTCTGGTACCATTTTTTGTACCTATTTTTTACCCCATTTATAATAGTCTCCTGGCTCCTTTATGGTTCTGGATAATAGAACAATGGGAAAAGTTGTGGGGAGGAGAACTTTATGCACCAGAGCATAATGGATCGCCAATTTGAGGCGAGACTTCAGAGATCTCTAATTTGGTTTAGATATTTTATAATCGCTACCCTTTCGATTCTTTTCATAAGGCTATTCAGCCTTCAAATAGTTAAGAGAGGAGAACTCTACAAGCTTTCAGAAGCTAACCGTATCCAGCTTTTTTTCCATCCTGCACCCCGGGGAATTATCTATGACCGGAATGGGAAAGTTATAGTTGAGAATATGGGGTCCTTTTCGGTTCTCTTCTCGCCTACCAATTTGACCTGGGAGGAAACAGAAGAGATACTTAAGAAATTAAGCGAGATTCTAAATCTCAACTACCCTTCGATGTTAGCAAAGGTGCGTTCTTCCATTCGCCAACCATTAAATAGTATCCTTCTGGCTGAGAGTGTTCCCCTCCCCCAAGTCTTCTACCTGGCAGAGGAGAAAGTTAATCTTCCTGGTGTAAATATTGAGGTCGAACCTAAACGCCATTATCTCTACAGAAATTTTGCCAGCCATCTTTTAGGCCATCTGGGAGAGATCGGACCAAAGGAGCTAGGAGCTCTATCTGGAGCAGGATACAGGTTGGGGGATATTATTGGAAAATCTGGCGTAGAGAAGATTTACGATAATTTTTTGCGAGGCAATAGTGGTGGTCGACAGATAGAAATAGATGCTAATGGTCGTCAGCTTCGAATAATTAATAGCGTCCTGCCTGAAGAAGGCGATACTCTAATTCTCACTTTAGATGAGAGAATCCAGAAGCTCTGTGAGGATTCCCTGGAGGGCAAAGCGGGTGCAATCTGCGCAATCGACCCTGCTAATGGTGAGGTCTTAGCCCTGGTAAGTAAACCCGATTTCGATCCCAGTCTCTTTACGGAACGCCTCAGCCCATCTCATACTCAGCAGTTATTTACAGACCAAGGACTTCCCATGTTCAATAGGGCAATTCAAAGTCAGTATGCCCCTGGGTCTCTATTTAAGATTGTTACAGCCATAGCTGCTTTAGAGGAGAAAGTCATCCGTCCAGATGAGACTATGACTATGCGCTGCCGAGGGACCTTCCGAATCGGAAATAGAGAGTTTAAGTGTTGGAAAGAGGGGGGGCATGGTCGTTTGGACATTGTTCAGGCGATTGCTCAATCTTGTGATATATTTTTCTATCAACTCGGTTTAAGAGTGGGGGCGGATAAGATAGCACAATATGCTCAGATGCTGGGATTGGGGAAAGGGCTTGGTATTTCCCTGCCCTCAGAGGCAATGGGTCTCGTCCCGGATTCCACCTGGAAAAAGATACATTTTGGTGAGAAGTGGTATCCTGGTGATACAGCAAATATGAGCATTGGTCAGGGTTATCTGGAAGTTAGCCCTTTACAAATGGTAAGTTTAATCAGCATGATAGCCAATGGAGGTACAATTTATAAACCTCTTGTTGTTAAGAAAATAATTGATGGCCGGGGGAAGATAATTGAAACTTTCCAGCCCGAAGTAATCGGAAAGCCAAGAATTTCATCCGAAACACTCTCCATCATAAGAAAGGGACTCAGAGAAGCTGTTCTCTCTGGCACTTCTCAGGTAGTAAAGTTTAAGGGATTGAGTGTGGCTGGCAAGACGGGAACCGCTCAGAATCCACATGGGGAAGATCATGCCTGGTTCATCTGCTATGCACCAGAAGAAGCTCCCGTAATTGCCTTAGCGATCTTGGTTGAACATGGCGGGCATGGAGCTAGTGCGGCTGCACCTCTGGCCAGACAGATATTGAATGGGGTATTTACTCTTCAGGGAGAGAAACAGCCGGAGATTTTCGTCTATGAGGACTAAAGTTATATGCGCCTTAGAGATATTTCTGTAAGATTCGATTTCTATCTATTTTTAGTGATGGTTCTCCTTATTGCCATTGGCTGTTTAATGATTTATAGTGCAGTGTATGGAAGCCCATGGAAAACTCCTTTCTATGCAAGGCAGGGTGTTTATGCTCTCCTGGGGATGGCAGTGGTAATAGTTATAACGGGGATAAATTACCAGTTATTCAACCAGTATGGGAAACGGATATACCTATTTTCGCTTCTTCTGTTAGTCGTCGTTCTATTCTTCGGTAAGAGTGTGCGTGGCGCCCGGAGCTGGATTCCTATGGGGAATTTTACGTTTCAGCCTGCTGAGTTCGCCAAGCTCGGTCTAATTATTGTACTCGCTCAATACTTAACTAATTACCCTGAGGGAGTGAGGAGAATTTCTGGACTGATAATTCCTTTCTTGTTAACTCTTGCTCCTGTTGCACTTATCATATTGCAACCCGACCCTGGTTCAGCTCTGGTCTTTCTGGCAATATTTTTGGCAATGTTATATCTTGGAGGAGCGAGGATAATCTATCTCGTATCCTTTATCTCTATGGGAATTTTAGCTTTGGGGATTCCTCTACTTTTGGCTCTTGACCCTCGAAATAAAACTTTTCTTCCCAGAATTTTCAGTAATCTTTCATCTACTTTTGGTTTTATAATAATCGTTGTGGGAGTTATTGGACTCATATCGTATATCTTATCAAGGCTTAAATTTCGTGTAAGGGTTAACCATTTTCTCTTCGCTTCCTTGGTTTTCTGTGGCGGAATTGTGCTCTCCTATCCTTTAAGACTCTTTTTAAAGGAGTATCAGAAGATGAGATTGGTCTCGTTCATTAAACCGAGCATCGACCCATTGGGTGCCGGATACCATATAATTCAATCCCAAATCTCCATTGGTTCGGGTGGGTTCCTGGGGAAGGGGCTCTTAGTAGGAACTCAAGGAAAACTAGGCTTTCTTCCAACGCAACATACAGATTTCATCTTCTCCCTTCTCTCGGAAGAAATGGGATTCCTCGGCGCTGCCTTCTTGATTTTACTCTTTTCCATTTTGCTCTTGCGGGGAATAAGAATTGCATCCCTGGCAAGGGATCGTTTTGGAAGCCTGTTAGCAGGGGGCATTATCGCCCTCTTCGTTTTCCAGATTACTGTTAATTTGGGAATGAATATGGGAATTATGCCGATTACGGGGCTCCCTTTACCTTTTGTCAGTTATGGAGGCTCTGCCCTGATTACTTTCATGGCTGGGGTGGGGATTCTTTTGAATATTTATAGTCGCCGCTTTATGTATTGGTAAATTAGTTCATAGTAATTTAGTTCGTAGTTCATAGCAATCATCGATGGGAACTACGAACTACAAACTACGAACTACGAACTATGAATTCTGGAGTTAGAATTTGGAAAGGACTGTGCTGGATGACATTTTACCTTTTGTTTCTAAGCCGGGCAGGTATCTGGGTAATGAGTGGAATGTGGTTCATAAAGATTGGGAGAGTGCCCAGATAAGAGTTGCTTTGTGTTACCCTGATATCTACGAATTGGGCATGTCCAACTTAGGATTGCAAATTCTCTATTCTATTATTAACCAGAGGGAAGACTCCCTTGCTGAAAGGGTCTATGCGCCCGGGTTAGATATGGAAGAGATATTAAAGAGGAGGGAAATTCCCCTCTTCTCCCTTGAGTCGAAAAGGCCTCTCAAAGATTTCGATATTATTGGTTTTACTTTACAGCACGAATTATCCTATACCAATATTCTGAATATCTTAAATTTGGCAAAGATTCCGCTTCGTTCCCAGAACCGAGATGGAAAGTTTCCCTTGATAATAGCGGGTGGTCCTTCTGTTTCCAATCCCGAACCTTTGGCCGATTTTATTGATGCTTTTGTTCTGGGAGATGGGGAGGAGGTGATAGAGGAAATTGTAGAAACCTATAAGAGTCGGAGTAGCTCCGATTCATCGGAGCGTCTGAATAGGCGAAATGGAATCCTTAAAGCACTGGCAAAGATCCCCGGAGTCTATGTGCCATCGTTATACGAAGTAAATTATAGAGAAGATGGCACTATCGAACGGATGGAGAGGAAGGAAGCTGGAATACCAGAAAGGATAGAGAAGAGAGTGGCAGATCTGGAGACCTCTCACTATCCTCTGGCACCTCTGGTGCCATTAATCGATATATCGCAGAATCGGTTGAACTTAGAAATACAGCGAGGCTGTCCTCACAGTTGCCGTTTCTGTCAAAGCCAAGCGGTATATGGACCTTGCCGGGTAAGGTCTAAGGAAAGGTTGCTCGAAATTGCTGAAGCCTCTTTGAGATCCACGGGTTATGATGAGATATCTTTGACCTCGCTTTCATCTACCGATTATCCTGAAATCGAGGGACTTATTGCCGAATTCTTAGCTCGTTATGAAAAGAATTACACTTCCGTCTCTCTACCTTCTTTAAGACCGGATAAGTTTTCCCTCGAACTGGCGTTCCAGGTTCAAAAGGTCAGGAAAACAGGGTTAACTTTTGCTCCAGAAGCCGGAAGTGAAAGATTGCGCAGATTAATTGGTAAGGAAATTAGTGATGAAGATTTCATTTCTACCATTTCCCAGGCCTATAATGCTGGTTGGAGGCTGGTGAAACTATATTTTATGATCGGCCTACCTGGTGAAGAGGAAGAGGATATTGAGGCGATAATAAAACTGGTAAAAGAATTAAAGAGGAGACACAAAGACTTAAACTTTAACATAACCATTGCTCCCTATGTTCCCAAACCGCATACTCCTTTTCAATGGCTCCCAATGGAGAAGCTTACAGAATTGAGAAGGAAAAAGGATTATCTTTCTCGCCGACTTCCTGCTCAGATTAAGGGCCACAATGTCGAAGCCTCTTTTTTAGAAGCTGCCTTCAGCCGGGGAGATAGGAGACTGGGGGTGGTTTTGGAAAGGGCATGGGAAATGGGTTGTAAATTTGATCAATGGAGAGAACATTTTCGTTTCGATATCTGGGAGGGAGCTTTCTCCCAATGTGCAGTTGACCCGGACTTCTATATCTATCGAAAGAGAGACTTTAAGGAAATATTGCCTTGGAGCCATCTCATTTATAGTAAAATTTGAAATTTGTAGTGTAGGGGCTTGTCCCCGTAATTGGGATGAAGGGATAGTTTTCGGAGTCGCTCGGTCAGTAAAACCTCGCTCTAATTCCGCCAGCGCTGGGGCAAAACCTGGCGGAATTGAAGCTCCTGTAACTATCCCTTCATCCTCGGAGATGTAGGGGTTCGATTCATCGAACCCGTAAGAGGTGAGGATAGTTTTCGGAGTCGAATTTTTGATTTTTGATTTTTGATTTTAGAATTTGAAATTTGAGATTTGGAATTTGGAATTAATGGATAGTGTTCAAAGAGTGGGAATAGAATATAGTAAAAAAGGGCCTATTCGTTATATAGGCCATTTGGATTTAATGAATACGTTCTTTCGCGCCCTCAAAAGGGCTAACTTACCTGTGAGTTATACTCAGGGATTTAATCCTCGAATTAAGTGCTCTTTTTCACCTGCTCTCGCTTTGGGATTCGAAAGTGAAGCTGAATATATAGAACTATATCTGGATAAGAAAATCGATATTCCCACTTCGATAAATACTCTCCAGAAAAATCTGCCCGAAGGTCTAACTGTTCACAATATGAATAGGCTTCCCTTGTTCGGTAAATCGAGCAATGCAAAGATAAGAGCGGTTGCATATAGAATTAACCTTTACCAGTTTTCTGGGAAGTCCACAGTTTCTAGTCGAGCGAGCAAGAGGGATATAGAGGAAAGGATAAGAAATTTTCTGGATAGAGGAGAGCTCTTCCTTATAGATAAAAGGGGGAGGAGAGTAAATGTCCGCCCTCTAATTTTGAGTATAGAAATGGGGAGGGACTGGAATATTAGACTCTTGCTGAACACAAGAGGAGGATTTAATCTCAATCCCAGGATAATAGTCAGGACGTTTCTGGGAGTTGAGGAGGAAGATTTAGCTTTTGTCGAGTTTACCAGAGAGAAATTCTTGTTCTGGTAAAAAATCTATCAGGGAGAAAATTATATGAGAAGGGAAATATTGGTTGATATAGCCGAAGATGAAGTGAGAATTGCTCTGGTTGAAGATGGGCATCTCGTCGAGTTATTTATTGAGAGAACAGAGGAGAAGAGTATTGTGGGAAATATCTATCAGGGAAGAGTTGCGAATGTTCTTAAGGGAATTAGGTCTGCCTTTATAGATTTAGGGTTGGAAAGGAATGCTTTTCTCCCCTTAGTAGATCTTCCACCGGATAAGAGAGAGATAAAGAGGGGCGATCGTTTATTGGTTCAGGTAGTAAAGGCGCCAATTGGAGATAAAGGGGCTAAGGCCTCAACCAGGATAAGCCTTCCTGGAAGGTTTCTTGTGTTCATGCCCAACGTGGAGCATATCGGGATATCGAGGAAAATCGTCAATGATGAGGAACGGAGGAGATTAAGAGAAATAATTAATGAGATTACTCCGCCAGGAGCGGGATTCGTTGTTCGGACAGAAGCCAGCGGGCATCATAAGAAGGATTTAATTCGTGAATGTAAGTATCTTTTGAATTTGTGGCAGATGATAAAGAAAAAGAAAGAGTCAATTGGTGAGGGGTATCTTGTTCACAAGGCATTTGGTCTAATCTTTTATGTTGTGCGAGAACTGTTTACTGAAGAAGTGGACACTCTAATCATAAATTCCCATGCGGAGTACAAACAAGTCAGAAATTATGTGAAAATGATGGATCCCCATCTTTTGAGGAAAGCACATCTCCATAAGAGAAAATCACCACTTTTTGAAGCCCACAATTTGGAAAGTCAAATCTCCAAAATGAAAGACCAGAAAATTATATTGCCTTGCGGAGGGTCCATTATCATTGAGCAGGGGGAAGCTTTGACCGCGATTGATGTAAACACTGGCAGGTTCGCCGGGGGAGAAAGTCTGGAAGAGACAGCCTTTCTCGCCAATTGCCAGGCAGCCGAGGAGATTATGCGTCAGGTTCTCCTTAGGAACATAGGGGGATTAATCATTATAGACTTCATTGAGATGAAACAAAAAAAACATAGAGAGAAAGTTATGGATATTCTACACCAACAGTCTCTGAGGGATAAAGCGAAGATAGATTTGCTACCCATTACCAAGCTAGGACTGGTCGAGATGAGTCGCCAGAGAAGAAGGGAAAGTATCATTAATACACTTTGTCAACCTTGCCCTTACTGCGGAGGCAGCGGATTGGTATTTTCAGAAAAGACTATGTTTATAATGATCAAGAAAGAAATTCTAAGGGCTGCAACCCAAACAGGAGATAAATACCTTAATATCTTTATGAATCCCAGAATTGCTCCCCTTTTTGACGAGAAGAGAGTAGAGCGCATTTCTAAAATAACTGGTAAGATGATAAAGATCAGACCCGATTATAAACTACACGTGGAGGAGTTTAAGATCACCCCGTAGAAACCATAAAAAGCATAAAAAGGGGTCAGAGTCATTTTTTGCGGAAAAGTTACCGGTCATTTTTCAAAAAATCACTCTGACCCCTTTTTTTTCCTTTTTTTTATTTAACATTTCAAAATGATAACATCACACTTTATAGTAGTGCTTGACAAAAAGGTAATAAAAATATAAAATTGCAATAAATTTCATCGGGAGGATGAATATGTATGCAATAATCGAGACTGGTGGAAAACAGTATAAGGTGGAAGAAGGGTCGGTTTTGAATATTGATAAGACCGATAAAAAACCGGGAGATGTTATCGAATTGAGTAATATCCTCCTATTGGTAGATGGTGAAAGAGTAGAGATAGGAAGGCCCTATCTTGATAAAGGAACAGTATTAGCAGAAATCAAGAGACATGTTAAGGGAAAGAAAATTATAGTTTTTAAGAAACGGCGGCGCAAAGAATACAAGAAAACACTCGGGCACAGACAACAATATACGGAAGTAAAAATAAAGGAAATAAAGATAGTCTGACTTTAAAAGGCGGTGGATTTTATGGCTCATAAGAAAGGACAAGGTTCCACAGGAAATGGCCGGGATAGTGCAGGACGAAGATTGGGAGTGAAGGCTTCTGGCGGTCAATTTGTATCGGCAGGCAGTATTTTAGTTCGTCAAAGAGGTACTAAATTCTACCCGGGATTTAATGTGAGCAGGGGAAGTGACGATACCCTGTTTGCTTTAATTTCAGGACGGGTTAGTTTTGAACGCTTTGGCAAAAGAAGGAAACGGGTCAGCGTTTGCCAGTAGAGAATCTGGGAGACCAGAAGTAATTTTGGTCTTCAGGAAAGGCTTGTATGTTCGTTGATAAGGCGAAAATATTTGTGCAAGCCGGAAATGGGGGCAATGGCTGTGTCTCCTTTCGACGCGAGAAGTTTATTCCTCATGGTGGTCCCGATGGAGGGGATGGTGGGAAAGGTGGCAATGTAGTCCTTGTAGTGTCTTCTGGCAGCAAGACTCTCCTCGATTTCTCTCGTCAGCCCCATTATCGAGCCCAAAAAGGGGCACATGGGTCAGGAAACAATCGTTACGGGAAGGCGGGATCAGATTTAATCTTAAAGGTACCCCGGGGAACCTTTGTCTACAAGGAAGATGAACTAATCTGTGACTTAGTCAATGAGGGACAGAGTGTCATTGTGGCACGTGGCGGTCGGGGTGGAAGGGGCAATGCGAAGTTCCAGTCGCGCTCAGAGCGTCTCCCACGCTTTGCCGAAGAAGGTGAGGCTGGAGAGAAAGCTACTTTAAAACTGGAATTGAAGCTGATTGCCCAGGTGGGCCTTCTCGGGTATCCCAATGCTGGAAAGTCAACTCTCCTCTCAGTTATTTCCAATGCTCGTCCCAAGATAGCTGATTATCCATTTACTACTTTAGTGCCAAACCTGGGAGTAGTAGAGCTTGGTGAGGGCGAAAGTTTCGTAGTAGCAGATATTCCGGGACTAATTGCTGATGCCCATAAAGGTAAGGGCTTGGGCGACCAATTCCTGCGGCACATTGAAAGGACTGAAGTTCTGGTTCACCTGGTTGATATTCAAGGCTATGAAGGTGCGAGCCCTTATGATAATTATGTAGCAATTAATAAAGAATTGAAAGCTTTCAATCCCAAACTACTGAAGAAGCCTCAGATAGTCGTTGCTAATAAAATGGACACTCCCTCCGCATCAACCAAATTACAAACTTTTCGTTCCAGGATTAAAAAGAAGGTCTATCCTATCTCAGCCCTTACCAGGGAAGGTATAAAAGAACTACTTTATGCGATTGGGAGAAGATTGAAAAAGTGAAGAAGAGAGTAGTGATAAAGATTGGTACCAGTGTTTTAACCAAACCTTCCGGGGTTATCAATGAGGTCACTATAGAGAGGATTGTGGACGATGTGGCTGAACTGCTGAATTTGGGTGCGGAGGCGATTATTGTGACTTCTGGAGCGATCGGTGCTGGCCTGGGAAGATTGAAATTGCAGGGGCGCACCATCCGCGAAAAACAGGCGCTGGCCAGTATCGGACAGGGCTATCTCATGAGTATATATGATAAATTTTTCAGGAAACATAATCGCCTGGTAGCTCAGGTTCTCTTGACCAGCGATGACCTTGCTCAGAGACAAAGGTATCTCAATGCCAGAAATACCCTGTTGACTCTTCTCAGCCTGGATGTGGTTCCTGTGGTAAATGAGAACGATACAGTTGCTGTAGAAGAAATTAAATTTGGAGATAATGACAGGCTTTCGGCCCTCGTAGCTAGTAAAGTAGAAGCCGATCAATTAATAATCTTAACGGATGTAGAAGGCTTCTTTTCGGCAGATCCCCATGCGGAAAGTAAAGTGAAATTAATAAAGGAGGTAGAAGAAATTACCCCCGAGCTGGAAGAGAAGGCTAGCGGCAGTGGAACCCTGAGAGGAACCGGGGGAATGGTAACCAAGCTTGAGGCAGCCAAAATTGCCACTGCCAGCGGCATAACAATGTATATTGCAAATGGCAATAGAGAGGGAGTCCTTAAAAAGATATGGAATGGAGAGAATCCGGGAACAAAATTTCTCCCTGCAAAAGAGAGAATAGTATCCCGTAAACGATGGATAGCTTTTGATACCAGGATAGAAGGGAAGATTGCTGTTGATGAGGGAGCCAAAGATGCGCTCCTGAGAAGAGGGAAGAGTTTGCTACCTTCGGGGATTAGTTTAGTGGAGGGGAGATTTAATACGGGAGCCTGTGTGGCTGTAGTGGATATGGAAGGGAAGGAATTCGCTCGTGGGTTGACCTCCTATTCATCTACTGAGATAGAAAAAATCAAGGGGAAGAAGACCTCCCAGATAGAGAAAACTCTCGGATATAAGGATTACGATGAGGTAATCCATAGAGATAACCTGGTTATCTTAAAAGAGTAGTATTGGCTAAGGCTAAGAACCAGCTTGTTCGTCACTGGCAATTTTTTTAACGCTGCAGACGCCATCTCTCCACAGGCACAAAGGCAAACTCGTTCCGACTGCGTCGGAACTCAAACAAGCCTTTGCTTATTTAGAAAGATAGCCGAGATGGCTTCTTCGCTAAAAATTGCAATGTTCCTCACAAACTGTGTCTTAGCCTCAAAGTTTACTTGTTTCAGGTGTCTAATTTTTATTGACAAATCCTTGAAGAAAGGGTAAAATTATTTAAATTTCAATACAACATCAGGGTGAGATTTGTGAAGAGAAAAGACGTCAAAAAGTATGCCTCCAGAATGGATGTAGTATTGCCTGCCCTGGCTAAGAATCTTCAAGTTCCAAAGCTCCCCAGGTTTTATGGTATAAAGATTACCTTGCAACAATATTTTGCCCTGACTACCATAACCCGGAGGGGGAAATGTATGGTAGGAGAATTAAGTAAATTATTGGGGCTTAACGTGAACACAGTAAGCGAGTTGGTGGGGCGACTGGTGAAGAAACATTTCGTCAAGAAAGAAAGAGATGAGAGAGACCGCCGCAGAGTTCACATTTCTCTGACGCAGTTAGGAGAGAGAATCATTCGAAAGGTTGACTATTGTAAAAAGAGGCACATTATGGGAATTTTAAGAAATTTGACGGTAGATGACTGCCGTGTTTTGATTCATATAATGGAGAAGATGACTGGTGCTACTCAGGGGTTGAGAGAAGGTAGAGGGTTATAAATTTTTCAACAGATACTTCGTATAGCGAACTTTTATACTATATCAAAGGAGGAAAAAAAGATGAAATTCAAAGCTTCTGATTTAGCTAATAAATTATTTTTAGCCGGATTAGGCTTAGTCTCTTTGACTCAAGAAAAGGCCAGGAAATTGTTAAAAGAACTCACAGGAAGAGAGAAGATAAACAAAGAAGAGGCTTCTGTCTTCGTCGGAGAGCTCGTGAAAAGAGGAAAAGAGACGCAGAAGAAGTTGGGAGAGCTGGTAAAAAGAGAGGTAGCCAGAATCCTGGCAAAAGTTGACTTTGCTTCTAAGAGAGATATAGCAGAGCTTAAGGAAAGGATTGAAAAACTTGAAGCAAAGATAAAAAATAAATAGATTTGTAGGCACGGTTTTAACCGTGCAGAGATTATGCACAAATTGAATTTGTGCCTACAATGGGATTGGATATGAAATTTTGTAGGCACGGTTTTAACCGTGCAAAACAGTATAGAGGAGATTAATTTCTGGTATGCGAAATAAAATACTTTTCTTCTACTCTGCCCAGGATTCAGGGCACCACAGGGCGGCTCAGGCTCTACAGAGCGCGTTTAAGGCACTATATTCTAATGTAGAAACTCTGGCATTGGATTCTATCGAATGTGCTTACCCGAGAACGGGAAGAGTGATGATTAATTGGTACCCCAAGGTCATAAAGAAGATCCCTCATCTCTGGAGAGTTGTCTATGACAATCTGGATCTTGCTAATGCCACAAGAGACATCAGGAGGTTCCTTAATCGTTTTTATTTTGGGAAAATGGGGAGCATACTGAAGGAGCACAACCCTGATGCTATCATTTGTACCCAGGCTGCTCCCTGTCACGTAGTAGCTGCTTATAAGAAGGAAAAAGGAAATGGTCTTCCTCTGGCGGCTGTGATTACTGACTACCTGGTTCACCCCTATTGGCTCCACGACAATGTAGACCTCTACATTGTACCAACAGAGGAGACAAAGGAAACTCTTATAGAGAGAGGTATTCCCGGGAGAAAGATTAAGGAGATAGGCATTCCCATCGATCCTAAATTTACGACTTCTTATGATAAACTGAAGAGTAGGTCGGAATTAGGGCTTTCTCGGGAGGTAACTACGCTGTTAATTACAGGGGGAAGCCGGGGCATGATTCCGGTAGAGAAAATTCTGAGGTTACTCTCAGAAGTGAATGCTCCATTTCAGGCAATCATAGTTGCAGGGAGAAACAGGAGGCTCTGGCTAAAAGTAAAGAGAATGGAGAGAAACTTGGCGTTTACAACTAAAGTGCTGAGTTACACCAAAAGCATAGATAGCTTGATGGATGCCAGTGACCTGATAATTACCAAGCCTGGCGGACTGACCAGCGCCGAAGCATTAGCTAAGGGTCTACCGCTGATTATTGTTAAACCAATTCCCGGCCAGGAAGAGAGAAATGGTCGATACCTAATTGACCAAGGAGCGGCTTTGGGAATAGAGCATCTTAAGGATTTGCCAGAAGTTATGGAAGACTTATTGTTATCCCCCCTGAAGATAGAAGAGATGAGCCGAAAAGCTCGAGTCTTAGCAAGGCCGAAGGCGGCTGAACAAGCGGCGACAGCAATTATGGAACTGCTGGGGTGAAATTGAATGAGAGCATTGGTGAGCGGCTGTAACGGATTTATTGGCAGCCATCTGGTGGAAGCATTAAAAAAGAGAGGCTACTCGGTTACCTGCTTCATCCGGAAGACGAGCAATTCTAAGTGGCTCGAAGGGCTGGATGTAAAATTTGTATATGGAGACTGTACAGAAAAAGAGAGTCTGTATAAGGCGGTAGAAGGTGTGGATTATGTCTATCACCTGGCAGGGGTGGTGAGGGCTGTCGACCGAGAGACCTACTACCGGGTAAATTTTCTGGGAACAAGAAATTTACTTGAAGTATGTAATAAAATAAACCGAAATATAAAGAAATTTGTATATCTCTCCAGCCAGGCAGCAGTGGGACCAATTAATCCTAAGGGTGAATGGGATTGCCATCCGATAAGCGACTATGGTAAAAGCAAACTTAAAGGAGAACTTGTGGTTCATAGTTATAGAGACAGATTGCCAGTCCTGATTATTAGAGCGCCGGCAATCTATGGACCTCGGGACAAAGATATCTACACATATTTCAAGTTTCTTAAGAAAGGGTTAAAACCTATCCCGGGAAATGGAGAGGGGCATATTAACCTCTTCTATGTTGGGGACCTGATAGAGGGGATGATTTTAGCGGCGGAAAGTGAAAGTTCGAGTGGCGAAACTTACTTTTTTGCGGATGAAAGGTCGTATTCCTGGAAAGAAGCTGCTGATAAAGCGGCCCAGGCATTGGGAGTAAAAGCAATCAAGATAAACATCCCTGGTT
>Ga0315289_10004520_pt1 | contig 20731 bp, 9 predicted proteins | sample YL17G11_40_MG_FD_203452 | JGI IMG/M metagenome (GOLD analysis project Ga0315289, IMG submission 203452) | Sediment microbial communities from Yellowstone Lake, YNP, Wyoming, USA - YL17G11_40 | ecosystem: Environmental > Aquatic > Freshwater > Lake > Sediment | place: USA: Wyoming | collected... | reverse complement strand
CGGCCAGGATCGTCTCCTGCCAGGCGGTGCGGCCGTGCACCTGCCGCAGTTCCCGCCCGATCTGCTCTGCGGCCCCGAAACGCGCCAGCGCCTGGGCCAGGCCAGCGCTTCCATCCCCGCCGTTCCGCTCCAGGTCGCGCATGGCCAGTTCCAGGTGGGAGCGGACCTCGCGCAGCACCTCGGCGGCCTCTTCGGGCGAGGCCTGGAGTTCGCGGCCCACGCGGTCCAGGTAATCATCTAACGCTGGCATCAGCCCGGCCCCCTTCCAACACCTGCAGTAGCGCGCGGGCAAAATCCTTCCAGTCGTGCAGTTTGCGGGCTAACACGTCACGCCCCCGGTCGGTGATGGTGTAATATTTGCGCGACGGCCCCTCCTCCACGACCTCCCAGTAGCCGGTCAGCAAGCCGTCCTTCTCCATGCGGTGGAGGGCGGGGTAGAGCGTGCCCTCCTTGAACTCAAAGACGCCCCCGCTGCGGGTGGCCAGGTCCTTGGCGATCTGGTAGCCATACATCGGACGCTCGGCCAGCAGGCTGAGGATCAAGATGGTGGTGCTCCCCTTGCGCATGTCGAGCCGGATGTACTCACCCGCGATGTGCTCGTCCGCTTTGTCTCCCATCCAGTCCCTCCTTCTGGAGTCTATGTACATAGAATATCTATGTACATAGACAGAGTATACCACCAATGACCTAACCTGTCAAGGTTTGGGGAATGCCGAACCACGCCAAACGATGTCTTCTCCTCCAGCGGGCCAGGGAGAAGCAGGCCGCCTGGGCCTCAGGACCCCGCCAGCAGTGGGCTGGCCACCTGGCCCAGTTGGCCGGCTGGATCGAGCGGGTGACGGTGCAGGTCAACCCGCAGGTGCCGGCCTACTTTATCGCCCTGCCTCACCCCATTGCCCGTCTCGTGGTGAACACAGCAAGCGCCATCTGGTCACAAGCCGCCGGTATCCCTCCCGTGGATGATATTCAATCACCAACCAGTGTTTGGGCACGGCCAGTGATCTCCTAAGCCAGGGTGGCCTCGACTCCCAGCCGTCCCACGCGGTTGAGCGTTCCAGGCGTAGGAGAAGTGAGCACGATGTCCATGCGCCGCTTGACTCTTTGCAAAATCGCAATATACTATGTGCACCCAACAACAAGTGCACCGCGAGAATAAGCTCTCAACATTGCAGATCCTCCACCGGCGCACATAGTCAACGCTGGAGATAAGGCTATGGAAAGAGACTGCTGCCAATGGCTGGCAGATCTGCAGTCCGATGTCCCATCGGTGCAAGAAACCGCCTGGAAGGACCTGTCTGGAATCGTCTTCCGTGTTGCCTGCGCCTACCTTCACCGGCGTAGCGACGTCAATCAGTGTGAGATCGAGCAACTGGCTGAGGACGTGGCGCAGGAAGCACTGGCGGACATTTTCAACGGGCTGGACCGTTTCGGCAGGAACAGCAAGTTCACCACGTGGGCATACTCGATCGCAGTGAACAATGCGCGTGAACTGCTCCGGAAGGGGAGGGCCTCCGAACCCTGCTGGCCCAGCCTGGACGACGATGAGACTGCCACACGGCTTGAGATCATCCCTGATCCACAGGCGTGCGATCCCGAACTCCAGGCCGAGGAAGAGGAGCTGGTGCGCACAGTCCAGGAAGTGATCAACACCCGGCTCACGGAACGGCAACGCGCGGTCCTGCTCCTATACCAGGCCGGTCATACGCTGCCCGAGATCGCCACACGAGTACGCACCACCCGCAACAACGTGGATCAACTCTTGTACGCAGCACGCAGGAGGTTGAAGAAAGAACTGCGTGACCGTGGATACGATGTTAGTCACAAATAGGCCTGACGCAGGACTAAGAACGCTGCCTTTCTTGCCACTAATGGGTGAGACCAGGAGTAACCGTCCGTGAAACAGAAGAGATCAGAAATACTTCGCATGGCCAGGGGCATCCTCGCCGCACCAGACGACGCACTGGCCTGCCGTCAGGTGTCGGCCCAGTTGCCGGCCGCAGTGGACGCAAGGATTGCTGGCGAGGACATGGCCCAGCATCTTCCAGACCTGGCAGCACATCTGGAGCTCTGCGCCCCATGTCGCCGGCAATTCGAGGAACTGCTGGAGATCACGCAGGTGGCTGAGGCAGGCAACCTCCCCGAGCCTGAGCGGTTCCCCCAATTCAGCCTCCAGCAGGTAAGACCGCATGCAGAGAAAGCCCCCGCCTCATTGGAGCACGGACGATTTCTCCTCCGGCTTCGGCAGTATTCGGAAGCACTCCAGGCGCATGCCGTGGAGCCCGGTGTTGAGGCCCTTCGCAAGGTGATACGGGAGGGAACCTCGACGCTGGCCCTGCTGGTCATACCTGCTCGCCCAGCATTTCAGCCGATGCCTGTCCGGTCATCTCTTCCACTGCAGACTCGCCAGTTTGCCTACCACATCGAACCGATAGACCTGCAGGTTACCCTCAAGGTACGGGAGTTCGAGCGCCACCGTTTCACAGTTCGAGGTCTGATCGAGAGCGACCACGCGTTTGATGGGCTGGGCGTGTCCTTGCTTTCCTCTGAAGACGACGAATTACTCGATTGCACCAGGGTAGACGACACCAATACGTTCTCGTTCCATAGCCTCGGTCCGGGCCATTACTCAGTTCGGCTGGATATCACGACAGAAGAGGCAGTCTACTTCACAGGTGTGGACATCTAGGCTACCCCACGTAGTACGGATTGGATGGACCAAAAGCAGCTTGCCCGCGAGATTTTGGCAGTCAAGGACCCTGCTTGCCTGCAAGGGCTGCTCGTGTGCCACGGCGATCAGTTTGGCGCTACAGCAGCCAGGGCCCTCAAAGAGCGCGTTGATGAGGTGAACCGCGCCGATCCTCGCCAGGCGCTGGCCCTTGCAGAAGCCGGATTGCTGGCTTCAGAGAATGGCTCTGATCCTATCGCCCGCGCCTGGATGCTATGGGCGCGCGCCCATGCGCAGATGCAACTGGAAGACTACCAATCCGGCCTGGCCTCCTGTGATGCGGCACTGGAGATCCTGCAAGATGGTGGCGACCTCCAGACTGCAGCGCAGATACACGTGAGCCGGCTGTTTGCGCTCGCCAACCTGGGCCAGGAAGATGAGGTGATCCAACGAGCCGACGCGCTCCGAACAACCCTGGAGCAGCATGGCGATCAGTACACGCTCGCCCGGCTCGACATGAACGCGGGCATCGCCTACGACAACACCGATCGGCACACACAGGCGCTCCGGTGCTTCGAGTCTGCTGCCACGCACTTCGAGGCTCTGGGAAAGCCACTTGAGGTGCTACGTGCACGCATCAACTCTGCCATTGCCCTGGAGAACCTCGATCGGTACGACGATGCGATCGCCGTGTACACTGACATACGCCCAACCCTCGTCGCGCTCGACAAGCCGATGCTGCTCGCACGCAACGATTTCAACATGGCAGTGCTTCACTTCTGGCTGGGGGACTATGCGCTTGCCCTCAGTGAGTTCGAGGCAGCACGCCTGGCCTTCTCCGCACTCAACGTCCCGGCCGAGGTGGATCAGGTGGACCTATACCGGGCGATGTTGTATTTGGAGCTCAACCTGTTCGACGAAGTAATCGCCACGTGCGGCGAAGTTGAGCAGCGGGCCAGCGAGCGTGGCATCGTTCGTGATATCGTGTTAACCAGGCGACTTGCTGCGCTGGCTCGCGGCTACCGTCGCTGGCCTGGAGATTGGGGCGCTGCCATCGCGCTGCTTGAAGATGTCAAGGCCCTGGCGATGGCGCGCGATTCGCGTCTCCAGGCAGCGCAAATAGACCTGGACATTGCGCTACTGTTGCTCGAAAAGGGGCTTGCTGACCAGGCCCTATCGCTCGCCGGGCAGGCCGCGGCCTGCTTCTCGAAGTATGGGCTGCGCGTCAAACAGGCGCGGGCATACATCATTTGCGGGCATTGTTTGCTGGACCTGGCCCGGCTGGAGAAGGCTGAAGAACATCTGCAGGCAGCACTGACTGTTGTTGAAGGGCTGTCGTTGAATCAGTTGGCTTTCCGCTGCCACCATGGGCTTGGCCGAATTGCTGAGGCTCGCTCCAGCCACGAGAGAGCCAGGCAGCACTATGATTGTGCGATCAAAAGCATCGAACAACTGCGCAAGCGCATCCTGGTGGACGATTTTCGCGCCAGTTTTCTTGAGGACAAGCTCCAGGCCTATGCTGACGCTGCCCGCCTGTGCCTGGAAGATGGAGACCTTGGTTTGGCCTTCGGCTACGTGGAGCGAGCCAAGGCGCGCGTGTTGCTGGATCTGCTCCTGTCCTCTACACCCTCGACCCCGCCGGCCGAGCCCACGGCCGCCGCAGCAGTCCGCGAGCAGCTACGCACTCTCGAACGGCGGTGGAATGCACTACAGAGCCGGCAACTTCCCGATCCTCGAGAGCAGCAGGACCACGGCGGGTTGCCCGGTGAAGACATTCCCTTGCCCCAGGTGCAGCACAATCTGATCAGGCTTGAGCAACAGATCGTGGCCTTGCGCCGGGAACTACAAGTGTTGAACCCCATCCTCGCTGGCCTCACCGGCGAGACTGTACTGGGGCTGGCAGACCTTCAGCGAAGGCTTGCGGATGAAACCACGTTGCTGGAGTACCTGGTGGACAGCGGCCACATCGTGGCGTTTGTGCTGAACAAGGGTCATTGCCATTTCCAGGTACTGGAGGCGCGGCCGGACGAGGTGATGTACGTGACAAGAGAACTGCTGACCGACCTCCAGGCCTATCAACCAAAGTGGGATTTGCCGGTTGTCAGGCGCTTGCGCTCTTTGTACGACTACCTTCTCAAGCCAGTTCGCCCACTGCTCAATACGCGACGCCTGGTCTTGATCCCGCATGGTGTCCTGTATCACGTCCCCTTCTCGGCGTTGTACGATGGCGATCAGGTCATCGTGGAGAGATTTGAGTGTTCATACGCACCCAGCGCGACGGTGCACGCGTTATGTAGGGAGCGGCTCTCAGGTGGAACAAGGGACGTGGTCGTTGCCTTTTCTGACGCCGGCAGCATACCGGGTGTGCTGGAAGAGGCTACCCAGATCTCTGCCATACTTCCGGATGCACTTGTTCTCCGCGAAGACGCGGCCACGGTGGATGGGTTGAGTCGCTACTGCGGCGATGCACGAGTATTGCACCTGGCCACGCACGGCTACTTTCGTAGCGACAACCCGCTGTTCTCGACTCTTCGACTGGCTGATGCAGACCTGACCGTGAGACAGGTGTACGACTTGCGGCTGCGATCTTCGCTGGTGACGCTGAGTGCGTGCGAGACCGCGCTGAACCACCTGCAGGGCAGCGACCTGATTGGCCTGGTAGGAGCCTTTCTGTATGCTGGCGCTGCCTCGCTGGTGGTCAGCCTCTGGCATGCCCAGGATGAATCTACCGCCCGGCTCATGCAAGCCTTTTATCGCAATCTTATTCAAGGACAGCCAAAGGCCGCGGCACTGCGCGCGGCACAGACAGAACTACTGAACAGCAGTGAATTTCGTGCACCTTTCTACTGGGCGCCCTTTGTACTGTATGGCGACACAGGGCCCCTTTAGATTGAGGGCAAGGGAGTCAAGGATGGACAATCGAAGACACGCCAAGATATGGGGCATAGTGCTCGCGACTGTGATTGCCGCAGTGCTATTCGTCTTAAGATCGTACCTGGTGACTGCTTCCTTACCAGAGACAACAGAGCGTCCTCTACCGCCGCAGGCTACCTTGTCACCCCCTGCGGAAACCGCTCCCGGTGACATAATCGGGCGTCACTGTGGCGGGATTGCGACCACTCCCGAGGACTGGTGTGGATGTACCTGGGGTACTGTGTACTTTCAAGATGACCCCACGCATCCTTTGGAGGGCGCGAGGGTGGAGATTCACTACGGCGGCGACTATGTAGTTGACGTCACATCCTACGGATACCAGGAGGCGTTTCCCTACTTTGCCGAGTCGGCCGACCGGCTCGGTGCAAGTGCGGGCGGCACATTGACCCTGGTAGCACGCTGGGGTGAATATCAGATCAGTTCAGATGTGGTCGCCTCGCCAGACGAGACGGGGGAACAGAGAGTGGACCTGGTGTTTCCCTTCCCCCGGCCACCCACGACGCCCACGCCCACGCCCACGCCTGTGCCTCCGCATCCCGAAGGATGGCCTATGGTCCGGTATGATTCGATTGGCTCTCGTTTCTATCCTTTTTCGACCACTGTCTCCAGATCGAACGAGTTCACCAGGATCTGGTCCATCACGGGCGAGTTCCATCTAGGAGCAGTGCTTGCCACCGCCACTGGGGACGTGAATGGAGACGGCTGGCTCGAGATCGCAATACCCGACGGCAATCGCTTGAGGCTCTTCAGTCACGAGGGACTGGAGCTATGGAGCCGGGATATTCCTGGCGTGGAGAGCCTCTATCAGACAGGGGACTTGAAGATTACCATGCTCGCCGATGTTACCGGAGATGGCAATCTTGAGATCCTGGTAGCGCGCAAGGTGACCGACACAGAGGCTGTCACATATATCTATGACGGACATGGCAATCTTCTTCCCTCCTGGAGCGGCTCGACGGGATCCACGGCGGTTGCTGCGGATGGGTACCTTTCGGCGGGAGACGTGCTCAAAGGCGAGCGGATCTTTGTGCCGGTCGGGTCGAATTATGCGGCCAATCCACGCGGTTGCAGGATGGTGAATGCGGCCACGGGCAGCCATCTATGGACCTACCGGGCTGGTGCCTGTATTGAGGGTAGCATAGCGGATATCGAGGGTGATGGTACACTGGAGATTGTCAGTACCAACTGGACGGCCGTCCATAACGGAACATCCGGTTGCGGCCTGGGGTGGAATACCTGCACGGATGACTACTACCTGTGGGTCGTCCTGCTTGACGAAGATGGACGGGAAATCTTCACGTGGCGCCCGCCGGGTCACCCTACGGGTGGAGAACTGACCAGCCGGATCGTTGACCTGGACGCGGACGGGCAGAAAGAGATTGCCGCGGTAGAAGGGCATTGGGCCGAGGCCTGGCACCGGGGTACGAGTCGCATCTTTCTGCTGGATCGGCAAGGAGCCATTATTGACAGCTACGTCGGCGCTCAAAACGTGCTTTGGAAACTGGCTGCCGTAGCCGACGTGAATCTGGACGGGTATGATGAACTGGTACTGGAGGGCTCAGACGGCATACGGATATTCGACCGAAATCTTGATCTGCTGGCTAAAGCCGCCGGTCTGGAATTCGTATCCGCCTTGAACGACGTAAACGGGGATGGGCAGATCGAAGTCATCGCTACCAGTTGGACAAACCATGAACTGGCTATCTTGGGACCTGGCCTGCAGCCGCTGTGGCACGACGCCACTTTCGATGGCCCCGTGGAGGCCATTGTATCAGACTTGACCGGCAATGGTACAAACGAGATCATTGCCTATACGGAGACAGAGATACGTATCTATGCTCACCAGGAAGAACCGCTGCCGCTTCCTACCCCTGTCCCCACGCCCACGCCCACGGGAGAGCGTACACTGATCCTCGTCAATGAAGATCGGCTGGCAGCCGCGTATGCGAATGACCCGCAGGAACTGGTTGCGTTGCACCAGTTGACCTCCACGCTTCAGACCCTGGCATCGCACCGTGCCGTGAGTGGCACCGTTGTTCTTCTGGAAAACGTTCCTGATGTGGCCGCTGCTTACGATGCATGGCTGCCAGATCCCAATGCACCGGTAACCGATGTTACCCAGAGCAATGCGGGCGCCAACGCCGTTGCCGATGCCATCCTGAGTCTGATTCAGGGCTACCTGGAAGCCGATCCTACCTACTGGAACATTGTGCTGGTGGGTGACGATCGCATGATCCCTTTTCGCCGGGTCCCCGACGCCAGTCCCTCGCATTTCGCCGAGGGGACCTATGACACCATCGTCATCAGCACGACCATAGGGGCAGCCATGGCTGAGAACTACATCCTCACCGACGACTTTTATGGCGACCTGAGCCACAATGGCATCCCCATGCTTGTGGCCTACGTGGCCGACCATCCTGTCGGCCGGCTGGTCGAGCGGCCCAGCGAAATGCTGGCTGTGGTCAGAGCCTTTCTCGCCCACGATGGGACGATACCTGCCGCTCCGGCGCTGGTGGTAGGACACGACCTGGTCGCCGATGCGGCCAACGTGGAGCGAGCCGTCCTGCAAGGAGACGGCATCGCAACCGACGCATTGATCGGCAATACCTGGACAACCGCCCAGTTCCGCAGTGCTCTGCTGCAGACGCCACACAACCTCAGTGCCATCAACACGCACAGCAGGCACGACACCTACGCTGCTCCCGGTGGACCAGGGTTGCGAGCGGAGGAATTGGTCGCTGCGACGTATCCTGTTTCGGGTACTGTGGCCTTCTCACCGGGCTGCCACGCGGGGCTGAACGTACCGCCTGGATATGGGCTTGACGCGGCGACAGATTTTCCTGAGGCCTTCGCCAAGCGAGGAATTGGCTATATCGCCAACACCGGCTGGGGAATCGGTGACCGCTCTGGCCTTGCCTACTCAGAGGTTCTGGCCACGCAACTGGCGGCCCAGTTAGTACAGGGTGATTGGGCAACGCTGGGCGAGGCACTTCTGACAAGCAAACTGGCATACATCGCCAACACCGGGTTCCTGGACGGCATAGACGAAAAAGCATTGCTGCAGTTCACGCTGTATGGGCTGCCGATGTATCGGCTGAGTTCTGGCACCAACCGGGCTTCAGCGGATTCCATTACCGAGGCTGCCCCACCTTTGCTGGAAAATGCGGAGGCGAGCAATCCAGGCCTGACGTGGGTTACCGTGTGGTACCAGCCTGACGAGGCCTCTTTCGAGCAACGCGGGTCGCCAGATGGCACTTACTATGCGCTCGACGGCCAGTATCAGGCCGGCCACAACAGTCCACTGCAACCCCGGCATTTCGCTGAGCCTGACGTAAGCGGTGGCGTGCTCCATGGGGCAGCCTTCCGGGGAGGAACCTACGCCGATACAGCCAACTTTAACCCCGTGGTCGCTGCTGCATCCATCATCACGGGCGGCACTCAGGCAGAAGGGATTGTTTCGGCGGCCAATTGGTATCCTGCCATCCCGTTCCAGGTGTTGGATGTGCACCCGGCATTGGAGAGCCGCGAGGAATCGTTCGTCGTGCAGTTTGGACAGTTCAGGCCGAGGGACAATACGCTTCGCCTGTTTTCGCGGATGTCGTTCGACCTCTATTACTCGACGTCTGAAGATTTTACACCTCCGACAGTAACCATCTCCAGCAGCACGTACAGCGGAACATTGCAGGTTGGGGCAATCGCAACGGATACTTGCGGCATTCACGCCGCATCGGTCACGTATTCTTCCAACGATGGCCACTGGCGTTCCGTAGAGATGACCATGGCGGACGACCCTGATACGTGGTACGCATTTTTACCTGTGTCCCCGGCTCTGGAGTACGTGGTTCAGGTCGTAGATGGCGCTGGCAACGTGACCGTGGACGATAACGGGGGCCTCTATTACCGCATGCCCGACACATACAAGGTCCATCTGCCCCTGGTGCTGAAACGTTGGCCATGAGACCAATCTCCGAGGCATAAGATTCGGCGAGCAATGTGCACTAATAAGATGAACACAGTCACCAGGAATCCAGCATGTTTTAGGAGGAATGCCATGAAGAGTATCAAGAAGGTATGCGCATATATGCTGCTTGCGATGCTCGCCATAGCATCGGCCCTTTCCGATGTCCGAGCAGCGCCTTCTCCTCGTGAATGGGAGCTGATCCTGTTTGGCGGGGAAGTGTTCCCTGAGATAACTGCACTTGGAGATACCTGGAAGTATGAACGGACAGATTGGACTCCGGTTGCCTTGGCTCCAGATCCATCACCTCGAACCAGGTCAGGTATGGTCTACGATATCCACCGTAATCGCCTGTTGCTGTTCGGGGGCTGTCAAGACGGGTGGCTGTTTCTCAATGAAACGTGGGAATACTCCAATGGAGCCTGGACCCAACTCCACCCGGATGCGTCTCCGTCACCCCGTGCTGGCTTCACTATGGCCTACGACTCAATGCGTGACGTAGTGGTTCTGTTTGGCGGGTACAATGCACCGTGGACCAACTGCGAAGCCAATACTGCCAACACCGAAACGTGGGAGTACGACGGCCATACATGGCGACAGATCAGCACCATGCACTCACCGCCTCGCCATATCGGGGGCGCTATGGTATATGACGAAGCCCGGGGCAGGATGGTCCTGTTCACAGGCTGGGAGCGCTGTGGCTTTAGCTGGCAGAATGAAACGTGGGAATACGATGGTAGCGATTGGATGCAAACGACTGACGGCATACTGGGACAAGCCTGGAGAAACAGCGTAAGTATGGCCTATGATGCCGGCCGCCAGCGCGTTGTTCTCTTTGGCGGATACCACCATGGCGGGAGTCCGTGCGGTTTGAGTGAGACCTGGGAGTACGATGGCACTCAATGGGTTGAAATCCTTACCGCCAATGTACCGCCGAGCCGTTGGGCGCCTGCGATGGCCTACGATCCAGGCCTGGGGAGGGTGGTGATGTTCAGTGGAGCCTCCTGCACTGGCTCTGCCGCAGATACGTGGGAATACGATGGTGCAAACTGGCAGCAGGTGTTCCCGTCATCACAACCTCCCGGACGGTCCGGGGCTGTCGTGGCTCCGATTTCTGCAGCATCGGTCATACCCGCTACAATCAGCCTCCATCCTCGGACTCTCAACCTCGACAGCCAAGGCCGGTGGACAACTGCCTACATCGAGCTCCCCAACAACTACGGTGCCAGCGATATTGACATCAGGACAGTGAAGTTAGAAGACGTGATTCCTGCGGCTGCCCATTCTGCCGAGCCAGGTGACCAGGATGGTGATGGCATCCCTGACCTCATGGTCAAGTTCGACCGGCAGGCCGTTATCGAGTACCTGGATGGCACGACAGGCCAGATGACATTGACGGTGAGCGGGGAGCTCACTAATGGCGTGCTCTTTGAGGGAAGTGACACGATCGCCATAGTAGATCTGCACCAATAAACGCGGCAGATGAACAGAGTGCCCAGGGCTGCTGAAAAGATCTGTCTTGTGCACCACAAGGAGGCCGGCCATGAAGATGCGTACCGTGTTTCTTCGCGTTGTTCTCGTTGCTGCAGTGTCCTTATTGATGGCCTCGGTGTTCGGGAGGGCCGTGACCACCGGGGCGGCCTCACTCAGAGTTTCTGACGGTACTGGGATTGTCCGCGCGTCCGTGCCAACGGTTCAGGATGACACCGCAACTCCTATCGTTGCCGAAGCGGCAAATTCTCGTGTGCCTTCCGATTACCCCTTGGTACAAGTAGTAAGTGGAGTAGCCAATGTCTGGGTGCAACAGCCAAGCGGGACGGCCGTTGAACTACGCGACGTTGACTTTGTTGATGCCAGAAGAGGATGGGCGGTAGGTGGTGAGAATATTGTGCTAGATACGACAAACGGTGGGGCATCATGGACACAGCAGACTTTGAGTACGACATTTTCTATCGGTAGTGTGTCCTTCATCAACTCTCAGGAGGGTTGGGTGAACGGAGCTCGTGAAGTGTTTCACACCACCAATGGAGGGATAGATTGGAGCATGCAGCATGATTGGAACTTGCTTAACGGAGGAGCTGGTGAGATTCTTTTTGTGGACAGCGAGACAGGTTGGGCCATAGTGAATCTCTGTAGCGACATCGCACCCATTGAGTGCGTGAGCATCCTCGTCGGAACGAACGATGGCGGTGAGTCCTGGAAGGGTTTGCTGAATTCTCCGGTTTGGGTGTTCGTAAACTCCATGTTTTTCCTGCCTTCTGGCAAAGGGTGGATTGTCGGGGATGATGGATACCTCCAGGCCACGCCCGACGGTGGCGAGACCTGGGTCTCACAGACTAGTCCAACGGCTTTTGATTTGAATGGAGTCTACTTCGTCGATCAGAACTATGGATGGGCCGTAGGAGACAGCGGCATTATCATTCATACGAGCAATGGTGGTGCCACTTGGGAAACACAGGACAGTGGTACCATAGTTGTTCTACGGGATGTTGTCTTTGTGAACAGCCTCACAGGCTGGGTGGTCGGGGATGACGGGGTGATCCTCCATACAGTGAATGGTGGTCAGAACTGGGTGCCTCAGACAAGTGGCACGGTTGAAGATTTGAACTCGATTGCCTTTGTGGATCCAATCAACGGGTGGATTGTCGGCTCTGGTGGTACCATTCTCCACTACGCACCTTCAACGACAGGTCTCAGTGTGATCGGCCTCGAAGTAACCCAGGGTATTCAGTGCTACAACTGGCCTGAAGACCCAGACTGCTCCAATAATAGCGTCCCCTTGATAGCCGGCAAACCAACCGTGGTGCGCGTCTATGTCGCTAGTAGTACTGGCACACAAATACCTGTCTGGGGTACACTCTACGCCGACAACGGCACCGGACCAATGCCAATACCACCGGCAGGAGTACCATCAATCTGGTCTTACTACGCAGTCCCCAGCCCCGACCGCGGCAATGACCAGCATGGTCTGAGATTCTCACTACCCCCATCAATGTGGCACGGGTCAGTTAGCATCTACGCTGAAGTATACACCAGCACCACGGGAACTCGGGCTCGGTATCCGGCTTCAGGCGAAACAAGGCTGACTTTCAATAGTGTGGAGCCGCTCCGGATTGCCTACGTCTCCATTGAGCATGATGGCGCGACACCCGATGAGATTCGCATTGCAACTGCGGAGGAATATCTTGAGAGTCTGTACCCACTGAGCGAGGTAGATTACTTCAAGGTCGGGTCCCTAAACTACGTAGGGCCCGATGTGAGAGGCTCCCCGGACTGGAAAGTGGATGCGGCAGTTCTAGCGGAACTAAGGGTCTTCCGCACCTTCTATGACATTCTGGGCTGGCCTAAACCCAATGGTGAGCCTGACATTCTTTACGGGTGGGTATCAAGCGATCCCACAGCGTTCGGGCTTTATGCTGGAGCGATGAATATTGTTGCCTTTGGTCGTGTCGCGTATGGTTCTGACACCCTTGACAGGAAGCTCTACCAGGTTGTTATCGCCCACGAAATTGGGCATGTTCTTGGGCGGCCACATCCGTTTGAGGAGAATCCACAACGGCTGAGGCCATCTCTTGGATTATGTGATCTAGAGGATCCTTACTGGCCTTATGACGACAATAGTGACGAAGAATATGATTGGGCTATCCATAATGTAGGTTTTGACTTCGGCATATACAATCACAATACATTGGTTGGTAAGGATACTGATGACTTCATGATCGGTGGTCACTGCAATGCCAGTCTATGGCGCCATAAGTGGATTTCGGCTTACACTTTCCAGAGCCTCTACAGAAAACTCTCTGATACCGCGCAGGCAGTTGACGCATACTCTCACCGCTCCTTGGAGATGATTATGGCTGATCAGCCCGTGCTGCTGGTCAGTGGTCGTGTCTATACCGACGCCACAGCTGAGTTGGACACGGCTTATGAACTAACAACCACTCACGTTATCAGTCAAAGCGCAGGGACGGAATACTGCGTAGGCTTGGAAGATAGTAGTGGAGGAAGTCCCTCCAGCAGCTGCTTTGACCTTTCCTTCGTCGACCCTGAGTGGGGTATTACACAGTCTGTTGTGCCTTTTGTTCGCGTGTTGCCCTACGATCCAGCGGCAATGCGGCTTGTGTTGAAGCAAGGGCCTGATGAACTGGCTGAACGGGTCATCAGCGCGAACCCTCCAACAGTGACACTTCAAACACCCAATGGGGGGAAAGTCATCAGTGGCACAGTAGATGTGACTTGGACAGCTGACGACCTTGATGATGATCCTCTCTCATACGCTGTGTCCTATTCAGCCGATGGAGGCCAGACTTGGCATCACCTGGGCATAGGCATCACAGACACCCATCTGTTTGTTGATACAAACATCTTGCAGGGAAGCGATCAAGCCGTCTTCCAGGTCACAGCATCGGACGGAGTCAACACCTCCCGTGATGTTTCTGACGCAGTCTTTACTATACCCCTTCACATCCCCGAGGCCTACATCCTCAGCCCGGATGATGGGATCACTCTTATGCCTGGTGAGATGGCGTTATTGAAAGGTAGAGGCTATGACCTGGAGGATGGCATCTTGGCTGATGATGCGTTGAACTGGACATCCAGTCTATCAGGGGCGTTGGGAAGTGGGCGTATCCTGGCTGTGGCCGGACTGCCGGCCGGCACCCACTTAATCACACTGACAGCAATAGATAGTGACGGCAACACGGCCACGGCGGCTGTAAATGTGTTCGTGGGCCACAAGGTCTACCTACCCCTAACCTTACGCAACTACACTCCTGGCACCGAACCATCCAACAACCCACCCCGCACGCCGTCCAATCCTTCACCCACAGACGGGGCCGCCGGCCAGAGCGCGGACGTGAACCTCAGTTGGACCGGCGGCGACCCTGATGGCGACAGCGTGACCTACGACGTCTACCTCGAGGCCAACGACAGCACGCCCGACGTGCTGGCCTCCGATAATCAATCCAGCACCTCATACGACCCAGGCACGCTCATCCTCAATACCCACTATTACTGGCGGATCAGCGCCACAGACGGGCACGGCGCAACCACCACAGGGCCGGTGTGGGACTTTGCCACCAGTTCCCCGCCCGGCAACTTGCTCCCCATCCTTCCCTCTCCGGGCACGTTAGCCTTCGTCTCCGATAGAGCCGGTTCCTACGAGATCTACACTGTGGATGCCGGAGGGCGACGTCTCGACAGGTTGACAGACAACTCCCACGCGGAATGGCACGTCGCCTGGTCGCCGGACGGCCGCAGGATTGCCTATGCGTCCGATCAGGAGGGCAACTTTGACGTCTACGCCATGGATGGAGATGGCGGCAATCCCACCAGGCTCACCTCACACAGCGCCGACGAGCGCTTCCCCTCGTGGTCTCCCGACAGCCAAAAGATCGCCTTCATTTCGCGCAGATACGGGGTCGGCGACGTCCACGTCATGAATGCCGATGGCACTGGCGAGACCCGCTTGACTTACAGCCCCGGCGAGGAAGGATACCGCCCGGCGTGGTCCCCGGATGGCGAGAGGATCGCTTTCAGCTCGAATAGGGATGGCGTCTGGCAGATCTATGTGATGAACGCCGACGGGAGCGGCGTCACCAGGCTCACCAATGTCCCCGGGGGAGCCATACGGCCTGCGTGGTCTCCCGACGGCCGCTTGATCGCTTTTGAGGCGCTCGGCGACGTCATGGTGATGAGCCCAGATGGGAGCAACGTCGTGAATCTTACCGGAGATGGGAACGGGAATGGTGCTCCCGCCTGGTCGCCGGACGGAAGGCAGATCGCCTTTCAATCCAACCGCGATGGCAACGTCGAGGTCTATGTCGTGAACTCGGATGGCAGCGGCCAGCGTAACCTGACCCACGATCCGGCCAACGATTGGGAGCCCGGTTGGGGGATGCTGAACACCGGAATACAGGCAGTGGGGCACGTAGGCGGATCAACCTATGCCAGCGCTGTCCAGGGCGGCTTTGCCTACGTCGGCGTCGGGCCAGAGTTCAACGTCTTGGACATCGCTACCCCTGCCAACCCGCGGCTGGTGGGGCGCCTGTTACTGCCGGGCATCGTCCAGGACGTCGCCGTCTCCGGCTCGTACGCCTACGTGGCGAACGACGACGAGGGTGGTTTGCGCATCATTGACGTGAGCACGCCCTCGAACCCCCGTGAGGTGGGCTCCTGTACCTTGCCGGGGCAGGCCATGGGCTTGGCTGTGAGTGGCAACTACGCCTACGTGGCCGCTGCCTGGGAAGGTCTGCGGGTGATTAACATATCTGACCCTGAGAAACCAGTACAGGTAGGCCAATACCACCCAGGGTGGGAATGGGCTTACCGGGTCAGGGTGGCAGGTGATAGGGCCTACGTGGCCTACAGCGGCGATGGTCTACGAATCGTTGACGTCGCCAATCCGGTACAGCCACAGGAGATAGGCGTGCTCGATACCCCAGGAGAGGCCAGAGACCTCGCTATCCTGGGGGGCCACGTCTACGTCGCGGACTGGAACGGAGGCTTGCGCGTCATCGCCATCGCCGACCCTCGGAATCCGCGCGAGGTGGGCTCTTTGACGCCGGGTGGGGAGGTCGGCGGGGTCGCGGTGGGTGGCAACTATGCCTACGTGGGCAGCGGCGGGGAAGGCTTGCGCATACTCGACGTCACGAATCCCGCTAGCCCTCAGCAGATTGGGCGCTACGACACGCCCGGCCACGCTCGCAGGCTCCAGGTTGCCGGTGGCTATGCCTACGTAGCCGACGCGTGGAAAGGGCTGCGCGTCGTTGACGTGAGCACCCCGCAGGCACCGCGTGAATCTGGTGCGTATGAGACACTCGGAGACGTGCACAGCGTCTACGTCTCGGACGGCTACGCCTACGTCGGAGATTGGGCATCTGGGCTATGGATCGTTGACGTCTCCAACCCTGTGAAGGCCCAGACAGCCGGTTGCGTAGATACGCCTGGAGACGCAGGCGGGATGTTCGTCGCCGGTGGCTATGCCTACGTAGGGGACGGATGGGCTGGCCTGAGGGTAGTTGACGTCTCGAACCCCCGTAGCCCAGCCGAAGTGGCATCCTTCGACACGCCCGGCTGGGCCAACGAGGTCGTGGTGGCCGGTGGCCGCGCCTACGTGGCGGACAGGGGGTCGGGGTTGAGCATCGTTGACGTTTCGGACCCTCGCCAGCCCCGCCATCTGGCTACCTATGAGACTCCGGGCGAGTGCTCAAGCGTGTCGGTACAGGGCAATTATGCCTATCTGACCGCGCAGCAAGCCGGCATCCGCGTGTTGGACGTGGCCAATCCCTCCGCGCCGCAGCAGGTTGGAACCTGCGATACGCCGGGATGGGCCAATGGCATCCTGGCTCACGGCGATCGCGTGTATGTCGGAGATGGGGATGCAGGGCTGCGGATCATTGACGCCTCCCACCTTGCCGACCTCGCGGAGGCCGGCTTTCAGGACACACCTGGCGTCGTGGAAGATGTCTTCGTGGCAGGAAACTATACCTACGTGGCAGATGGTGGCGATGGCCTTCGCGTTGTGGACGTCTCTGATTCCGCCAACCCTCGCGAACTGGCTTCCTTCGAAACGGCGGGATGGGCTCGAGTCGTGCACGTGGCCGGCGACTATATTTACGTGGCGGATAGGGAGGGTGGGCTCTATGTTCTCAGGTATCGGTGGGTACCCCCCATGTACCATAACGCCTTCACTCTGGGCGCCCAGGCTCTTCCGGGGCAGTTTAACCACCCGCACAGCGCCGCGGTGGATGCGTCGGGCCACGTGTATGTGACGGATGCGGAAAACCACCGCATCCAGGAGTTCGATGCGAACGGGAACTTGATCAGAACCTGGGGAAGCCTGGGAGGGGGCGAGGGCCAGTTCAATCACCCGTACGGCATCGCTGTAGATGCAGCCGGCAACGTCTACGTAGCGGACACCGGGAACCACCGCATCCTCAAGTTCACCAGCGATGGCCGATTCCTGACCAAGTGGGGCGGATTAGGAGGAGGCGATGGACAGTTCAACTGGCCCGAAGATGTATTTGTGGACGCTGAGGGCTTTGTGTACGTTGCCGATACCGACAACAACCGCGTCCAGCAGTTCACCGGTGATGGCTTGTTCGTGACCAAGTGGGGCGAATATGGGCATAACGACGGCCAGTTCGACCACCTGGAGGCTATAGTCAAGGATAGCAGCGGCAACGTGTACGTGGCTGATGCCCGTAACCACCGCGTGCAAAAGTTCACCAGCGCTGGCCAGTTTATCGCCAGGTGGGGCACGGAGGGCAGCGGCCAGGGGCAATTCCAATGGCCTGGGGCTGTTGACGTGGATGCGGCGGGGAATGTCTACGTCGCGGACACCGGGAATTGGCGCGTTCAGAAGTTCACAAGCGCCGGCGCTTTTCTGGCACAATGGGGGACGTCGAACGTGTGGCCGGAAGGGATGGCCGTCGCACCCGGCGGATATGTCTATGTGGCCGGCACAGACGCACATAGAGTGCAGAAGTTCACCACGAACGGAGTGCTCCTCACCAGTTGGGGAGGGTACGGCTCGGAGCCTGGCCAGTTCGGCTGGCCCAGCGCCCTGGCCCTGGACAGCGCTGGCAACCTCTACGTGGCCGACACGTGGAACCATCGCATCCAAAAGTTTAACGCAAGCGGCGCTTTCGTGACGAGCCTGGGAAGTCTCGGCGGTGCAGACGGCCAGTTCGCATCGCCGGAAGGCATCGTCATTGGCGCTGGCGACGTGCTCTATGTGGGTGACAGCGGAAACCGCCGCATTCAACGCTTCACCAGTAGCGGGGGCTTTGCAGGTAAGTGGGGGACTGAAGGGAGTGGCCCCGGGCAGTTTCTCTGGTTCGAGGAATTGGCGCTTGATACGACGGGCCGCGTGTACGTGGCCGATTCCGAGAATCGCAGGGTTCAGCAGTTCGCCAGCAACGGCACCTTTGTGCGGCAGTGGGGCAGTCAAGGCACAGCCAGCGGCCAGTTTGAGTGGCCCCGGGGTATTGCCGTGGACCCCGGTGGGAGTGTGTACGTCGCTGACACGGACAATCATCGTATTCAGCAGTTTACAGGTGAAGGGGGTTTCGTCGCCCTGCAGGGCGGCCCGGGAAACCGCAGCGGCCAGTTCACTTTCCCGGAGGCGATGGCCATTGACCGGGTGGGCCACATCTATGTGGCCGACACGTGGAACCATCGCATCCAAGAGTTCGCCAGTGATTGGACTTTCCTGGGCACCTGGGGTACCCACGGTGCGCGACTTGACCAGTTCATCTGCCCTGAAGGCATCGTTGCCGACGGCCACGGCAATGTCTACGTGGCAGATGCCATGATTCACCGCGTCCTGAAACTGAGCCCGCTGCCTGCCCGGGCCTGGTCTGGCCAGTACTTTAACAGTCGCTTCCTGGCAGGCAGGCCGGTCCTGACGCGAGAAGACGCACAGGTGGACTTTGACTGGGGAACGGGCGCGCCCGGTCCGGGCCTGGGTGTCAACGATTTCTCAGTACGCTGGACCCGCACCGTGTACTTCGATGAAGGCGCATATCGCTTCACCACCATAGTCAACGGCGGCCTGCGCCTGTGGGTGGACGACCGGCTGCTCATTGATCAATGGCAGGACCAGGCTGCCACCTACAACGCGGACGTCTCTCTGACGCAGGGGTGTCACCGGTTGCAGCTAGAGTACTATGACGGCAGCGGCTCGGCAGCCGTGCACCTGAACTGGGCCGCCCTGCAGTAACAGATGTCTGAGAGTCAAGGACATTTGGAGGCCCCCTCCCCACAGCCCCACGAGAGCCGGCGGCAACACCGGCGACCAAGAGGCCCCGAAGGTCATCCTTCGGGGCTTTTCTGTTTTCTTTAGGATGATCTTCGAGAGCCTCGACCCGCTCCTGCACTTCCCCGGCCGGGTGACGGTCAGCATGCTGGTCGAGCCGGTCCCGCCCGCGCCGGCGTACCAGACACTGCACCAGGAGCGCTCCAGCCGCTACGCCGACCGGTGGTACACCGGCCTCATCGCCCGCAGCCAGCAGGCGGCTCTCGCAACCGGCGGCCGTGGCCGGCCTGCAAGCGCGGGCGCTCTCCCCTATGGAGAAGGAACTGGCCGACTTGCAGGTCGCCCGCCGCTTCCCCCCCTCCCTGTACTGGGTGGTCGGCCTGTCGGCGCACGACGAGGACGAACTGGACGACGCCTGGTGTACCACCGGGTGGGCAGAAGATGGAGGAACTGCAACCAGAACATGCTCGTACTGGGCGACGTGGGCAGCGGCAAGTCCATGTTCCTGAATTGGGCTGGCTGGCGCTGGCCGCGGGGGGACTCACGCTCGACGAGCGCAACCCGGTCACGGAAGGATACCGGACATCTACGACCTGGATACCGGCGTTTCATATTCCAGTTGCTCCTCGGGCTGCTTGACGGAAAGGCTGAATTGGCGATACTATGACCATCTTACGAGGAGCATGATCAACCGGCACCATGGCCACGTCCAACGATCCTATCCTATCAGCACTGTGGAACTCACCTCAAGACAACGAGGCGCGCGCGTTGGCCGCGCGCTACTCCCCCATCCTGCGCTTCGATGTCCGCGAGCCTTTCCTGCCGCTGGCGGCGGGCTATACCATCTTTCGCCAGGACGGGCCATCCCCCTCCTTCCAGAGGGGCCGCCAGGTCGAACTGGCCCCACCAGGGCAACCGCCCGCCAGTTTCGCCATCGAGTACGCCATCTGGTGGGACTGGGACATCGGGCACCTGTACGAACTGGAGCACGTGTGGGTCTTTGTAGACGCACAGGGCCGCGTCGTGCGCGGGGAAGCCAGTTGGCACGGCCGCTATCGCGATATGCGCCACACCCCCCCCTCCCCCCCCCCTATAGAGGGGGGGCTCCCACTTCCCCCCCCTGTAGGGGGGGGTGAGGGGGGGTTAGCGCTGGACGGCGACCACCTGGTGCTCTACAGCGAACCGGGCAAGCATGCCTTCGCGCCCACCCCCGCCTGGTTCCAGGAGCGGCAGCAGCGCTTCAAGCGCTCGGAGACGAGCGCGCTGGCCGGCGCGGGCGGCATCCTGCTGGCCCCCTACATCCAGGGCCAGGTGCACGTGACCCCGCTCAAGACTCGCCTGGTCCACACCTACCTGTCTCAGCAAGCCTTCGAGCCTGCCTGGGACTTTTCGCAGGTCTTCCGGTTCCTCCCCC
>Ga0315289_10004519_pt1 | contig 20735 bp, 15 predicted proteins | sample YL17G11_40_MG_FD_203452 | JGI IMG/M metagenome (GOLD analysis project Ga0315289, IMG submission 203452) | Sediment microbial communities from Yellowstone Lake, YNP, Wyoming, USA - YL17G11_40 | ecosystem: Environmental > Aquatic > Freshwater > Lake > Sediment | place: USA: Wyoming | collected... | reverse complement strand
TTCCAGGGTCAGCGACAGCGCCCAGCTCAGCACGTACCGGCTGAACCAGTCCATGACTGCCACCAGGTAGACGAACCCCTGCGCCAGGCGAATGTAAGTGATGTCCGTGCTCCACACCTGGTTCACCCGTTCGATCTGCACCTGCTGCAGGCGGTAGGGGTAGATTTTATGCCCCTCTCCCGGCTGGCTCAGCCGGGGCTTGGGGTACACGGCTTCCAGCCCCATCACCCTCATCAACCGCGCCACCCGCTTGCGATTCACCTCCAACCCCTGGTCCTGCAGCCAAGCGGTCAGGCGCCGGCTCCCGTAAAAGGGGCAGTGCGTATACTGCTCGTCGATCAGCCGCATCAGTTCAAGGTTTTCCGCCCCTTCGCCCGCCGCCTGGTAATAGAGGCTGGCCCGGTTGATCCCCAGCAGCTCGCACTGCCGCCGCAGGCTCAGACGGGCATGCTCCGGCTCCACCCAAGCCCGCCGGTCCTTATCCGAGCAAGCCAGCTTTTTTTTTCAGCCAGTCCAGCTCCACCTTCAGCCGGCCGATCTCCTCGTAGAGCGCTTCCTTTGCCACTTCCTCGGCTCGATCTTTCCGCCGCCGCCCATCGACGAAAATCTCTTCCAGTTGTTCCAGCGCTGCCCGGCGCCAATGGGCGACCTGCACCGGATGCACTCCGAAGTGCGAACCCAGTTGGTTCAGCGTCTTCTCGCCCCGGATCGCCTCGATCGCCACCCGTGCCTTGAACTTTGGACTGTACTGTTTCCGCGTCGTCGTCATCGATCCTCCTAGTCTCAACGACTCCGCCGAATCTTAACTTATTGCCTGGTCCAAAATCCGGGGTCCACTATAAAATCCCCGGCAAGCTTCTTCCTCACGATGTACTCCGCCAAGGGGTAGACGGCAGATGGATAAGAGTAAATGAGCGTGGGCTGGAAGTCGCGAATTGCCGCCAGATAGAGAGGGATAGTGTCTTCCGCGATGTGATAGGAAGACATAATGAGCGTGTTTTCTGCGAGGTTGTGTCTCCAGAATGGAGGCGTGCGGTGTGAAGACGGCACAACCACGTCGCCACGAAGGGCAACGATGCGATTTCCCAGACTGCCCCCGGCCCATGCAAACTGTCTCCACACATAACCGTGCTCGTAAATGACGGAATCCAAAGTTCGATATAACTGTAACGGCGTCCCAGTGCTCCCGCTCGTGCCAGCCCGAATGAGTAGCCACTTCTTGAGGTTAGTGGGAACAAATTGTAAAGGCTGGGTCCGCACGGTTTCCTTCTCAAGACAGGGAAGCTTTTTCAAATCATCGGGGCTCTGAATCATTGACTCGGAGAGGCCGCATCCCTCAAAGAGCTTCCGGTAGTAGGGGACGTTCCTGGTGGCGTGCTCAATTATGAACCGCAGTTCGCGGCACTGAAAATCCCTGATGCCCTCGACCGTGAGTGTTTCCCTCGCTCTGATCTGCGCAAGAACCTTGCTGAACCGCCGGCTCCTCCTTGTGACCCTGCTCAGAAGCCCCTTGAATGAGATGGCAGCATTCTGGAGAAGAACCGGGGAGCGCCTATAGAGACGGCTCGAGTAGAGACTCAAGGTTGCCATTCCTTATCGTGCTGATGATTCCGCGTCTGCCCCCGCAAAAGGCTGCGTGCGGCGTTTGCTCTGCAGGAAGCTCCCGTAGTTATCGACTGCAGCCCATGCGTCCATTCCACCCCTTAGCAACTCCCTGAAGGTTGCCCGGGAATCGAATCTCTCCACCTTGACACGGCGGAGTAGAAGTGGATGGGTGGAGGCTAAGTTCCTGCCATGGATTGAGGTGCAGCCGAGACGGTATCCGGCCTGTCGAACAGCTTGCACGACGCGGTCATCAATGTCCCGTGCCGTGCCGTATGGGTAGGCGAAGTATGGAATCGGAACGCCGAGGGACTTCTCTAAACCCGTTTTTGATCCGCCAATCTCGCGTTCCAGAACTGCCGGCGCCAGATGGGCCGAGGCCAGAGAAATGTGGCTGCGACTGTGGGAACCGAATTCTATCCCCGCTGCAGCCATGGCACGGATGTTTGCCGGACTCAAGGCAGGTCTGCCCATCCATGCCCCGCCATCCTTCATCGCATGCTCGATAAGAAAGACCGTCGCGACAAGATCGTGTTTGAGCAGGGCAGGAAGAGCATACTCAATGATATCTCGAAAGCCGTCGTCAAACGTGATCGCTATTGCTGTCCCCCCGATCTGTGCCCGGCCGTCCATCCATGCAGCCGCGGTACCCAGGGACACCACGGGGTAATGTTCTTTGAGGAAAGCCATTTGATCTGCGAAGGCGCGCAGGGACACGCTGAAATCATTCTGCGGGTCAGGTTCAATATTGTGGTAAGTGAGGATCCTCAAGCAGGCTACAGGGTTCGTTGCTCCGCTTCCTTTGAGCACTCTGGCGCACTCTGCCGTTCGAGTCACTAGCACCCTGCACATGCGCTTTACGCCCGAACGAAAAGGCGCGTGACGTGCCGTTTCCTGATCGGCGACACCGGTCAAGCTGGCAACCAACTGAAGATATTGTCGCCGCTCGCCGTCCCAGCTGTAGTTGTTCAGGGAGTCTCTGGACCTGCGGATGAGTGTGTCGCGAAACTCCGGGTCACGATAGAGCTTAAGGACCTGCTCCACGAAAGCGGAGACATCTCCAGATTCAATGTACGCCGCACCTTCCGGGCCCAGATACTCTTCCATGACCGGCGTGCGCGTTGCTACGATAGGTAGTCCAATCGCCGCGAATTCAGGAACTTTCAGAGACAAGGCGTGATCCATGTGAACGTCGTGGATGGGCGTGTAAATTCCTACGTCGGCCTCTGCCATGTCAACGGGGACCTTCTCCAGTGGGACAGGATCAAGAAACTCCACCAAGTCAGCGACTTCGAGTTGCGCCGCGAGATTCATGAGTTGAACCAGGTCATTGCCCTCACCAGAGATCTTGCCCCGCACGCGGAGCAAGATGCCGGGAATCAGCTTCCGGAGCACCGGCAACGCTCGGATGGGCACATCCACTCCATACCTTTCAGATATCGTCCCCACGTACAGCATAACGAAGCGTCGCGCGCCCGCCCGCTGTTCGGCCCGGGGTTGGAAGATCCGGGGATCGGCAACGTTGTTGATCACATGAAGGATTTCCGCGCAAAAGCCTCTCCTGAGAAAGATCCGCCTGAATGATGCGCTGGCTGTGATGATGAGGTCGGCAAAGGACGCTGACACGCGTTCCAACTCCTTGATCAACCTGACCGCCGGGTGGTTACTCCCCAGCTTGAACTTGGACATGTAGAGTTCTGGCATGGGGTCGTGGAAATCCAGCACGATCTTCGCGCCCGTTAGTTTGGGCAGCCAAGCTGTGAAGACCAGCACGTCAGGGGAGGTATGGATGTGCAACAGCCGGTAATGCCGGCGGAGGTGGAAGAGCGTTACATAGACCATGAACAAGAAGATCGAGAGCAAGTATTCCAAACAATAGCTCAGCTTGCCGCCTCGTTTCCTAGTCAGGGGGAGGCGGATGATCCTCACACCATAATGCTCCTGTCGCGCTGGTTCTCCTGAGTCGCGCAGGCAGAAGACATCAACTTCGTAACCGGACTCAACCAAGGCCTCAGCATAACGCCTGACCCGGGCGTCCCTCAGGTAATAGGCATGGACGACCATCCCCACTCTTGGCCGTTTGTCTTTGTCAGGGCTGAGGAGGGTCATAGTTATTCGGTCTCGAGCATGATGCGTGTAATTAGTCGGCGGGATCCTCTCATGCTCGCCGTGGCACGCAGGGTTGGGCTGGGATGCTTGCGCCCGTATCCTGGCGACTCCCAGCCAAGAATGGGATCTGTGCTTCCGAAGAACAATTCGACCTTCGCCGTGCGGTCAAACTCAACCTGGAGTACGCAGCGTCCATTTCGAACCCTCCAGATCGGTCCTGCTTGATTGCATACCTCGCATTCCGGCGCCAGATGAAAGAACTGTTCGACAAGATGAGTTCGTCTAGCTTCAACCGAGTCCCGAATCTCGACGATTCCCTTCATCTTGTCCAAATGGATTGCCCGGCGGCACAGCACGGGGTCAGGGAGCTGGAGATATCCGGTGTGGGTACCTTGCACGTAGTCCCACTTGCTATTGCTCTCCCATTTCTCGACTTTGGTTTCGTAATGCTCGATCCAGAAGAAGTTGCCGCCGATCCGAGCCTGATCTTGTCTATCGACACGGATTGTGTTGTGCGCCGCGGTGCCCTTGAAGTAGTTGCGCCAACCCTGCTCGACAAAATAGATGTAAGTTCCGGGGTCGATGAAGAATCTCTTCCCGCAGGCCGACAGGGTAAAGCTTAACGCATCAGCGTGACCATGTGCCGCAACAGACAAGTACCCCAGCGGCCCACAGTCAAACACCAGTACCATCTCGTCCTCAGGCGTTGTGCCCCGACGGAGGATGTAGTAGCCACCTTCCCGAAAAGCCCGCGAGCATTCTGCAGGTTTTTCCTCAAGCCCCCTGAAGCGCCTCTCAGCTTCCTTGCCCAAGAGCCAGAATGCCGTCTCCGGAAAGCCGCCAGCCCTCGCCATGAGAGGGTTACTCTTGAAGTGATCTCCCCCAATTGCCAGTAAGGACTTAACGGGAGGGAACTCCTCAGTCTCATCGAGGAGCACAGCGCGCCCGTCCGTTGAGTCACCCAGATTGGGTACATGACCGGAGCAGTCCATTGATGCCGCCAGAAACTCGCAGGCGGCTTTGAACCGTTCCCAACATTCCGCGCTGAACTCGACGCCGGCGCGTTTGCCGGTCAGCGCCGCCAGCAAGAAAAGGGCCATCGAGAAAGTCTGGTAGGCAGTGGTCTGTTCGTGATTGACACCGTCCGAAAACGTTTGCCGGCATACCTCCTCGGAAATTATCTGGAAGCTCGCCTGCTTCCACTTCTCCGCCTCTGCAAACTGCGGAAAGCACAGGCTGACCAGGAACACGCCTGTGGCCTCTCCGATCAGGTGATTATTGGCCGATGAATGGGCGGCGTAGTTGTCCTGAATGAAGTCTGCCTGCTGCCAAACCGAAGTCAGGTATCTCGCCCAAAAGGTCTCATCCTGATACCTTGAACCGCGGATGAAGTAAGCGACCCATAACCAGGAGATCAGCCGGATTCCGACCTCCAAACAACTGTTCCAATTGATGCCCCTCAGGTAGGGGTTGGAATCAACCCAGCTGGAGATCTGTTCTACGCATTCCTTCGCAAATCGCTCCTCTCCCGTCAGGTAGTAAGCCTTGGCAAGTGTGGTCAGATGCTGGTGACGGTTGAGTTCCCATACGTAGTCAACGTTGCCCGCGAGCGCGGGATTCCTGAAATCCATTGTCTTGCCGTATTCAAGTGGAGCCACCACACTAAGCTTGTAGTCCTTGTGCCAATTGATCAGGCCCCCCAAATCCCAGTCCTCGAGGTCGAAGAGGGAAACCCGATGCCCGCAAAGCTTTTCAGCACGCGCGACGATTTGGGGCAAACGCTCCGGGAACAGGCTGAGAAATGCCTCCCGGGATCCGTGCGAGAGAATGCTCAAGCGGGACTCACTGACAACAGACTCGCGCAATGGCCGGCGGAATCCACGGAGTACGCTACCTGCCTCTGAACGTGCCTGAAGGACATTTATTCGATGTTTTCGGATGCCATGTCTTATGGCGAAGCCGGTCCGGTAGGCCAACTCTGTGGGAGACATCGTCCTGAGTCTTTTCATGTACCAGTTTATTGAAGGCAATGTTTAACTATCCTGCAGGGGTCAACGGCGAATGAGACGACGCAGCACTGCGGCTATAGAGCAAGCCGGAAAGGCCTTGGATAACTTGGAGGGGCGATATTGCATCCATCGCTCGGCAGGTTCCTTGATTGCAGATGGGATGAGGGAAGCATGGGGAGCAGGGAGCTGGGCCCTGGATGACAAGGTGCCGGTCACCCATTGGAGCAAAAGATTTCGGACTCGTGGGCCCGAATAGTGCGACCACCGGAGTTCCCAAGGCTGCGGCTAAGTGCATCGTGCCGGTGTCATTGCTGACCAGAGCCTTGCACTTCCTAAGGAGCCACTGGAGTTCTCCGACCCTCGTCTTCCCGCACAGGTTGGCAACTGACACGCCTGATTCTGCCGCAATCGCCTCGGCTAGTGACGATTCTGCGCCCGCTCCGAACACTGCTATCCGTGTTCCCGCCTCCTCGGCCAGCCAGCGCGCCACATCGGCATAGCCTTTAGCATTCCAGCGCTTGAGGCCGGGAATCCACCTCCCGCGAATGGTCGTATCAGCGCCCAACGCGAAGCCAATTACCTGCGATGCCTTGCAGAGGCCCGCGTCCTCCCATAGGCGCAACGCGGAACGTTTCGCTTCCGCAGGTGGATCGAGTACGGGAAAGAAGCTTTCGGTCGAAACCTCTACTCCGACTCCCTTCAGCAGTTGACGATATCGTTCGACCACATGTACGTCCCGCTGTACACTTACCCTTCTGCCGTACAGGAAAGCTAATCGTTCGGACTTAGCTCCGACTCTGTTCTTCGCGCCACTCAGGAACGCGAAAAGGGGAACCCGAAGAGAGTCAATGGGAGCCCGGGACATCACGACATCAAACCTGCATTGCCGGAATGCCAGCAGCAACCGAGCTAGGCCAAAAAGTCCACGGTGCCTGCTTCGATTGAACACGATGACCTCAACATCCTGCAAATTGGCTGCAATGATATCTCGCGCCTGGTCGGTAGCTACGACAACCACGATTCGCGACTGCGGGTAGCTCACACGCAACGCCTTAAGGAATGGGAGGTAACAAACAGCGTCGCCCAGGCCGCACATTGACAAAAGCAAAAACTTTCTGGGAACTTCCATGCCGGAAACCATGACTATTCTCGGTTGCTGCGAGACCCACACCTAGCCACTGTGATCCTGATGCCTGGTTAAACTCCGCTTCACAACTGTACCAACCTTGGCCCTCTTATCCGCCGCAGCGCTTAATCAATGAGATCAGATCGGTTTTGCGGTCCAATTCCCGGATGCAAAGGAGAGAAGGGATAGTTCTGAACCTTTCATGGATGGTTTCTGCGCCGAAGGGAATGACAAATCGGCCGCGGTTCTGCGGGCGCTCACGTCGATGTCCCAATAGAATGAACCCATTCTCACGGACCGACCGCCAAACCTTCTCCACACATACGTCCAGAAGGTCACAAGGGATGTAGTAGAGGACTTCCATGCAAACTACGAGCGAATACGCATCCTGCTCGAGGGCATCATGGCTCAGGTCAGAAGTCGTAAACTGGACGTTGCGACGATGCTGGAGGCGCTGTCGAGCTCGTCTTATGGCACTGTGCGAGATATCTGTGGCGAAGACATGCGATACTCTTTCTGCAAGCAGATCAGTGAATTGTCCCTCACCACAACCCAGTTCAAGAGCTACAAGTCCCGGATCAGGAGGAATGAGGCTTAGCGCGTCCAAATAGCGGCCGTCCGCATCCATTCCGACAGCATACGGATCTCTTTCGAGGTATTTCGCGAACCAGTATGCCTTGGACATGAACGTACTGTGCTGCACCAGCCTCTGAAGGTACTGCCGAAGCATGCGACTTCCTGGAACACAGGGGCCACACGCTTCATTCAGCTGCGGGCCGCATTCATCCATGCCCCAGTTGCTGAGTTTCCGCATGATCTCAGACAATTCCACTAGGCATGAAACCGTGCGGAGGGTTCACTACCTGCGCGCAACGCGACGGTACACTTCGACAGTTGCCTGTGCAGTTGCTGCCCAAGAGAATTGCCTGGCCCTCGAGAAACCAGCCTCGATTAGTTTGTTTCGAGCCTCCGCATCGGTCAGCAATGTCGCAATCGCCTCGGCAAGGGCCCCTTGCTGTGTGGTATCTACGAGCAGCCCCGCGTTACCTATGACCTCCGGCAAAGATCCGGACCTGGAGGCGACAACGGGCGTTCCACACGCCATTGCCTCAAGTACGGGCAATCCAAATCCCTCATACAGAGATGGCAGAACGAGCATGCGAGCCGCGTTATAAAGCGCTAGCAGTTCCTCAGGAGTGACGTAGCCGGCGAAGAGGACTGAGTCGCCCAAGTGTCGCCTTCGAACGTCCGCCGTCAGATTATCCATTCCGCGGCCGTTCTTGCCCGCGATAAAGAGCGTGGACTTAAGCCCCCATCGGTTAATCACCAGATCGAACGCGCCAATCAGTGCGGCCAGGTTTTTTCGGACATCGATCTCGCCGACAAACAGAATAATGTCCCCAGACACGCCCCACCTGGTCTGCACGATGCTCCGCGCTTCGCCTTTGTCAATCGGCCGGAACTCCGGTGCTGCAGCTTCATAGATGACTGTTATTCGCGCTGGAGGGACACCCAGGAGCTCAATCAAATCCATCCGCGTCGTCTGGGAAACCGCTATAAAATGATCGACATTCCTTACCGTCAGCGGCAGTACAAACCTACGGAAAAGGCGCTTCGGCCAAGAACATCGCCTACGAATTCGGAAGTCAGCTATGTCGTGAATGGTCATCACTGTGGGTCTGCCCTTGAAGAAGACGGGCTTTTCATTGGGGATATGGAGTACGTCGATCGCCTCTTTCTCGATGAGTCGGGGCAGAACAGCGATCTTCCAGAAGAGGTTCCGTAGGCTCTGTTCAGTCGAGACCGAAGAACGGCAGATCTTGAAGCGAGAGCCATTGACAACGGGAGGGTCTCCCTGGTTCTGGCCGGAGAATATGACGTATTCGTTTTCCTCGTTCGATTCCGCCAGCCCGGTCAAGAGACCGTCGATATAGCGCCCCACGCCGGTCTTGAGCGTGGGCGTCACCATGGCGTCGATGCCAATCTTCACGAGCTTATACCCGAGGAGAACATGCTTCAGTCAGGAGCTTCAACAGGGCTTTTGCCCGCGCATCCCAGGAGTTTTGCTCCAAAAACTCTCGCGGTGCTGGTTGCGGACGAGTGCCGAGCAACTCACTTACGTGGGCCACAAATTCCTGGGGGGTACCGGCAATTCGGACATACTGTGTGTAGGGCAACAGTTCAGGCAGCGGAGTGGCAACAACCGGTCTGCCGGCAGCAAGATACTCGAACAGCTTGAGCGGGAAGATGCTCTGAGTATACGTGTTACAGATATAGGGGACTGTGCAGACGTCGAATCCTTTGAGGTAGGCGGGCAAGCTGTCCCTTGGTCGAGCTCCAAGGAAGTGGACATTAGGTTTCTTCATCAAGCGGGACACGTCCACCTGCCTTGTCAACACAGGGCCAACGATCACCCAGTGCCAATCTGGCCTCATCTCTGAAAGCTGGTCGTAGAGACCCACGTCGAACCGTGCGTTCACAACTCCGACGTAGCCGATACGCGGCAACGGAATGTGCATGACTTCCTCGGGCACGTTCAGATCAGCGGTACGGGCACGAAGGAACATCTCAACATCCGCAGCGTTCGGAATGAAGTGAGTATGGGGGTTGATAGGTGTCCACTTCTCGGCGATCTTGGTTGAGGTTCCAATTACGATGTCAACGCTCGCCGCCAACCGAGTCTCCAGCCGACGGATATCCTCTCCTCTGTTCCACCACTGATTGGAGGTACTCCAATCGTCCGCGCAGTAGTAAAGGCTCAGAACTTCATTCAGCTTGCCCACCAGGGGGTACCCGTCCGGTTCATAGATCCACAGAATTGGGTTTTTCATCCCAAGCTTCGCCGTCGCACGTCTGATAGACCCGAGGCGAATCCACTGGTTAATCCTATTGATGACCGGATGATAGCGAAGAGGGAAAAAGGGTGGCGGGGTAAGGATGAACAGATTCTTTCTCTCAACTCTGATTCCGCCTTTTAACCACCGCCAGAACTGACGGGATACTGAGGCATCACTTGTGCCGGTGAAAGAACTCAGCACCGAGACGGGCCGCTCAACGTACAGAACGCGGCAGTGTTCTGCAAAACGAGACATGAGCTGCTGCTCGCTCGACCAGTGCTCCTCCCAGAAGAGGTCTGAAACACAAAGGATGCAGGCGGGAACAGCGGAGGTCTGCGCGTTTTCCATAGTTCCCCTAAGTCACGACCTCGTTCACAGCCGATACCAACATTTCAAACAAGCACTGACCGTACGTGGGCCCTTAGGAGGGGAGGGGAATTCAGAGCGCGCCACTGATGCAGCCTGAGCACACGCGCGAGCGCCTCGATGATTCTGAGGTAAGACGCAAGTCTATAAAAGCACGTCGAAGGTAGCTGCCTTACTGCAGAGCTGAATCGCATACAGCGGTGTAAACTGCCAAATACTTCCCCGCTATGGCATCCCAGTCGTAAGTGCCCTTCATTGCCTTTGAGGCGCGCGAACCAATGTCGCTCGCCAGCTTCTCATTTGAAAGCACGAAGCCTAACTTTTCTGAGAGTTTTTCGGGGTTTTCGGGGGGAACAAGAAATCCTGTTTCCCCATCTCTGATGATCTCGGGGATTCCGCCGACTGATGTTGCCACGACAAGTTTCCCCAAGGCCAACGCTTCCAGGATTACAACGCCAAAACCTTCGATTCGAGAAGGCACTGCCAGGGCGCGACACTTCGAGAGCAGTTCAATCGCCCGCTCTCTGCTGACCTCACCGCAGAACTTGATCCTGTCCCGCACCCCCAGGGATTCTGCCAACCCGATTAGAGACTCTTTTTCACTGCCGTCACCGGCGACGACCAACTTTAGCTTTGGAAAGTGGGAGCTCAGATGCTGAAAAGCTCTTATCAGGATGTCAAACCCCTTTTCAAAGCTCAACCTTCCTAACCCTAGGATGTAATCGCCTTCCTCCGGGGTCACATTCGCGAACCTCTCAAATTCGACACCCACTGGAATCACTGACGTTTTGGAATGAAGATCAGGAAAGAACCGCGTCACTTTGTCGAAAAGGTGCTGCGATACTGCGACTACGGCTTCGGCATCACGGAGGATTTTCTTTGCGGTGAAATTCAGGATTTTGGCTTCCCAGTTTCCTTCGGAGTCAGCCAGGTGTTCATTCGGAGCCTCATTGGTGCCGTGAAGCGTCACCACTAGCCCAAACCTGAAAGGTAGTATCTTTCGCAACAGATAAATGTAGAACGCGTTTGCCCCGAGGAAGTGCACATTCACGAGCTGCGGCCGAATCTTCACTAAGAGCACAAATCCTCTTATGATTGAAATCATGCCTCGCACTATGAAGGCAACGGCAGATCTCACCGTACCCCTAAACACGTAGAAAGGGACTGAGTGTACCCGGATATCTTCCACGTAGTAGCTACGAAAGGCCCCTTTGCCTCTTGTTAGCACACGGACTTCGATGCCCTTTCGCTTCAGTGCCTTGGCCAGGGCGTGAGTGTTGACTTGGAGACCGCCTAAGGCTGGCAGGTAGCTTGAAGGTGCGAGGAGTACTTTCACAGTGTTCCGATGAAGTCAGCGATGATGCGTTCGCTTTCCTGTGCTTGCCGGGTGAGGAGCTCTACCTTTCCCCCGAGTGCATGTTTCACGTTCTCCCGGTCTAAATGAATCCGAACGATTTGGGTCCTGAGGGCTTCGAAGGAGACACTCTCCATACCAGATACGCATTCTTCTCCCATCTTCCTGAAAAAGTTGTGGATCTTCGCGCTTCTCGAAATTCCAATAACGGGCACATTGGCCAGCACAGATGGGATCAGAAGGTGCAGGCGTGAGGAAATGACGAGGTCCACAAATCGAAGAAGTGCCAACACTTCCTCTGGATAATAGCGGTTTGCCAAAAGAAAGCATTTTCCGTTCGTCGCAATGCCCTGCATGACCGCCAGGGTGAAGTCATGCGAGTCATTGGGTTGAGCCGGAAAAAAGACGAGGGAGTATCCCAGCTCGTCTACGAGGTAGTTACAGGCCTTGCGGAACTCGTCGAGGGGCGGTGTTCCCTCATGAACGAGACTAATTAGGGCGACTGGTCGCTGTCTCGCCAGGAATGGATATTCCGCCAGCACCTTGTCCAGGCTGGCCGGGGAAGTTTCCGGCTGCAGTGTCAGCACCTGGTCTGCAGTTACATGCATCGGAATCTTGACACCGTACTCGGCGAGGAGATCCCTTGTCTCATCGTCTCGCACGAGGAGAAGATCAACTTTATTCAACAGCAGGCGGATGAAGAGCTTTGTTACCCGCGAACGTATTGGGTTCATACCGCAGGGAAAGGTGAAGACGGGCTTTCCCAGCAGCTTCGCGAGAAAGATCATCCTCAAGGGAAGATCGGGGCCGTCGGACAGCATGGTGGTTCCGCCAAACGCGAAGACATCCGTGGAACGCATAAGCCTGAGGTGTTGGAAGAATCGTGGATTCCGCCGGCCGTTCCCCCGCGGAAATGCCTTCACGTCCAGCCATGCCTGGGTCCTCTCTGGCTCATGAGTGAGCACCGTAACCTCGATCGTCGGGTCAATCCTCCTCAACATGCCGATATCGGTAGCCAGGATGGCGTCTTCTCCGAAGTTCTTGTCCCCGAAGGGAGCGCCACCTATGAGGACTTTCAAGTTCCTTTTCATTGTATGTCCACAGTTACAGCAGGTGCAGGCGTGAAAGCAATTGGAAGTAAGAGGTCAAGGCCACTTCGGGAATCCTTTCAAGAATCCCATGCTTGTAGAGCCGTTGCGCCGATCTGATATGCAGGCACTGGTTGAACGCTCTCAGGAATAGCCTTTTGGGAATATTGCCGTTCCGAAGAGAGGTTTTCGTGGCTGGGTATAGGATGTGTGCCCGCAGGCTGGCCATCACTTTTTTTGAGAAGAGGCCACCTGCCTGAGAGCGTTCCACCATTTCGGGGGATATCTTCTGCAAGTGAAGCTTATGACCCGTTTCACAGCCCTCCAGGTATTCTCTCCAGCGCTCATTTCGGCAGACGACAATGGACCAGCCTGTCCGGTCACCGTTCGGCCGGTCGGTAAACTCCGGGAGCCAGGCGTCCCCAAATGAGATGTCTGCAGATTCAGCCGTCAGATCTGTGCAGACGAGGCATCTTCGGGGGGTGAAAAGGTTATGAACCCAGGCCGTACCCAGGACACTGCGCTTAAAGGGAACGAACCTCCGCGTGTTCTCACCTTCGAACTGGTACCCATAGTCAGGCCACCCGCCAGACCTGTAGTCGATTGCTCTGACACTGCTCCCATCAACCCCATACTTCTTCATAAGGAACTTGGTCAGGTCCAGCGAAGCACCATGTCCGCAGAAGAGACCGAGGGTGACCACTATTTGGTTGGGCCTGAGCACACCCGCCAACTGAGCCTTGCGGCTTCCCTGCACATGGCAGGGAAGCCCTACCAAAGCGAAGCGCTCTCCTGGGCTCTGCCGGATGTCGCTGAGTGCCTTCTCTAGATGAACAGGGCCGTACTTGGATTTTGAAGCTCCCAGGATCTCTTCCTTTGTCCTGGCAACGAACATCTCAGGCAGCGGAGGCCGATCCTGGTTCATCCTGACGACGACGGCCCCGTCTATTTCTCCCTTTTCAAGGAGGTCGATTAAGATGGCAGTGATCATGCCCCCCGAACTGGCGCTCTGACGGACTCTCTCATCCTTGGCGAAGCCGCAATAGCAGGACACATAGCTTCCCAGATTCGCTCTCCGGTCCGGGCCGAAGGATGATTTCCAGTCGGTTGCCCCGATGTCCCACACAACGCCCGGGCAGACTTGGGAACAGATCCCGCATTCAGTGCACGCACGGCCGTGCCTTCGCTCCGGACGGTATATGCCGTCACCCTCCAATGCCATCGCGAGCGAATTGAGAGGGCAGGCTCCAGCACAGGTTCCGCATCCGGTGCACCACATCCTGTGATCGGGAGTATTAACAGGGGCTAATCCCATATTCGAGCTGCGCGAAGCAGCGCAGATCTCTCTGCTATCCAACTGCCCATGATCTGCCGGTCGTTGGCAGAGACAAACCCAAAGCTGTACAGACCCAGGAAATAGACCAGGGCTCCTCCCACAACGAGACCGGGGAAAAATACCGACTCACGCGTCAGGTATAAGAACATCCCCATGAGGAGGCAGGAGGCGAGTATCGGTGGCATTCTCAAATCACGCCTAATGGAGATTCCTTGAAGGTATTTGCCGGTGCAGAGGCAGTACAGCGTCATCAGGGCCGCCTCGCTCAACAAGGTGGTCATGGCTGCCGCAAGGAATCCGAACCTGGGGATGAACAGAAGATTAAGAAGGATGTTCGCCAAGGCAACACAAGCCTGGATTTTGACTTTCGCGCGCATCTTGTCGAGAGAAGTCAGAACGGCGCCCGCGGACGAGGACATGAATCTGACGACCAAGGCAAAGGCCAGAATGGCCAAGGCTGGTGCGGCTGCTATGAATTGTGCTCCGTAAAGGAAAGAGATGACCTGCTTCGACAGTAGAAGACACGCCACTGACATCGGCAGACCCAGCATCAGCAAGTACCTTGCGCTGAGCTTATAGAACTTCAGCAGTTCGGTCCTGTTCGCGAGTCCGACGGCAAACATCAGAGGGAGGAGAACGTAGTTCATGACGATGATCGGAATCTCGTTGCCCAGGATGACGACATTGTAGGCAGCGGAATATAGGCCGACCTCGACCGGGCTGCGCAGGAACGAAAGCATCAAGGTGTCAGAACGAAAGTAGGCAAAGGTCAGCAATGCTGAGAGCCCGAACAGATAGCTTCCCTTGAATACTGCCGGTAGTACCCTGACGCTGAATTCTGGGCGCTGACACTTCCAAAGCGTCCACCCACCAATTACGCTGACTGCTACTACCGTGGCAGAAAGGTTGGAAACCACTATCCCTGGCAGGCCTAATCCCAAGGCGAATGCAGCCAGATACAAAAGAAGCCGGATTGTGGCCAGAAAGACTTCGGTGACGGCCTGCAGCTTCTGCTTCTGCTGGATCTGAAGGATTGCATAGGTAATTTTCTGGAGCTGAAGAAAAAACAATCCAATACCGAACACGATAATCAGCCGCTGGACAAGCGGACCATACCCTGTGTGCGGGAGAATCTCAACCAGCGCAGCATAAACGACAAGACAAATCACTAGCGACGCGCCCAGAGCGCCCCCGAGTGTCTCGCCAAAACTCCCCTTGCCCCTCGCGCCCTCGCGGGTCAGAAAGACACTGATCCCCAAGTCGCTGAACACCACGAAGAGGCCGACATAGACGCCGATCGTCGCGTAACACCCGTATCCTACCCTGCCAAGCGAACGAGCGACGACAATGGTCGCAAGGAGGGCTATTACCTGGACCAGGACATTGGCGAGGGACAGGGAGAAGATGCTTTTAAGAATTCCTGCTGCTGAGTACTGCACGTTGTGCGTGGTCTGGCCATTTCCGCGTGGACGCCACGACTGCCACAACAAGCCAGAAGAGGGCGAACCGGGGTTGATTGTGCTTGAATCCGAAGTCGAAGAATCCTTGAAACGCTAAGGCGGCAAAAGCCCCCAGACACCCGATGGCAAACGACCTTGCGATTGGGGGTTTGTTCTGCGTGGCTTTCCAGATGGCCCTGAAGAGGTTCACATTGAGCCAGATGAAGAAAACGAACCCGAGCGCTCCCGTTTCAGCCAGGTGGAGCAGATACATGTTATGCACGGCCATCGTGAATGTTTCCGGATTTCGTCGATTGCCGTAATCCGCCACTACAAGCTCGTAGTTGTTGGCTCCAACACCCAAGAATGGGTGATCGGCAATTACGCCGAGGGCGACCTTCGACGTCGTAAATCGAGAGCTGGCCGAGCCAGAATCGTCCGCGGTGAACCGTTGTCGGATTAAAGAACTCTGTGAAGCGCTGGCAAATAGGATTAACAACAATACCGCTGCCGGAAAGTAACCGCCTCTCACTCTGACCTTGCGGTGCATAACAAATACAATTGAAAGAGAGATGAGTATTCCCAGCCACGCGACTCTGCTCAGAGTGGCAACGATTGAGAAGACCATTATCACTGCAACGATCGAGAGAAAGAGTTTCTCCGATCGCCGGAGCCCCGAGAACAACAGGCTAATCGTGATGGGGAAAAGGAATGAGAGGTACTTGGCGTAGTCGTTGGTGTAGCCGATCGTCCCTCCGACGCGACTGAATACCGACCTGCCCATCTCCTGACTCCAGAGAACGTTACTCTCCCCCAGAATGCCCAGCCCTAATGACGACTCATAGTGGTACTGAAGCAAGCCAAGGATCGATTGGACGAGGACTCCAAATGCGCAACAGAACAGAATGACCCTCAGTTCAGATTCGCTCTTTATTCTGTTGGCAACGTACAGGAATATGAGGAGGCCTTTCACAAGCAGGACGACCTCAAGCAGGACAAACAACCAATCGACGGCCACGAGAGCCGAAAGCCCTGCGGCTATGATCATTCCGACTATTGGTACCGAGACTTGGGGATGCCAGTCGACTCTCTCGGCTCTGCCTGTAAGAATCCGCACGAGCCATGGCACGTATAGCAAAACCAGGAAGATATCTATCAAGCCAAAACTTATGCTGTTCATACCGGCACTGTGCTTCTCAACGAATAGGAAGTTGACATCCAGATCAAAAGGGATTGCCAGGATGAGGAGAATCAGCAGGGTCTTCTCCACACTCCTGACCACCCAAATAACAGACACAAAGCAAGTTCCGGCAAGGAGAGCGAGGGCCCACTTGGTCGGAAGACTCGTCACGGCCGCCAGGAAGAGTCCTGAGGCCACAGTTATACACAGAAAGCCTCCGAGAGGCTTCAGTCTTCCACCAATGCTACTTGCGCTGGTTTCGAAAGTCCCCATTAGCCCAATGACGTCACAGGAATCTCACTCTGCAAGAACGCAAGTCCTATTGTGGGATCTTGCTGATTGTGATTGCGTGTTAGTGGGAAGATCGTGCGATTCCCTGGTTAGAACCTTCGCCACCCTCATTCGGGCGGGGCGTTGAGTTCGCAATGATCTTCCAGGAACCAGGCCGAGCCTACAAAGAGAGAGGGAGGTGTCATCTAAACCTATGCAGCACCCGCTCCTTTCAGAACGGCGGGAATAGTCTTGGCCAGAATCTTGATGTCGAGCCCGAGCGACCAGTGATCGATGTATTCCATGTCGAGTTCCATCCATTTCTCGAAGGGGATGGAGCTTCGGCCGTTGACTTGCCACAGGCAGGTGATGCCCGGGCGGACGCTGCAGCGGCGGCGCTGCCAGTCTTGCTCGAATCCCTCGTAATCTCGCACAGGGAGCGGTCTCGGGCCCACCAAGCTCATGTCGCCTTTCAGGACGTTGAAGAGCTGGGGAAGCTCATCGATGCTGGTCTTTCGCAGGAATTTCCCGAAACGCGTAAGGCGGGGATCGTTCTTGATCTTGAATACCGGGCCACTGACCTCATTGAGATGTTCGACCTCGCGCAGCTGTCCTTCCGCGTCCGGGACCATCGTGCGGAACTTGTAGAGACGAAACCTTCGCTTGTTGAGTCCCACGCGTTCCTGGATGAAGAACGCGGGGCCCGGAGAGGTCAGCTTGATCAGGAGTGCCATCAGTGCGAATAACGGCCCCAGCACGAGAGCCGCGGCCAGCGACAGAACGACGTCGAACGTGCGCTTGATGAGTTGCGGCCAACTCTCAGGGGACCCTGTGTAGAGAGTGATGACGGCGTCGCCCTCAAACTCTCCCGCCTTCGATTGAGCCAGCCGCAGGTTGAAAATGTCGGGGAGCAGGCGGACGATGATCCCCTGCTCCTCGCAAAGGGCCGCAAGGCGCGAGGCTTGCCCATAGGAGGATTCCATCGGCAGCGCGATCAGCACCTCGTCGACCACCTGATCGCGGAGGAACAGCAGAAACTCCTTCAGGTCAGCGACCAGCCGATAGCCGCTTTTCCGAAATTCACCCATACCTGCCCAGTCGCAGTCCACGAACCCGACGAGGCGATAGCCGAGTTCGGGCCGGGCTTCGATTCTCCGGGCGAATCGAACCGCTCGGGGATTCGTCCCCACCACCACCAGGTAGCGGATGTTCCGGCCGCGGCTCCGGACGCCTTCCAGCAGGTACCTGAGCAACAGTCTGCTGGAGACCGCTGTCGTGGTGCTGGCGGCCCAGAAGAACAGAATGAACAGCGGAGACACCATGTGAATCCGCAGGAAGATCGCCGCGACGAAGACAATCACGGATCCTAGGGTTGTGGCTTTGACGATGTCGAGAACCTCCGCCCAGCGCTTGGAAATACGCTTGGAGTTGTACAGGCCGAAGGACGAAAAGGTGATATGCCATACAAAGAGGAGACAGGCGAATAGGACAAAGTTCGTAACCTTCACCCGCATGGAGAGGAAGTGCGCCAGCGACATCGTTGGGGTCTCGTAAACCACGCCCGCAGTCGCCAGCCCGAAGGAGAAAATCATCACCGCCAGGTCAAAGACCATGGCGCTTTTCAGAAGGATTCGACGGCGGAGAGTTGTCATTGAGGCAGATTGCTCAGGTGACGATATGGTCCTGCACGGTAGGGAAGACAGAAACTCGCCGTTAAGCCTTCAACGGCGGCGAACGCCTGACCTGAAATCCTAAACTTCACGGGGCATCGCTCTCGGTTTAACTCGCGGCACCGGCGATCAAAGGCTCTAGAGTTCGTGGGGTTCCCTGCAACAAGGACTTGAAATAGGGGAGCGTCTTGACCAAGCCTTTTTCCAGACAGACTCGCGGATACCATCCAAGCTTTTCTCTGGCCGCGGCGATGTCGGGCTGCCGGCGCTGAGGGTCATCGATCGGAAGTGGTTCAAACACAATCCGGCTCTTGCTCTGAGTGACCCGAATCACCGATTCTGCGAGTTCTAGGATAGAAATCTCCTCCGGGTTTCCCAGGTTGATCGGCCCGGTCTCATTTGAAAGCAAAAGCCGGTAGACTCCATCAATCAGATCGCTCACGTAACAAAGGCTGCGTGTCTGGCTGCCATCCCCGTACACGGTCAAGGGCTGGTTCTGCAAAGCCTGAGCCATGAAGTTCGGGAGGGCACGACCGTCGTCGATCCGCATGCGCTCGCCATAAGTGTTGAAGATCCGAGCAATGTGGACCTTCACGCCATGTTCACGGCGATAAGCCATGCTGATGGCCTCCGCATACCGCTTGGCTTCGTCATAAACGCTGCGCGGACCGATGGGGTTTACATGTCCCCAGTACTTCTCAGGCTGCGGGCTCATCTCCGGGTCGCCGTATACTTCCGAGGTCGAGGCCAGCAGGAAAACACTCCCCTGGGCCTTGGCCAGTCCCAGCACATGATAGGTTCCCAGGGCGCCCACCTTGAGCGTGTGAATCGGATGGCGAGCGTAGTCTTTAGGGCTGGCGGGGGAGGCAAAGTGTAGAACGTAGCTCAACTTGCGCAGGCTGAAGCCTGGCACCTCCACCGCCTTCTCGAGCAGTGCCGGCAATTCGATAGGCCGCGTGACGTCGTGATGCACGAATCTGAAGTGCGGGTGGGCCAGAAGGTGCCGGATATTCTCGATTCGGCCGGTGATCAGATTGTCGAGACAAATAACGTCGTGACCTTCCGCCAGCAGCCGGTCGCAGAGGTGTGAGCCGAGGAATCCAGCGCCGCCGGTTACCAAGGTCAGCGGGCGGTGATTCTCGCCTGCCTGAGAGTTCGACATGTAGGTTTTCCTCCCTTTGAGGCCGTGAGCAGGCTGCCTCAGGCCGCCACCGTTTGCGCAGAAGAGCGAAGAACGGGATGCCTTGCCGCGTCGCGTCCTATGGAAAAGTACTCGAAGCCTGCTTCGCGTGCGGCGCTTGGGTCATACGTGTTTCTGCCGTCCACCAGGACGGGTACTTCCATGAGGTCTCGCAGTCGTATCAGGTCTAACTGGCGGAATTCCTCCCACTCCGTGATGAGGAGCAGAGCATGGGCGCCGCGCGCAGCTTCGTACGCGGAAGTACAGTACGTAAGGTGGCCCGGCGTCTCGGGAAACACACTCCGCGTATTCGGCATGGCTTGCGGATCGTAGAGCTGGAGAATGCTGCCCTCGTCGAGCAACGCCTTGACGATCTTCAGGCTGACCGCTTCACGGATGTCATCTGTGCCGGGTTTGAAAGCTAATCCTAAAATGCCGATCGTCTTCCCCCGCAGGACCCAGAGCGCTTCCCGGACCTTTCTAACGAAGACGTCGACGCGCCGCTGGTTAATGCGTTCCACCTCCTGGAGGAGTGAAAAGTCCACGCTGTGCTCTTCGGCCAGGCGAATGAAGGCGCGCAGGTCTTTGGGGAAACAGTAACCGCCATATCCAATACCTGCCTCAAGGAACTGAGGTCCGATGCGGGAATCCAATCCGATGCCACGAGCGACAGCGGTGACATCAGCGCCGACCTTTTCACATAGATCCGCCACCATATTGATAAAGGAAAGTTTGGTGGACAGAAAGGCGTTCGCGGCATGTTTTATGAGTTCGGCCGTGCTGACGTCAGTTATTACGACGGGGCAATGGAGCGGGCCATAGATCTCGGTCAGGATTTCACGCGCCCTGTCTGATTCCACGCCGCACACCACACGCTCGGGCCGGAAGAAATCCTCAAGTGCTTTACCTTCCCGAAGGAATTCGGGATTGGACGCTACATCAAAATTCGCGGGCAGTGCACCTACATTCAGATGTGAAGAGGAATGGACCAGTGATTTCGACGTCCCGGGCATCGTTGTGGATCTGCCGTTGCTATAGCGCAAAATGGTCCTCTTGAGCCACCGAGCGGTTATGGCAGGGACCGTGCTCTTTTCGACGATGAGCTTGTAACCATTCAAGTTGCGGGCCACAACTCGGGCAACAGCTTCCACCTGCGCTAGATCGGCTTG
>Ga0315289_10004516_pt1 | contig 20737 bp, 12 predicted proteins | sample YL17G11_40_MG_FD_203452 | JGI IMG/M metagenome (GOLD analysis project Ga0315289, IMG submission 203452) | Sediment microbial communities from Yellowstone Lake, YNP, Wyoming, USA - YL17G11_40 | ecosystem: Environmental > Aquatic > Freshwater > Lake > Sediment | place: USA: Wyoming | collected... | reverse complement strand
CCGACGTCGCGCCCGGGTTGAGACTGTTGGCTCGAATTGCCCTTGGTCACCTCTGGCTCCGCCTTGACTTGTGACCAGACGATTGTTCGCACAGAATGCGCGCGGCGTCAAGGTATATCTGCGCCGCGGCGTGCACTTGCTCCAGCTCGACGTACTCGCGATCGGTGTGCGCCTGGGCCAGGCTTCCCGGTCCGAAGACCACGGCGTCAATCCCCAGCCGCGCCTGAAAAGGCTCTGCTTCGGTCCACGCGCGCCAATGGGTGACACCGGCCTCACAGCCCGCGTTCTTCGCCGCCGCCTGTAACGCACGCACCGAGGGAGACCGCGAATCCGTAGCGAGCGGCCCGCCGTATTTGACGATCCTCGCAGTGATCCCCCGCCACCGCGGCTCATCCAGCAGGGCTTGTACGCGCTCGGCGATATCATCGGTCGTCGCCGGAGGCACCAGGCGGACGTCCACCGCAGCGATGCAGCGCTCGGGCACGCGGTTCGCGCGGTCGCCCCCGCATATGACCCCGAGGTTAAATGATGGACTTCCCAACACCTCGTGCGCCGGCCAGTCGGTCACTCGCTGACGCAGTTCGGCGACAAACGCCGTCATTTTCTCGATGGCATTGTCGCCCCGCTCTGGCGTCGCGCCATGCGCGGTCTTGCCGCGAGCCTCAAGCTCGAGGAAGACCAGGCCCGGATGCGCGGTCAGCACCTGAAGCTCGGTCGGCTCGCCGACGATAACGTGATCGCACGTGTACCCGCGGTCGAGCGCCGAGCGCGCGCCGCGGCCGCCCGCTTCTTCTTCGAGGGTGAGCAGCAAATCGAGCCGGCCAGGAAATCCGCGCTCGTGCGCCGCGCGCAGGGCCGCCATCATCGCCGCCAGCGATCCTTTCGCATCACACGCGCCCAGCCCGTAGAGCCGCGCGCCCTCCCGGCGCAGGCGCGCCTGGGAATCGCCGCTGGGCGGCACCGTGTCGGCGTGGGTGCTGAGGCAAATGACGGGCCCTGTGCCGCCGACGCTGACGAGGAGGTTGTCACGCCCTGGCTCCAGAGAATAGCGCCGCGTCGCCATGCCGATGGTCGCCAATTCGCGCTCGACGTGGTCAATCAGCGCGGCCTCGTGCGGCGCCGGGGTCTCGATGGCCACCAGCGCCTCAAGCTGCGCGAGCGCGAAATCGAGGTCTGCCTGAGCCACGCTCATCCCCCGGCGACAACTGGGTTGCGCAGGATTCCAATGTTCTCGACCTCCGCCTCCATGACATCGCCGGGCTTGATAGGGGCCATGCCCTCGGGCGTGCCGGTGGAGATGAGGTCCCCCGGCTCGAGGCTCATGAAGTGCGAGATGAATGCGATCAGCTCGGGGATCTTGAACATGAGGCTGGCGGTGTTGTCGCGCTGGCGCACCTCGCCGTTGACCCGCATCTCGAGGTCGAGTTCCACGGGCTCCTGGATCTCGTCGGGGAGCACGATGCACGGCCCCAGCGGACAGAACGTATCAATGCCCTTGGAGCGAAACCATGGGTTGCTCTTCGACAGGTCCTCCTTCTGCATATCGCGCGCCGTGACATCGTTGAGCACGGTGTAGCCGGCGACGAACGAGGCGGCCCGCTCACGCGGGATGTCGGCCCCGCCTTTGGCGATGACCACCGCCAACTCGACCTCGGGATCAACGCGGGTGAGGTCAGACTTGATGACCACCGGCTGCTCGGGGCCGATGACGGCAGTGCTGGCCTTGCAGAAGAAGATCGGCTCATCGGGCACGCCGAGGCCGCTCTCCAGCGCATGGGCGCGGTAATTGCGACCCAGCGCGATGATCTTTGGCGGTCGCGCGAGCGGGGAGAGAATAGTCGGCTGTTTGACGGTGAACATCGAGGCCATGCCATGACTAGCCACGAAGTCAGCGGTTTCTTTGAAGACATCGGCGGTAAACAGGCCGGCGCAGATCAGCTCCGCGGGATCGGTAAACAGCGGCACATCGGATCGGTCAATTGCCAGCCGCTGCACGCGGTAGGCCGCCGAAAAATCAAGCACGCCATCGCCAGTGAGAATGCCAACTCTCGTTTCGCGCGTCCCTGGCAGCGCAAAGCGAACAACCTTCATCTCTTTGCTCCCTTCGATGCCGGCACCGGAAGCGTACTATGACCTTGGGCGCGTGTCAAGATTTGCTGCGCCGAGGGGTGTGTCCGCGGAGTTTTGGGATCGCAGATGAGGGACTCCTCTCCCTGCCAGGGAGTCGCCGACGCTCCATAGCTATGGCGACGGAGCGAGGATCAAGGTGAGGGTAACAGGCGTCGCCGTCCACCCTCACCCGTCCCGATGGATCGGGACGACCCGCCATAGGCGGGTAAACCTCTCCCTGCGAGGGAGAGGCGTTGCGAGCCGCCTGGGCCATGCCAAGGAAACTCGAACACACCCGCGCTGAGGGAGAACGAGATCGGACGCAGAATAGTAACTGCGCCAAACTCGTCCGGGAATGCTGGAGATGGCGAACGTCGAACTGCTGGTAACGCCGGGGCGCGAATCGCCAAGCGATGAATGGGCAGCGCGGCTGGCGCGATATCTTTGCGGCGAAGGAAGACACCGCGTCCTTTGCATCGTCCCGACGGGCGCTGCCGCCGCACGTCTCGAAGAGCGCCTGCTTCTGGAGTTCAGCCTTCCCGGCCTATTCGGCGGCCCCGTCCGCACTTTCTACCGACTCGCGCGCGATATCGCCCGCGACACGCATCTGGGCGGGCATGACCTCTCCAACCTTCAGCGCTCGCTGCTGCTGGGGGAGCTAGCTGCCACCGCCGACGTTCCCACGCTTGCGCGCATTCAGCATTTCCCCGGGTTCGCGGCCGCCCTCGGCGACCTCATCGGCGAGCTCAAGCTGGCGATGATCCATCCCGCAGAGCTGCGCCGCGCCCTGGAAAAGCTGGGCGCGGCCGGGCGCGGCGAAGTTGACCCCTTCGCGTTGCTCAGGGCAAGCTCTGAGCGAAGTCGAAGGGCTAAAGCCGCGAATCGCGGGGTCAGAGCCTGCCCCTTCGTGCCACTCAGGGCAAGCTCTGAGCCTGCCGAAGGGCGACCCCGCGCGCAGTCAGGCGACCCCGCGCCCGATGAGCTCGCCGCCAGGCTGCGCGATATATTAACCCTCTATGAGCGCTACCAGGGGATCCTCGAGCGTGAGGCGCTGCACGACGCTGAGGGCTTGATGTGGCACGCGGTGAGCGCACTCGAGCGCCGCGAAACAATGATGCCTGGCGAGATTTTCTTCTTTCACGGCTTCCGAAACTTCAACCAGGTGCAGTTGCGGCTGCTCAAGGTCATCGCCGATCGCGCCCGCGAGGTCTTCATCGAGCTGCACCACGATGACACAAGGCCCGAGGCCTTCGCCGCCTCCGCGCGCGCTCTCCACTCGCTGCGGGAGCGCCTGGGCTGCGAGCCGCGCATTGAGGCCGCAACTGACGGCCGCGGAGACATCGGACACATTTCGGCCAACATCTTCCGCCCCCAGGCGCAGGCGAAGCGGAGCGACAACTCCGTTATCATCCTCGAATCCGGCAGCCCGGCCCAGGAGGCGGACCAGGTCGCTCGCGAGATCCACCACCTTGTGTGGAGCAGCAGGGGCCGCGCCGACACCAGAGGCGATTTGCAGGAGAGCGTCGGTTACTGTGACATCGCTGTCATCATTCGCGGTGACGAGGCGCGGCGCACATTCGCCCATCTGCTGACGCGCCGGGGGGTGCCGGTCGGCAGCTCCCGCGAGGCGCTAGCCGCAAGCGCAGTAGGCCGCTGCGCGCTCCTGTGCCTGGAGACTATTCGAGACGGTGCTACTCTGCGAAGTGCCTACTCCGCCGACGACTTCGTCCGCCGAAGCGGTACTTCGTCGCCCGCGAAGGCGGAAGCAGCTTCGGCTGCGAAGGCTGGAAGCGAGGCCACTTCGCTACCAAGTACGAGCTGGCCCCTGAGCGCGGTGGGCGCGCTGCTCAAGTCGCCGTGCCTGCCGGGCGATGTCGTGCACAAAGCGCGCGCCGAGGTGAACGCCTGGCAGCAGGGCGTGAGCGAAGGCCGCGATATCTGGTTTGCCTCGTGGCGGGATGATGACACCCTGGAGGCGCGACGGCAAGCCCTGGCCCCAGTGAAGGAATTCGAGGACGCCTTGCGCCGCTCGGTATCCCTCACAGATATGGCCGAGGCGGCGCGCGGACTCGTGAACGCTCTCGCGCGCCCGGATGCATTTGATCCTGCCGCCCTGCGCGACGACGACCTTGCGCGCCGCAAGCTCGAACAGGTTATAGGTGAGGTCGAGTCCGTGGCAGCGCTGGCGGGACCCGCGCCGTCGTGGCGAGACTTCTGCGAGCGCCTCCAGCGCGCCGTCGCCGCAGCGAGTTACCGGCCCGGGCCGCGCCGCGGAGAAGGTGTCACCATTCTGGATGCGCAAGCCTTGGGCGGGGAGACATATCCCGTCGTCTTCGTGGTCAACCTGATCGAGAGCATCTTTCCCGCGCAGGCGCGCGAGGATCCCTTCCTGCGTGACCGCGAGCGCCGGCTGCTCGCCGCCCTGGACGCGGATATCAAGCTCGAACTCGCCGCCGACCGCCAGGCCGAGGAGCGGCTGCTTTTCTGGCGCGCGGTATCCGCCGCCACGCAGCGCCTCTACCTTTCATATCCCACTGCCGACGAGAAAGCCAAGGAGGTGCTGCCGTCGTTCTATGTTGGCGAGGTCACGCGGCTCTTCGATCCGCCGCCCAAGCTGTCTCGGCGCAGCTTCTCCGACCTTGCGCCACACCCCAAGGACGCCATTTCCCCGGACGATTGGGCGGCGTGCATCTTTCACGGTTTCACCCGCGACTTCTCTGCCCATGAGCAGGCGGAGCATGCAGCTCACTATAACGCCTGGCTCGGCCTGGCCCGCGTGCGCCCGCAGCTGTACCTGTCACCGATCCCGCCTTACGCCCCGGCGCTGGCAGACGGGCCCGTGCTTGCGGCGCTCGATGAGCGCGACCGGCCCTACCACCCCAGCGAGCTCGAGTGCTACTTGAAGTGCCCCTACATGTACTACTGCGAGAGACTGCTTGCGCTGCGTCCCGTGCGGCGCGAGATCGCGCCGGTGGATTATGGGACCCTCGTGCACGAGGTCCTCGCGCGCCTGTATCGTGAGTGGTATCGCGAGAGCGGCGGGCCGGTGGAGGTCGCGTCTCGGGATGCGTCCGCAGTGGTCGCGCGAGCCGTTGCGTTGCTCGACGAATGCCTGGCGCGCCAGCCGCGCTTCGCCAACCTGCCGGGCGCGCAGCGCGATATCGAGCGCGAGCGCTTGCGGGTCGTGCTCGTCCGTTTCATCAGCGCCGATCTGGAGCAAACCGCAAAGCGCGGGCTGCGCCCCGCTTTCTTCGAGCTCGAATTCGGGGCGCCGGCGCATTCATCCGGCGACTCGCGCTCGCGCCCGCAGGCTTTGGACCTCGGCCCTGTAGAGGGCCGTCGCCTGCTGATCGCCGGCCGCATGGATCGCGTGGACCTGACCCATGAGGGGGCGGCGGTGATCGTGGACTACAAATCGGGCAAGGGCGAATACGACCTCCGCAAGCTCGATGAGGGGGTGCTGCTCCAGGCGCCCCTGTACGCGAAAGCGGTGCGCGAGGTTTTCGGGATCGAGGTGGCTGGGGTCGAATATGTGTCGGTGGCGTCGAGCAAACGCAGCGGCCTCTACCGCGCCGGGGCGCTGGAAGTGAGCGGACATGCCCGCAACCTGGTAGTTCCGTCGCCAGAGCTTGATGCGAAGCTGGAGCTTGCGGCGGAGCAGGCGCGCGATTGCGTGCGCAGGATCCGCCGCGGCGAAATCCCGCGCGGCCCGCGCGAGGAGTGCCCGCAGGCATGTGCTTACAGGTGCATCTGCCGGGTGGATGCGTGGACCCTGAGGCAGATCAGACGCGCCCGGGAGCGCGCCGGGGCTGAAATCAACAGCGCCGAAACCGGGGAAGCCGCCGATGCCGGATGAGGGCCTGACACCTGAGCAACTGGATGCGGTCGAGACCCTCGACGCCGACCTGCTGGTCAGCGCCGGCGCCGGCACCGGCAAGACGCGCGTGCTGACCCGCCGCTTCAGCCATATCGTGGAACGAGGCCGAGCCGCCGTTGACGAGATCCTGGCGCTGACCTTTACCGACAAAGCGGCCCACGAGATGAAAGAGCGCATCGTGGACCGCTTCCGCGACATCGGCCGCGAGGATGAGCGGCGCCAGGTCGAGAGCGCCTACATCAGCACCATCCATTCGTTCTGCTCGCGGGTGCTGCGCGAAAACGCGCTCGAGGCGGGGGTGGATCCGCACTTCATTCAGCTCGAGGAGGCCGACGCTGGGATCGTCCAGCGCCAGGTGTACGAGGCGCTCGTCCGCCGCGTATGCGATCAAGATGATGTGCGCGCGATGAGGCTGCTGCTGGAATCCGGAGTCAGAGACCTGCGAGACATCGTCTTCTCGCTGTACCGCCGCATGCGCAGCCTTGGCAAGGCGCCGCAGGACCTTGTCATCCCGGCGCCGCCCAAGCTTGACCAGGCGGCCGCACGGGCGCGCGAGGCGCTGGCGCAGGCGGCGGGGCTGGTCGCCCGCACCAAAGGCCTGCGCGAGGTGATCGAGCAAGTGCACCAGGCAAGGCCGCGTCTCGATGCGCTGCTTGAGACCCGCAAGTTCGACTGGGAATGTTATGGCGAGTTGCAGAAGACGGCTACGCTCTTCGGCGGCAACATCGGCGCGAGCGATCAGAAACCAATCCTCAAGGCGGCGAAGGAAGCGCTCGAGGGTTTCGCCGCCGCCCTGCTTGCCCACCACGCTGCCGCCCAAGCGGAAGCGCTGCGCGAGTTCCTCGCAGGCTTCGACACCGCCTACAGCGCGGCCAAGGACGAGCAGGGCCAGCTCGACTTCGATGACCTGCTGGTGAAGGCGCGCGGCCTGTTCGGCACGCCCCAGCAGCCGACGCCGACGGCGCGGCGCTATCGCGACCATTTCAAGTTCTTCCTGATGGACGAGTTCCAGGACACCAATCGCCTGCAAATGTCAGTGGTGATGCCTCTCCTGCGCCCGCGAACGTCTTTCACCGTCGGTGACGCCAAGCAATCAATCTACCGCTTCCTCTATGCTGACGTCGGCGTCTTCCTCGACCGGGAGCAGCGTATCGCCGATGGTGGGGGCCGGTGCAAGCAATTGACCCGGAACTTCCGCAGCCATCCGCAACTGCTCAACTTCACCAATGGGCTTTTCCGCGACCTGTGGGCCGAGGACGGCTTTCCGTTCGGAGCGCTGACGCCGGGCAAGGAATTCGGAGAGCGCCAAGAACCGCGCATAGAGGCGCTGGTGGTCGCAGATTCCCAGAACGCCCGCGACCGCCGCGAGCGAGAGGCGCAGCTCATCGCTCGCCGCATCAGCGAGATGACGGGCGCCGCCGGCGCGTCCCCGATGGAGCTGACCGAGGATGGCAAGTCGCGCCCAGTGCGCTTTGGGGATATTATGATCCTTTTCCGCGCCACCAGCGACATCCAGATTTACGAGGACGCGCTGGCGGCCGAAGATATCCCATATTACACGGTGAGCGGCCGCGGGTTTTACAGCACCCAGGAGGTGCGGGATCTGACCAGCCTGCTCGCCGTGGTCGAGAATCCGACCCACGATGTGGCGATGGCCGCGGTGCTGCGCTCGCCGCTGGTCGGCGTCGGCGATGAGGCGCTGTACTGGCTCGGCGCGCCGGAGGAGTATGTCGAGCGCGACGAGGACGACCCGGAACCACAAGGCGCGGGCCGCATCGCGCATCGTCTGGAGCGCCTCGATGCGCTGGTTCACCTGTCACCCGATGACCGGGAGCGGCTCTGGGGTTTTCGCGCCCTCCTTCACCGCTTGAGGCGTTCGGCGTCCCAGCGCAGCATCGCCGACCTGCTCGAGGATGCCATCCGCGGCAGCGACTATGACCTCAAGATCCTGTGCCAGCGCAACGGCCGCCGCCGCTATGCGAACGTCGAGAAGCTGCGCCAGGTGGCGCTGGCGTTCCAGGAGGATTCGGGCTTCGCCCTGCGCCATTTCCTGGATTACCTGGAAACCCTGCAAACGCTAGCCGAACGCGAAACCGAGGCCGCGACCGAAGCCGAGGAGGCTGACGTCGCGCGCCTGATGACCATCCATGCGGCGAAGGGCCTGGAGGCGCCGGTGGTCATTGCCGCCGACCTGCACCGCCAGCGAAAAAGTGATTCCGACCGCGCGATCCTGTCCGACGCCGGCGAGCTGGCGCTGCGGTTGAGCGACCCGCTCGCCGACAAGCCGGTCAACCCGCCTGATTACGAGCGGCTGCGCGAGGAAGCCGACGCCGCCGACCGGCGCGAGGACAAGCGGCTGTTCTACGTCGCCTGCACGCGCGCCAAGGAGCACCTAATCTTGTCGGGCTGCGCGCTCGGCAAGCAAGGGACCGCATCATCAAAGAGCAAGGCCGCGGGCCGGCCCCAGGCTTATGGCGAGCTGGGGGCCTGGGGGCAATGGGTGATGAAGTTCCTCGGCATCAGCGAGCCGCCTGAGCACGCCAGACAGGTTGTAATGGCCGAGGGATTCGCCGCGGTCATTCGCTCTGACGCGGAGGGCGCTCCAACCAGGGCGCCATCTGCCCCGGCGCCGCTGCTCACGCGTTTCCGGGCGCGGATCGAGGCCGGACAGCCGCTCGATATCTCGGTCATCTCCACCGAGTGCGATGCTGGGAAGCTGTGCGGTGAAGCGCAAGCGGTAGCCGACCGAATCAACTCAGCGGGAGCGCCGCTGCCGGCACATCCGACCGTGAGCGTCACCGGCGCCGTGCTCTACCAGATGTGCCCGCGCCGGTACAGGCTCGCACTCATCGAGCTGCTGCCAGAGGATGACCGCTCATACGAGCGGGGGGAGAACCCTCACTTGGATCGCGACGAAGATTTCGACCCGCGCGAGCGGGGGACTCGGCTGCACGATCTCTTGTGCCAGCTTGACTTCAGCGCAGATTTCGATCAGCAGTTGGATCGCTTGACGCGGCACCTGGCGGAGGACGAGCGAACCGATGCGCGCGACGTGCTTGAGCGCTTCCGCCGCAGCGAGCTGTGGCCGCAGTTCGCTCAGGCGCACGAACGGCAGGGACTTCTGCGCGAGACGCCGTTCGTCATCAGGCTCGGGGAGGGTGCTCTTCGCGGCCAGGTAGATGCGCTGGTGCGGCAAGGTGATGTCACGACGATTGTGGACTACAAGAGCGGCAGCCGGCGCGATGGGGAATACCGCGACCAGCTTTACCTCTACGCGCTCGCCTGTCGTGACCTGTTCGGCGTCGCACCCGCGCGGGGAATCATCTACTATCTCGACGCGGGGCAGATCGAGAGCTTTGTCATAGATGAGGCGGGGCTGAAGGAGGCTGCCGTCCGACTGGAGCAAGTGATGCGCGGCCTCGCCGCCGGAGACTTCCCGCGACGCGAGGGCGCGGCCTGCGTGACATGCGCTCTTCACGCCGCCTGCCGAGCAGCGGACGCTCGTGCTTCGTAGCGAAGTGGCCTCGCTACTTCGCAGAGTAGCAAGGGATGACGAGGCCGCGATGTTCATCTGCACAGATCCGTGATGAGACCATGAGCGCCGGCGCGACAATCCGCTGCGCGGCGCAAGGAGATGATACGATGAGGTCACTATGCACCTGCCTGGTTCCGCTGTTGGCGCTGGTGCTCGCGACGAGCGCGGTATGCGCCGCCGACGGCGGCTTCCTCAAGCGCAGCGGCGCCGAGCTGCTGCTTGACGGCAAGCCCCTGCGCCTGGTGTCGGTCAACAAGTTCGATCTCTTTCTGCGCTACCTCAAGGGCGGCGATGAGCGCAAGCAGGCGCAGGGCGCGATCGCGAGCGCGGCCGCGCACGGATTCAACGTCATTCGCTTCTCCGGCGTCGGCTTCTACCCGGTGGACATGAAAAACTGGCCGCGCCAGGAGGCATGGTGGGCCGCGTTCGACGCGCTGGTTTCCGACGCCCGCCAACACGGGGTGCGGCTGATCCCGGTCGTCAATTGGAATACCTCCCTGTTCCCCGATATGGCGCAGGAGTGCGTGCTCGACATGCTCCTCAACCCCGACTCGCGCTCGTGGCAGTACCTCGAGCTCTACACCCGCCAACTGGTCGGGCGCTATCGGAACGAGGAGACGATCCTGTTTTGGGAACTGTCCAACGAGATCAACCTTGGCGCTGACCTGGGGCCGATGCATCCCTATGGTTCCGAGGGCCTGAACTGGGTGGACCTGGGGACGTCGTACATGCGCCTACGCCGCGACAACTACACCTCGGATGACATGATCGCGTACATGACGCGGCTGGCGAGCATCATCCGGGAGGTTGACCCCAACCATCTGATCGCCACCGGCAACAGCGCGCCGCGAGCTGCCGCGCAGCACATGCGGCGGCAGAAGGACGACATGGATTGGACCCCGGACACGCTCGACGAGCTCGTGACCTACATGCGCGACACCAACGCCGATCCCATTGACCTGATCTCCATTCATTTCTACCGCGAGCATGACAATATGCGCTTCGGGAACCAGGACCCGCTGTCGGCGAAAGCGCTGGAGCAGTTGAAGCAAGCGGCGGATCGCGTCGGCAAGCCGCTCTACATCGGCGAGACCGGGGACAACTATGCCGAGCGGCCGGACACGCCGTTCCTGAAAGACGTGCTTGACGCCGCGGCGCGGCTTCAGACCCCACTGACGCTGGTCTGGCAGTGGGATTCGCCGGGGGATTCGAATGACGTGAACCCGGCGCGAACCCCCTTGGTCGTGAAGATGATGGAGCAAGCAAACCGCGACCGGGGAGGGAGCGGGGGGCCTTGATCAGCGACCAGCAAGAGATTCGGCCGCGATGCGCGCGGCGCGAAGCCCAAGCATGGCGCGGACCTCCGCGGGTGTCGCGACGTCGCGTTGCATAATCTGCGCGAGGTGACAAACGCGAGTGACTAACTGATGATTGGAGGCCGGGGTGCGAGCGCGCCAGTCATAGTAGGGGTTATCTTCCAAACCGGTGCGAACGTGCCCGCCCATGGCGATGGCCATAGCGTTGACCTTCAGTTGGTATCTGCCGATGCCAGCGGCGGCCCACACCGTGCCCTGCGGGAGGGTGCTCACGAGATAGGCGAGGTCGCGGGCGGCCGCCGGAATGGTGCCGAGGGAGCCCAGCATGAGGTTGGCATAGAGCGGCGGCTGGATTACGCCTTTGTCGAGCAGCCGCTGGGCCATATTGGCCATGCCGGGCTCGAAGATTTCGAGTTCAGGCTTGACGCCGCGGTCGGCCATGCGACGAGCGAGCTCCCGTATCGTCTCCGGAGCATTCACCGCGACGTGCATCGGGAAATTCAATGAGCCGAGGGTGAGACTAGCCATGTCGGGGCGCAGGTGCTCGGGCACGGCGAGCCCGGCTGCGCGCAGATCGAGGTCTTGAACCAGGCGACCACTGCAAGTGACGCAGGTTATGATTTCCGGGCAGGCAGCGCGGACGCGTGCCAGAATCTCAGCATAGACCCCGCTGTCGTAACTGGGCGAGCCATCAGGCTCGCGCGCGTGGATGTGGACGATGGAGGCTCCGGCGCGACAAACCGCGGCGACATCGGCTGCTATCTCCTCCGGCGTCACCGGCAGGGCTGGGCAGACATCCTTGATGGGGATGATGCCGGTGACAGCGGCATTGATGATGAGTTTGGGTTGCTTCAGCGCGTCAGGGTCGGTCACGCAAGCCCCTTCCACGGGGGATGGCCGGTTCACGCGAGGCCCCACCCGGGCCTTGCTACGAACCCCGCTGCTAGGTCGGAGCAATTATCATGCCAAACCCTGGGTAACCGAGCCCACCCCGGCCGAGAGAACATGACATGAGACACGTCAGGCAGGCGTTGGAGGACGTTGCCTGGTATGTTCGAGATGAGGGTGTCGCGCGCGCAGCGCGGCGGGTGCTCCGGCTGTGCTTCGACGCCATCTCGCGCAGGATTTACAGTCATGACATCACCATCGTTCACTGCGCTGCTCTGGAGTCCTGGCCGGATTTCAAGCCTGAGAACGCATTGGTAATTCGGCTGGCCGCAGCCGCCGATCTGGACCGGCTGTCCGACGAGCTGCCCCCATCCGTCATACGCGCGTTTCGCGCGCGCTTCGACGAGGGCCAGATCATGTTTCTGGCGGAGGTTGACGGGAAACCGGCGGGTTATGCATGGATGTGCACCAAGCCGGGCAGCCGGCCGGCGCGAGACCATGGGCTCGACCTCAAGCCTGGGGAGGGTGTGCACTATGGTTCGATGACGCTCGAGAAGTTCCGACGGCAGGGCATCTACACCGCTCTGCAAAGATTCTCCCGCGCGCACATGAGAGCCCGCGGGTATTCCCGGGTTTACGGCGGCGCCAACATCCGCATCCCAGCGCCGGTACGCATGATGAAGAACCTACACCTGAGGCCGGTGCACCTGTGCCATATCACGCGTATCCTGGGCCGCAGACGAGTATGGGTGCAACCAGTGCCGCCCGATTTCGGCGTCTAGCACCTACTGGCGAAAGAAAGCGAACTTTCGCCGCCAGATACCAGCATAGGGTGCCACCTCGCGCGATCCCGGCGTCGTGATCGAGCGATGGGCGAAGAGAGCCTGCTAGCCCTTAGCGGGAGAGATGCGCAGGACGATGGCCGAGCGCGGGCCCAGAGTTTCGTCGCGGATGAGGCGCGCGCCGCTGGCCTCGCCGATGACTTGGTCGCGGTCCGGGGTGATGCGGGTGAGGCGATACCGCTGGCGCGGCGATAGGCCCAGCCGCTTCGCGCTGAGATGCAAGCTCGCGGTCTGCTGCTCATCTGTCATGTTGGTCAAGACGATGCCGAGGTCCCCGTTATCCGCCCGCCAGGCGGACGAGATGACCGCCGGCAATTGCAGCCGGTAGTCGGGGCCGAAGGCGCCCTTGCCCTCGATTGCGATGAGGCTCACGCCGCGCACAACCGGCGGCGCAAGCATTTCGCCGAACGCCAGGAAATCGTGAGCCCGGCGCCGACACCGGGCGAGATTGCGCAGATACTCCGCTTCCCGCGCATACTTCTCCTGAAGGATCTCGGGCCCGACCCATCCGAGTTGGGCGCCCCATGCGAACGCCCTCGCCATCTTCGCCCGAAAGGGCAGGCCCCGGTCGAGATCCCCACCCACCAGGTATTGAAACCCAAATGATATGGTGCGCCCGCTGTAAACCGCCGGATAGAGCGGGATCACCTCGCCCCGGCTCGGGGGCGTATTCACCAGCAGGAAGGCATCGAGGAGATCAATCCACGGATCGGCATTCTCCTCGGTGGTGAGCATCCTGCCGCGCGGCAGCTTCTGGCGCGCTTTTTGTAACAGCCGGCGGTATCCCGCCGCCCAGAAGCCGCCGCCGCCCACATCATGCCCATGATTGGGATCGAAACACAATTTCGCGCCCGCCGCGGAAATCTGGTCCACATAAACCCCATCAACCCCGCACTCATTCACCAGCCGATCCACCAGGCCGCTTACTTTCTCCTGCCATTTCTCCGTATAGGGGCACATGACCACCAGCGGCACGCCCGAGCCATAGGTTTCTTCATAGCGTTTCAGGTGCTCGTCCTTGGCGCACGCGGCCTCGGCGTGTTCGCTGGCCCACGAGTCAGTGCGTGGGTCCCACAGCCGCCCATTGATATAGGGCATGACCCGCACGCCCGCGGCTTGCAGCCCGGCGACGCCCTCCGCGAAACCGGCCTTGATCGGGAAGTACTCCGGATAGTGGTCATCAAATGGAATCTGGTGCCAGTTGTACCAATGGACTGCCGTAGGCACGCCAAAATACGCCGCGAAGCGCTTCACCGGCTCGACGACATCGGCCGGCCCCCCGCTGCCCAGGCACCAGATGTCAACCTCCTTGAGCCATTGCGGCGTGCTCTCTCGTGTTCGCACCTCGCCGTGACTCATCCATGGCGCATCCGCTATCGCCCACCGGCGATGAATGCGCGCGGCTTCGTACCAGTCGCCGGCGAAGGCGCCCACCGCGGCATCATATGGCAGTTCATATTGCCGCGCCGCTCGCCCCATGCCGGCCGGGTAGTTAATGATCGCCAGCCGCAGCCGCCCGTTATCGGGGTCTGGCGTGCAAACGAATTGCTTGTGGGTCGCCGCCGGATCGTGCGCGCCCAGATATAGCCCGCCGCCGGTTCTCCAACAGGCCATGAACTGCATCGCCGGAACCATGGAGGGATAGGTGCCCTGAACCTCGCCGGCGTGCAGCGCATCATCAAAGAGAAGCCCCCAGCCCATCGGAAAAGCCAGCTTGATTCGCGGCCGCGCCTGGACGCCAGAGATTATGGGGAACGTGATGCGCCAGAGCCCTAACGCCTCATCGGCGTTCACGACCTTAAGGCTCCAATGGCTGACCGGGTCGCCGCGGTTGATGCGCACCGCGGCCTCCACGTCTATGTGGCTGCCGCCAACCGGCACCCCGGACCAGCGCAGCGTGATCTGGGCGACATCGCCCGTGCGCGCATCCAATGTCGCTGCCCTCGCATCAGCGCTGGAAACCCTCACCTCCTCGCCGCTAGGGGTGCGGAACTCGAGCTCCCATAAGTGGTCGGTCTGCCGCGGTTCAGCCAGCAGCTCGACGCCGCGGCGACCCCGGGTGAGACTTTGGAGCACGATGGTATTGCCGCGTCGCGCAAATGCGAGGCCCACCAGGCCGTTGCCAGCGCGTACTTCCTGCTCGGACTTCGTGACCCACAGCTCGGGCATGCTGCTCTCCTTCTGGTCGGGCAACGCAGCGGAGCCGCCGAGGCGAACAGCAAAGGCGAGCACGGCAGAGAGGACGGCGATTCGCGACGGCGATAACCGGTACATGTCAACCCCCATCAGCGGCGGCTGAAGCGACCTCGCGGCTTAAGAGCTCCCGATGTCCCCGGCGGTTTCGCCTTGGCCGCGGACCTTTCCTGCGTGGGAAGGAGGGTGCCTAATTCGCAGTTGTGGTTCCTCCGCATGGTGTGTTCGTTTTCAGTGGGTGTGGGACGGAGCCGCGCGCTCGAACCGGGCGCGGCTTCCCGCCTGCGGCGGGCAAGCGCTGAAGTTGACTCGCCTCAGGCGAGCCGCGAATCGCGGGGTCAGGCGACCCCGCGCCCAGTGCAGTCCTCGGTCGGCGTTGAGCACGGAGTTCAACTGCGATACCCACTCTCCGCGAACACACCCCCTCCGCATGGTTTCCTTGACCGGCGATAGTGGCGATGATATACTGAGGCCGCGCAAATACCTATTTGCGTCACCCGGTTGTGCGCTGTTCGCGGAGAGATGCCCGAGTTGGTCTAAGGGGCGCGACTGGAAATCGCGTAGGGGGTCAAAAGCTCCCTCGTGGGTTCGAATCCCACTCTCTCCGCCATGCCAGTCGGGTTGGAGGGGCCGTGGCTGTTGCGGTGTACGTTCTGCGGTCTCGACGCACTGGCAGGCGTTACGTCGGCATTACCAACAACCTGAACCGGCGCTTGCGTGAGCATGCTGCCAGGAAGTCAAAGGCTGGACAGCTTCTTCCCGGCATCCATGTGATATACACCGAACAGTTCCCGGCCCATGCAGCTGCAAGGGACCGCGAGAAGTTTCTGAAGAGCGGCCAAGGCCGCGAGTGGCTGGACGATCTGGAGAACAGGATGTGGCCCGCCTGCGGCGGGTAAAGCTGCGCCCACCAAAGTGGGCTTGTGCGCCGTAGGCGCATTCGAATCCCACTCTCTCCGCCATGCCAGTCGGGTTGGAGGGGCCGTGGCTGTTGCGGTGTACGTTCTGCGGTCTCGACGCACTGGCAGGCGTTACGTCGGCATTACCAACAACCTGAACCGGCGCTTGCGTGAGCATGCTGCCAGGAAGTCAAAGGCTGGACAGCTTCTTCCCGGCATCCATGTGATATACACCGAACAGTTCCCGGCCCATGCAGCTGCAAGGGACCGCGAGAAGTTTCTGAAGAGCGGCCAAGGCCGCGAGTGGCTGGACGATCTGGAGAACAGGATGTGGCCCGCCTGCGGCGGGTAAAGCTGCGCCCACCAAAGTGGGCTTGTGCGCCGTAGGCGCATTCGAATCCCACTCTCTCCGCCATGCCGATGATGATCGGGATGGCGTAAGCGCAGGTGAGCAGTGGAACGGCTGGCGCGCCGACGCGGCTCACCTACGGTCTGCGATGCCCCCAGTTGAATCCGCGATCATCCGCGCCCATCCGTGGCGAGAGGTCTTCGCGCCTACATGTAATCGCGGAAGCGCTTGACCTCGGCCTCGATGCGCGCGCGGGCGTGGGTATCGGGGCGGGTCATCGGGCGCGCGGGGCAGGGCTGGCAGATGCCGATCATCTCCAGCGCCGCCTTGAGGCTGCCGATGGGTGAGCTGCCTTCAAGCCAGTAGATGCGATTAAGCTCCGACAGCGCGCGGTTAAGCTCGCGCACCTGCTCCACGTGCATGTCGCGTGCCGCCTCATAGAGCTCGACGCACAGCTTCGGCGCCAGGTTGGCGATGCCCAGCACTGCGCCATGCGCTCCTAACAGCAGGCTCGCGGCAGCCTGAATCTCGCTGCCCTGGAAGACGCGGAAGGCGGCGCTGCCCATGCGCACCATCGCCTGGAAGCGGCTGAAATCCTCCGAGCTGTCCTTGATGCCGACGATCTGGGGCACCTCCCGCAGCTCCGCGATCGCGTCAATGGTAAGCGAAACCCCGACCCGCTGCGGGATGTTATAGATCATCACTGGCACCGACGACGCCTTTGCCACCTCCTCAAAGTGCTCCTTGGCTTCGTTCATATTGTTGACGCCGTGGTAGTAAGGCAGGATTGCCACCAGCCCGTCAACGCCGATCTCCTGCGCCTGCTCGACGCGCACCAGCGTGCGGCGCGTGCTGGAGTCGCCGACCCCTGCCAGCACCGGCACCGCTCCCTTGACTTCGTCCACCACGATTTCGAGCGCCCGGCGGCGCTCCTCATCCACAAGCGCAGCAAACTCCCCGGTGGAGCCCATGGCGAAGACGGCGTGCACCCCCGCGCGCAGGACGTGCTGCACCAGGCGGCGCAGGCCGGCCTCGTCCACAGATTCGTCGGAATGGAGTGGAGTCACCAGGGGTGGAATGATCCCGCTCAGATGTGAAATGTCAAGCATCATCGCCTCCCGGACTATGTAGCAACCGGATGAAGTTTGTTTCGCACAGCGACCGTGATCTCCTTCAGCATTCGCAATGCCGAAAACGGGCCAAGGAGCCTTGCCCTTGGCGGCCAAGCCGCGTCGCGCCTGGCAGCCGCAAGTTCGCCCTCGTGCAAGCCGACCTTGCCTCGACAGCCGGCCTGGCGCAAGCGCCCGCGCCGCGCTCAGGCCGAGGGAGGTAATCCCCTGGCCCGCGACTAATACCTGGGCTATGGCTGGCCCCGCCTTTTCCCCGCAGCGCCGTGCAGACCCGGCATCGGTTCGCGGCCGTGGGATTACCACGCGCGCCGTCATCATCGGCCTGCTGCTCGTGCCCCTCAACGTTTACTGGGTGCACGAGATGGAGATTGTCTGGTATTCCGCGGAACCGACCACCATCGCTCTCTATTTCAATGTCATCTTCATCCTGCTCGTCATGCTGGCGGCCAACTCGGCGCTAGGCCGCGTGCGCCCGCGGTGGGCGCTGGAGCACAGCGAGTTCCTGGTCGTCTACGTCATCCTCGCGGTCGCCAGTTCGCTCGCCGGCCACGACCAGATCGAGATCCTGGTGCCGGCGATGGGCTGGAAATCATGGTATGCCACCCCCGAGAACCGCTGGCGCGAGTTGTTCTTCCGATTCGTACCCGACTACCTGGTGGTTGACGACAAGCGGGTTCTCACCGGTTTCTTCCTGGGCAACTCCACTCTTTACGCGCGAAGCCATTTACTCGGATGGGCGGTGCCGGTCGCGGTGTGGACCGGGTTCATCCTGACGCTGGTCTTCGCCACGCTGTGCATCAACGTGATCATGCGCCGCCAGTGGACCGAGAACGAAAGGCTGGCTTACCCTATCGTCCAGATCCCCCTGGAGTTCACCGACCCGCGCTTCGCCCTCTGGCGGCACAAGCTTTTCTGGCTCGGCTTCGGGCTCGCTGCCGCGCTCGACACGGTCAACGGTCTCGGTTTTCTTTACCCCTCCATCCCCACCTTCGACGTGCGGGCAATCAATGTCGGTCGCTACTTCCAGGGCTGGCCCTGGTGGGTGCTGGGCGGAGTGCGCGGGGGGCTTTATCCCTTCGCTATCGGCCTCGGCTACCTGCTGCCCCTCGATCTGCTGTTCTCCAGTTGGTTTTTCTACTGGTTCTGGCAGGCGCAGCACGTCCTTACCGTGGTCATGGCATGGGAGGGGGACCCCCGTTTCCCCTACGTCTCAGAGCAATCCTTCGGCGGCTACATCGGCCTCGTCCTTTTCTCGCTCTGGGTGGGGCGGCGATACCTGGCGCAGGTTTTCCGTTCCGCGTTTTCGAGAGCCCCGGACCTCTCCCAGGGACGCGAACCGATGACTTACCGGTGGGCGGTGTGGGGGCTGCTCCTGTCGGCGGCGGCCATGATCGCCTTCACCAGCTATGCAGGGATGGCGGTGTGGATCGCCTGTGCTTTCTTCGCCATCTACTTTCTGCTGGCGACCAGCGTCACCCGCATGCGCGCCGAGCTGGGCCCGCCGGCCCATGACCTGCATAACGCCGGGCCCGATATCATCCTCACCAATATCTTCGGCACCCAGGCGCTGGGGCCGCGGGCGATTACCATGTTCTCGCTCTACTACTGGATGAATCGCGCTTACCGCAGCCTGCCGATGCCCCACCAGCTCGAAGCATTCAAGATCGCCGAGCAGCGCGACCTCGGCCAGCGCCGCATGCTCGGGGTGCTGATCGGGGCGGCGGTGGTGGGGGTGATCGCATCGTTCTGGAGCTTGACCGCCATCGGCTACAAGTACGGCATGGGCACGGCCAACGTGGGGCTGGCGGCGCGCGCTTTCGGCAGCGAGCCGTGGCAGCGGCTGGGGGCCTGGCTCACGGACCCGGTCAAGCCCAGCTCCGGCGCCGCCACCGCCACCCTGGTGGGCACAGGGTTTTCGATACTCCTGCTTTCGCTGCGCATGCGCTGGATCTGGTGGCCGTTTCACCCGGTCGGCTATGCCGTCTCCAGCAGTTGGTCTATGAACCTGCTGTGGATGCCCCTGTTCGTCGCCTGGGTTATCAAGCTCTTCGTGCTGCGCTACGGGGGCCTGCGGCTCTACCGCCAGGCGCTTCCCTTTTTCCTGGGGCTCATACTTGGGGAGTACGCTACCGGCGGCGTCTGGAGCCTCATCGGCATCGCCATCAAGACCAAAACCTACGTCTTCTGGCCGTATTGAACTATGCGGATACCCGGATCGCCCCTTAGGTCCTGCCGCGCCACCCGGGACGTCGGTCGTCTTCTCGTGTGAGCGATAGATCTTGTTGGCGGGGAATCCGGCTTTGACCAAGGCTGCGGTTGCGCCGTCGGTTCGCTCCTTCACCGTGTGCAGCTCGTCGAAAGTGATGGCGCAGGCCGGGGGCTCGCCCAGTCTCTTAACGCAGATAACCCAAGCCGCGCAAGAGCTCCCTGGTCTCAGCGGGCAGCGTCACCCGCTGTCCTTCGCTGCCGCCCCGGTAGAGCAAAAGGGCGGCCCTTAATTCGGCCTCCGCCGGCCGACCATGGCCGGCAAGGTTGTGTCGCTCACCCGGGTCCGATGACAGATCATACAGTTTCACTCTATGCTCGGCCGGATTCGCCAACAGCTTCCACTTCCCCCGGCGAACGCTTCTCAGTTGCGCCCCCTTGCCGGAGTAGCCAGTGACGATGTCCCTCTGTTCATACCCGACGCGGCCCGTGAGCAGGGGCGCCAGGGACTGCCCCCGCGCGCCCGGCACTTTCTCCCGGATCCCGCACAGGTCCAGGATGACGGGCATGAGATCCACCGACTGCACCGGGGTGGCGACGCGGCGGCCCGCCCGGATGCGGCCCGGCGCCGCCATCATCAGCGGCACGTGCAACTCGTCCTGATAAAACTGGAACCATTGGTGCCCGAACTGACCGTGCTGCATGAACTCCTCGCCGTGATCCGAAGTGAGGATCACTGCCGTACGCCCAGTCAGGCCCAGCCGGTCCAACTCGGCCAGCACCTTGCCCACGTATTCGTCCACGTTCCTGGTCTCCCCGTCGTAGAGAGCCACCACCTGCTGCAACTGCTCGACCGTTAGCCGGGAGGCGTTGTCCCAGAGCCAGGGCGACGTCACCAGGCCGGGCAGGCCCTTGGGGGGCGCGCTGATGTAATGATGCTCTTTGCGCCACACATAACTGGAGTGCGGCTTGAAATAATGCATCCACAGGAAGAACCGCTGGTGGCGATTGCGTCTGATAAAGTCTATGCCGCCTTCGGTAACCCACACCGGGGAATTTACGACCGCGAGCCCTCTGATTTGCTCGGCGACGACTTTGTCCCCCAGAAACCACTTGAAGCCCTGGGTCAGCCCGTATACGGGTGCCACGAATGGGCAGGCCGCGACCCCGCCCGTGGCATAGCCGTGGCGCTGCATGATCTTCGCAAGCACCCATTGGGTTTCAGGCAGCCCTCGGTCAGGCTTCACCGCCCCATGGTCGAGTGCGAACTTGCCGGTCATTATGCTGGCCAGGGCGGGCAAGGTCCACGGCGCATTCGCGTTGGCATCCAAGAAAAGCGTCCCCCGCGCCGCCAGGGCATCAATGTTGGGGCTCGTATGGCGGCCGTAGCCGTA
>Ga0315289_10004515_pt1 | contig 20739 bp, 21 predicted proteins | sample YL17G11_40_MG_FD_203452 | JGI IMG/M metagenome (GOLD analysis project Ga0315289, IMG submission 203452) | Sediment microbial communities from Yellowstone Lake, YNP, Wyoming, USA - YL17G11_40 | ecosystem: Environmental > Aquatic > Freshwater > Lake > Sediment | place: USA: Wyoming | collected... | reverse complement strand
CGGCGGCCGCCAGCGCGGCCAGAGTTTGGCGGCTGTCGGGCACCACGATGGCGGGCAAGCGGCCCCCCTCGACGGCAGCCTGCCACTTCGCCCGCCGGTCGGCCTGAACGACCGCCGCCACGGCGCCGCCAGCCACTGCCTGGCCTATGTAGTCGTGCCCGTCGGCCCGAAAGCCAGGCACGGCCACAAACAAGGCTCCCGGCCCGACCCGACGAGAATCACAGCCGATCGCCGATATCGGCACATCGGCGCCAAGGATTTCCTTGTCCTTTAGCTCGCCAGCCAAGTCATGCAGATTCATGAGAGAGAAAGTGAACGAGAAATCCCGCCGCCCTGCCTCTAGCGCAGCATCAGCCAGTACCTGACGCCATCCAACTCCTCGAATCCCAACCGCTCGTACAGACGGCGGGCGCGGACGTTATCCCGCCGCGTGCCAAGCTCCACCCGAACGCAGCCGCTCTTGCGGGCGTGGTTCAACGCCTCTCGCATCAACTTGGCTCCTATGCCCTGGCCGCGGTACTGCTCCAGGACAAACACATCATCGAGATAGCCGAAGCAGCCCGCCCCCTGCGTGGTGGGCACAATGGCCAGCGACAGCATGCCACACGGCTCGTCCGCCACGACGGCGAAGAACAGCTTGAAGGGCAAGGCGGGCGCTAGAGCGTCGTCGAACAGCTTCGTCAGGCGGCGCCTGGGCGGCCTATCCTCGCCGAATTCCTGGCATAGGGCCTCGGCCAGGACGAGAAAGGCTTGCCTGTCCTCGGGAACCGCCGGCCGAACCTCCACCTGCGGCCCCGCTCGTCTGGCCAACTGTCTGCCAAACATATCGCTTGCTCACAATCTACCGGCCTCGCAGACGCGGGAACCGTGGCTCGCCGCCGGAGGCCGTGGCGTCGGCGCGGCCCTAGGTAGCGGACGACAGCATGGCGCTGGTCAGCGCCGCGCCGCCTATAGTGGCCGGCGAGACGACATCGGGGTCGGTGAGGACGTTCAGGCAGGCCGGTTTTCCGCTGCGGAAGGCTCGCTCCAGTGCGGGCACAATATCGCCAGGCTTCTCCACCAGCTCGCCGTAGGCCCCCAGGCCCTCGGCCGCCTTCTCATAGTGTACCAGGCCCAGCTCGGTGGCCACCGTCCGCCCCTTGCCGCGGGTCATCTCCTGACCGTGCTTGCACATGCCCCAGGCCCTATCGTTGAACACCACCACCACGATGGGCAGGTTGTGCTTGGCGGCGGTATGGAACTCCGCCAGGTTCAGCCCCAGCGACCCGTCGCCGGTGCTCACCAGCACGGGCTTGTCGGGATAGGCCAGCTTGGCAGCCATGCCGAAGCTGAGGCCAACCCCCAGGCAGCCCAGATAGCCATGCGATAGCCAGTGCCCCGGCCTCTTCACCACCGCCGCGCCGCTCATCCAGTCCCAGGCCTCGCCGCCGTCGGCGACAATGATCGCATCGTCGGGCAGAAAGCGAGCCACTTCGGTGGCCAGCCGGAAGGGATGGATCGGCGGCGCGTCGGACGCCAGGGCCTGGGCAAATGCCTCCCGCCGACCACGGCGAGCGCCGTTCATGACCTCCAGCCAGGCGTCTCGCTGGGGCCAGCGGCGCTGGCGGGCGCCGTCCAGCAACTGGCGAAGCGCCTCGCGGCAGTCGGCCACTATGCCCAACTGGACGTCCCGATTGCGGCCGATCTCCTCGGCCTCGATGTCCACCTGGATCACCTGGGCGTCGGCCGGAATCAGCGAGAAGTAGCGGCCGCCGGTGAACAGCCCCAGGCGAGTGCCCAAGACGAGCACGACGTCCGGACGACCGGCCGCCAGGAGCACGAAGTCGCCGAAGCCCAGGGGCGTGTCCTCGGGCACACAACCCCTGGCCTTGTTGTTCGTCAGCACCGGAATCTGAGTCAGCTCGGCGAACTCCCTCAGCTCGTCCGCCGCCTGAGCGAACCAGACGCCTCCGCCAGCCAGGATGGCCGGTCGCTGAGCCTGCTCCAGCAGGGCCAGGGCCGTGGCGATGGCCTCGGGCTGAGCAGCCGGCGGCACCTTGGGTCGGTACTCCTGGGGGAAGAGCACCCGCTCCTCTTCCACGCGGGCGGTGATCACGTCCAGCGGGATCTCCAGATAGACGGGGCCCGGCCGCCCGCTCGTGGCCTGGCGCAGGGCGATGGCCGTGAACTCGGCGATGCGCCGCGGCTGGGCAACGGTGTAGGCCCACTTGGTGATCGGCCTCATAATCTCCAACTGGGGCAACTCCTGCATAGCCATGGTCTCGTCCTCAGCCAGAGCGCTGCGCCCGCCGATGACCAGCATGGGGATGGCGTCTACGTAGGCGTTGGCCACAGCCGTGACCACGTCGGTGACGCCCGGCCCGGCGGTCACTGCCACTACCCCCAGACGGCCGGTGGCGCGCGCCCAGCCGTCGGCCATGTGCCCCGCCGCCTGCTCGTGGCGCGTGTCGATGATGCGGAAGCCGTGGCCGTCGGCAGCGTCTAGTATCGGGTCCACGTGCTCGCCAGGGAGGGTGAATATCTCCCGCACGCCCTCTCGTTCCAGGATGCGGATGACCATCTCGCCGCCGTGGATTGCCGCCATAGCTGTCCTCCCCTTACAGACGCTCCTCTACCCACCGCTGGCTTGTTGGGGATGCGGCAGGATTATACAATGCCCCTCGCCGACTGCCAATCGGAGGGCGAGTTCAGGAGGAGACAGGCCGTTGAAGGTAAGCGCCTAATGCTCAGAGAGCCAATCGGAGTATAGGGTTTGACAAAAAGAGGTATAATATTAGAAGGTTTGGTGGAGAGCAGCGGAATCGAACCGCCCGCCGTCATCGCCTTGGCAGGGCACGGCGGCAAACCTGCACTCCCCACAGATCTAGTGGCGGGCACGGGACTCGAACCCGTATGCGCGGAATCCGCGCTGGCGATCCCAAATCGCCTGCGTATGCCATTTCCGCCAGCCCGCCATGAACAGAGGCGGCGACGAGGCCAGGGGGCTAACCTTCGGCCTTGTCGCCGCCACCTTGCTTGGGCTTTAGAATAGTGAGCGCCATGTTGACTGCGCTACCAGGCCTCTTGCCTTTGAAATCAAAGCCGTCCTCTATGAGACGGTCGCGGATTTTTTCAAAGGGCCAATCGGGATATTGTTCCCTCAACCTCCGGACGGCTTCGCGTACATTCACTCCCAGCCAAGGAGCAGGCCCACTGACCGTGCTGCTGGCAACGCCAGACCTTCCCTGCCCATTTGCCTCCAAATCGAATACAATGCGCAGAGCCTGTAGGTGCCGCTCGATCATCCGCTCCTCCTCATCCAATGCGGCACGGTTTTTGTTCAACTGGTCCAGTCTCTGTTGCAGGGCGGCCATCCGCTCGCCCAATTCTGGAGTAATATCCCGCATGGTTACACTCACCTGCCTTCACCGACAGTATGGATCACTCGTTTCTAGTTTGTCAAGTAGGCACCCGATCATGAGGCCTCAGTATCGGTGCATCCAAACGGAGAGTGTATCATGAATTTGAGGGAAACAAAAGGGCACGAGGGGAAAACGAGAGTTCATTCGCTGCACCCAATCCCCTTTGAGGAGGCAGTGTCCGCCATCCTCGAAGCAAAGCCACCGCCAGAAAAGAAGAAACGGCGCGGGAACAGGCGCAAGGAAGAACCCAGCAGGATGCCTGAGTGATGGGCGCGGAGGCGAAGCGCTGCCCACGCTGCCACCGAATGCACTCCGACCCTGGCGAGCTATGTTCTCAGTGTACGTGGCATGAGAGGTTTCGCTGGGTGTTTGACGCGGTTGACTTCCTCAGTGTGCCGCCCCGCTGGATCGTTCTTGTTGGTATTCTTCTCTTCATCATCCTCTTGCTAGCCATGCCAGAGGGCTGCTGGCCTAACATTGAGCCTGAGCCTTAAACTTGGGCTTGTGAAATCAACAATCGCCTTATACAATGCTCCCCGCCGACTGCCAATCGGAGAGCGTGTTCAGGACTGGTTCAGCGCTGGTGGCTTGATTCTGGACCCCCGCCTGAAGGCGGGGGCATCGGATTTGCCCCCATGCCCCAGCCTTGAGGCTGGGGTCGTGTGCGAACCCAGAAGCCCAGAACCCACCAGTCACGAACCAGTTACGCGAGTTCAGGAGGAGGCGGGCCGTTGAAGGCGCTGGTGTATCGCGGCCAGCAGGGGATGGTGGTGGAGGAGGTGGCCGACCCTCAACCTGCCGCGGGCGAGGTGCTGGTGAAGGTTCGCTACTGCGGCATCTGCGGCAGCGACGTCCACCTCTTCGCCAAGGGGGTCTTCTTCCTTGGCACTACCCCCGGTCACGAGGTGTCAGGCGAGGTGCTCAGCCTCGGCCCCGACGTCAGCGGCTGGCAGCCCGGCGATCCGGTGGTGGTGGCGCCCAGCTGGACCTGCGGCCAGTGCGAATACTGCCTCTCCGGCCGGCCTCAGCTCTGCCTCCAGCCCGAGGGCTTCGGCACGGGCATCCGTCCGGGGGCATTCGCCCAGCTCCTGGTCGCTCACCACAGCACCCTCCTGCGGGTGCCGCTCCGCCTCGACCTGGCCCACGCTGCCCTGGCCGAGCCGCTGGCCGTCGCCGTGCATGCCGTGGACGTGTCGGGGATCGAGGCCGGCCAGGCGGCCGCGGTCACCGGAGCGGGGCCTATCGGCCTGCTCATCACCGAGGTGCTCAGAGAGCGCGGGGTGAAGCCGATAATCGTCAGCGAACCCTCTGAGCCCCGCCGAGCACTGGCCGCCAAACTCGGGCCTGCCCACGTGGTCGACCCCAATGCCGCCAGCCTGGCCGACCTGGTGCGCTCCCAGACCGGCCTGGGCGTACACGCCGTGTTCGAGTGCACGGGCGTGCCGGAGGCTGCCAACCCCGCGCTGGGGCTCCTGCGCCCCGGCGGCACGATGCTGGTGGTGGGCCACAGCGAGAAGTCGTACACCCTGTCCAGCCTCATGGTCATGGCGCGCGAGCTGCGCATCCAGGGCGTGTTCGGCAGTGGCGGTCGCTTCACGGCCGCCCTCGACCTGCTGGCCGCGGGCAAGGTGCACTACCAGGACATCATCACCCGCATCGCCCCGCTGGCAGAAGCGGAGGCCTGCCTGCGCGAGCTGGGGGACGCCCGCAGCCAGGGCAAGGTCCTCATCGACCCCTGGGCTGGCTAGCAGGGCAGAACACCGTTGGCCAACCAGAGGCGGGGTGCAGATCAGCCAGATGACGAGCTACTTGATGCTGATCAGCTCCACGTCGAAGATGAGCTGGGCGTTGGCGGGAATGACAGGCGGGTAACCGCTCGCACCGTAGCCGAGTGCCGGCGGAATGATCAGCCGCCGCTGGCCACCGACCTTCATCGAGGCGACGCCCTCGTCCCAACCTTTGATGACCTTACCTGTGCCGATCACGAAGCTGAACGTCTGATCCCGGTCAAGCGAGCTGTCGAACTTCGTCCCATCGGCAAGCCAGCCGGTGTAATTAACCTCGACCGTCTGGCCAGTCTGAGGCGAAGCGCCCGTGCCCACCTTAATGTCGATGATCTGAAGCCCGCTCGCGGTGACTGTAGGCGTACCAGAAACGGCCGGAGGGCCACCCTGAGCCTGCGTCGCTGGTGCAGTCGGCTTAGTCGGCGTGGGGCTGGCCTCTTCGCCACCACCGCCGCAGGCGACCAGTGGCACCGTCAAGCCGATGCCCAGGAGAAGGGCCAGACCCAGGCTCATTCTCTTCATTGCGCTGCCTCCATGTCCGGTGTCCGCATGCAAGTCGCGGCACCCCCCATCCTACCCGCAGGCGTGGGGGTGTGCAAGAGCGCGAGCCAGGGCTGGTCCACCGCTGGTGGCCTGATTCCCGGCCCCCCCCGACCTGTCGGGGAGGGCATCGGCCTGGCTTGCCCATGTTGCCCTTTCGGCGCAGACCTAAAGGTCAGCAGCTACGAAATGAAGCGCGGCGGGGGTCGTAGCTGCAGGGCTTCAGCCCTGCCCTTTGTCGAGCCATTTTGCTCATGGCCATCGGACCGGGGTTGCGTGTGAACCCAGGAGCCGCGAACCCCCTGCCAAGAAAGAGAAAGACCCCGGAGCCGGTCGAGCCCCGGGGTCTATGATATGCTGTCAGTCTTGTCACACCGGCAGAGAGGCGGCCCTATCCGGGGTGGCGGATGCCGACGGAGCCCGAGTCCCGCGCGCTAAAGCCAGGCTCGTCAGCAGACCCAGCTCGTCGGCCAGCAGGCGAGTGATGAGAAACCGCTGGCGTACCCTCTCCCGCCCGGCCAGCCCACGCCTCCGCGCCTCGTCGCGATTTGCCAGGAGGAAGAACACCCGCCTGGCGCACTCTTCGGTGTCGTCCACCAGGAAGCCACCCACATCGCCCTCCATCTGGAGGGGGATGCCACCCGAGCGATTGGCCACCACCGGCGTCCCCTTCCACATCGTCTCGGAGACCCCCAGGCCAAACCCCTCTCGGATGGATTTCTGAATCACTACGTCGGAGGAGGTCTGGAAGGCGCTCACATCCATGTCGCCTACGCCGATCAGGTTCGTCAGCACGTGGATGTCATCGTCGCCCTTAATCTCGGCGACGATCCTGCTGTACATCTCCCACACCTCGCGGTCATCTGACGCCATGGAACCGATCAGGGCTAGCTGGAGGCCTGGCACCTCGCTGCGCACCAGCCGGTATGCCTCAATCACACCCAGGGGGTCCTTCCACGGGTCGAAACGGGACGCCTGGGTTATCAGGGGCTTGCGAGGGTTTATGCCCCTCCAAGCCAGAATCTCCTGGCATATCGCCCCCGAAAGCCCCATATTCTTGGGGCTGAGGGGATCGATCGCCGGGGTCATCGTAACCACCCGCTGGTGCCTCAGCGCGGCGGGCACAAAACCGTCCATGGTGAATACCAGGGCGTCGTACTCCGCTAGGAATGGCAACATGAACTCCAGGACGGCCTCATTGGGTTCGGAGGTATCGATGTGACAACGCCAGACCCACTTGGCCCCGTCTGGCCCGCGAAAGTGGCGGATGGCGGCGGTCTGAGGGTCATGCACGATGATGAAGTCGTAATCCTCTTCCTTCAGAAGCTCCCCGTTGCGGCTGTTGTACATGAGGTACGTTTCGCGAGCGTCCTGCGTCAGCTCGTAGGGTGCGCCTTGGAGGGCATTGCGAAAGGCCTTGGTAACACTGAAGAACTCGGGGTCGCCCGAGATGAGCTTCCAGTCGGCCTGAATGCCCAGGCCGCGGTAGAGGGGCACTATGGACCTCAGCAACTCGCAGACCCCAGCACCGTAGGTGGAGGCGTTGATGTGCGCTATGCGCGCACCCTTGAAAGGCTCCGCCAGCTCTCTTATTTCCGCCACACCCTGCTCGCCAATAAGCTGGGTGTAGGCATCTAGCGATCTTGGTCCCACGTCTACGCGGTCTAGCATGGCGTCTCCCTTTCTCCTTCTCTACCCTCTTCCATCATGCCCAAACATCCCGCGGCCGATGCCGCTACGCATTTGCCAGCCGCAGACATGCTCGCGCCGATGGCAATCGCCGAGCTGACCGCAGCGCGCCCGTTCCCACTCCCGTGCGCTAGCGGGGTTCGGCAAATCGATCAGGAGAGGCGTGCCGCCCTGATGCAGGCACCAGCGCCCCGCTTTCCTTGATGATAGGACGCGGCTCGCCCGTAGTCGTTACAGCGATGTGCACCGCGTCGCCTATCTGGTGAAAACGGGCACCGTCCAGTCAGGGGGTGGATTGGAGATGGGGGTATCCCCATCAAACTGAGTGGGATTCTGCCAAAGCGCGTTGGCGCGCCAACACGGGCGTGGAAAGCGATAGCGGCCCAGCAGGCCTATAAGCCGAGTTCTGTGCCCCCCCGCCCTAGGCGGGGAGCGGTGACCATCAATCTAGGATGGCGGTTACCCGCCACCTCCAGCGGCCAACCCGAGGACAGGCCGGGCGTCCTTGTGTCCTCCTATTTGGCCTTGCTCCACGTGGGGTTTGCCCAGCCGACCGGTCACCCGGCCGCTGGTGAGCTCTTACCTCACCATTTCACCCTTACCCCGACGTCTCAGAGATCGGGGCGGTGTGTTTCTGTGGCACTTTCCGTCGGGTTGCCCCGCCTGGGCGTTACCCAGCACGCTGCCCGGTGGAGCTCGGACTTTCCTCCCCGACGAAGTCGGGGCGATCACCCGGCCTACTGAGCCAACCCTATTGTAAGGCGGGGATGGCCCCCCTGCCAAGCTAGCCGCCTGACGAATCCAGGGCCTGGTTGGCTAGCTTGTCGGCCAGGGCATTGTCTTCGCGCGGGATGGCGTTGGCCGTGAAGGAAGCGAAGCGCCAGCGCAGGTCTTCTATGCGTCCGAACAGGCGCTTCAGGCGAGGGTTCCGCACCCTGTAGCGGCTGTCTAGTTGGCGCACCACCAGCTCAGAGTCCAACCGCAGCTCCACGTGGCGCGCCCCCAGGGCGAGGGCCGCCTCCAGGCCAGCGATGGCCGCCCGGTATTCAGCCTCGTTGTTGGTGGCCCGACCGATAGCCTCCGAGATACGGTGGCGCTCCCTATCCTTATCGTCAAAGATAACCGCGCCGATCGCCGCTGGCCCGGGATTCCCCCGCGAGGCGCCATCGCTGTAGACCAGCCAGCATCCCTCAGCCGTAGCCACGCTCCTCACGGCCGCAGCAGAATGCGGATGCTGTCGTCCCACACCACCACCTGCTCCACCAGCTCTCCTAACAGCGCCTGCTGCTCCAGCGGGGCGAGGCGATCCCATTCATCCCTCAAGCGAGCCAGGGCCCGCTCCTTCTGCTGCTGCCTCTCAGATGCCGACGCCTGCTGTCTGACCAGTCGCTCCGCCTCTGCCAGGCTCTCCTCCAGCGATAGCTCCTCCGCCGCAACGGCCACGCCAAGGGACCGCAAGCGCTCGGCACTGAGGCGACCGCGGGCTGCCTCATTCATGTGCTCCTCCAAACGCTTGTCCAGTCGGCGCAGGCGACCTCGCAGGCGACGACAGCGTGCCTCCGCCTCCTGTAGCACCGCCGCGTCATCGCCCGCCTTGGGGACGGCCATCACGGCCGCCGACTCCTCACCCAGAAGGGCCTGACGCACCTCCTCCTCCAACTGCCCCGCCCGTCGCGTGTGGTAGTCGCACAGGCTACGGTTGGTGCGCGACTCGCACTGGTAGTAGCGATACTCTGCCCACTTCTGAGAGCCATCGCGGCGGCGCCAGCGTTGGCGCCGGCTCACGCCGATCATCTTATTGCCACAGTATCCGCAATAGGCCAGCCCCGATAGCAGAAAGAGCGAGGTCTGCCGCTCAGCCCTCTCCTGGCGGCGAGAGCTCAGGCGCTCCTGCACCCGCCGAAAGTCATCGCTGGAGATAAGGGCCGGATGGCTGGCAGGAACGCGTACCCCGAATCGACTGTAGGTGCCCAGGTAGGTGCGATTGCGCAGGATATCGCGCACGGTCACCATGCTCCAGAGGCCGTTGCGGTGGGTGCGCACCCCCTCCTCGTTGAGACGGCGAGCGACGAGGCGGATGCCCAGACCGTCCCGCAGATAGAGGCGAAAGATGTAGCGCACAACCGCGGCTTCCTCGGGCAGTATCTCCAGGCGCCGACGCGGGCCCACTCGATAGCCGAAAGGCGGCCGCCCAAGGACCTCACCCTTCACAGCCTTGCGCCTCATGGCCGCCTGCACCTTCTGTCCCAGTTGCTCGCCCTTCTTCTCCGTCCATAGGGAAAGCAGGGCAGAACCGGGGTCGGCGCCGTCCTCCAGACACATCACCTTCACGCCCAGGCTAGCCAACTGGAAATAGCGCCTGGCCGTCTCTCGCAGGTCGCTCCCCAGGCTGGCCAGGGATGAGATGACCACCACAGTGAATCCACGCTCGGGGCGTTGCTTAAGGAAGTCGATGAGCTGGCGATAGCCAGAGCGGTCGTCACCGGCGGCGGTGACATCCAGGAAAGTGGCCGCCGCTTCATAGCCATTCTGATGGCAAAAATCCAGAAAGGCCCGGCTCTGCTCAGCCAATAACTGGCTGCCGCCTGCCTCTGAGAAGTACCCTACTGCCCTCACAGCTCAACTCACATATAGAATGCGCTCGCAGCTAACGCATTGCACCACGTCCAAGCCGGAGCGCGCCTTTTGCAGTACGGTCATGGGCAAGCTGATGCGGCAACCCCCGCACATGCCTCGCTCCACCTTGACCACCGCCCTCCCTTGTCGCCTCTCCAGCAAGTTGTCATAGAGGGCCAGCGCCCTCGCCCCTACCACGCCCGACTGCTGCCTTCGCCTCTCCTCCAGTCCGGCTAGCTCGTCTTCCAGCCTCCCCTTCTGGTTGACCAGCTCCTCCTGCTCCTGCCGCCACCTCTTCTCCACCTCAGCCAGGGATTCCTCCGCTTCTCGGAGGGCCGCTTGCTTCTCTTCCACTCGCACCATCAGATCCAGAAGCTCATCCTCTCGCCGCCGCAACTGGCCCCTCAGGATGTTCGCCTCCTCCTGCATGCTGCCTAGCTCCTTGGGATTACGCACCGAGCCCCCGTACAGCTTACCCTCCACCCCCGAGACGCGTGAGCGCAGGTCATCCACCTGCCACTCCAGCTCTCGCTGCTGCTTGCCGACGCCCTCGAGGGCAGCGCGACCCTCTTCGACCGCCTGGCGGCCAGCGATGAGCTCTTCGCTCTCCCCCAGTTGCTCCTCCACAGCCATCAGGGAAGCCTTGACGGCCTCGATGGCTGAATCGATCTCCTGAAGAGCGTAAAGGTCGGCCGCTATTGTCATTATCAGCGTGGGCATGCGGCTACCGAACCGGACATGGGGTAGACAATGCTCGCGGCAGGATTATAGACTTAGAGAGTGGCCCCTGACAAGGCGACAGCCAATCTGGTGCAGCATTCCATCACATTTTTGGGGACAGATCTTCATGCAATTTGTCGTTGGTCAGCAGTTGCGCGAGCCCCTGGGCAGCGTCACCCACTACGAGATCAGGGAGAGCAACCACTTGCCCGAGGGAGAAGACTTCCTAGGCGAGCTGACGGGCAGCGTCGACCTCATGCGGACGGACAAGGGGATTCTGGCCTCCGTCGTCATTCACTGCACTATCGCCGCCAAGTGCAGCCGCTGCCTGAGCGACATATCCTATCCCCTCACCCTCGCTTTCGACGAGGAGTATCTGCCTACGATGGACGCCTCCACCGGCGAGCCTCTGCCTTTGCCCGCTGACCCCGACGCCTTCCTCATCGACAGTCACCAGGTTCTCGACCTGACAGAGGCAGTGCGCCAGTATCGGCTAACGACCGAGCCCCTTCAGCCCCTTTGCAGGCCCGATTGCCTTGGCCTTTGCCCTCGTTGCGGTTATGATGTCAATCAAGGCCCTTGCGGCTGCCCTGGCCAAGAGACCGATGCTCGCTGGACCGCTCTGGCCGAGCTGGCCGTGAAGATCGAGCCGGAACAGGAGTCCTAGCATGGCACCACTGCCCAAGAAGAAGTATTCCAAAGCACGACAACGACAGCGGCGCAGCCACATCATACTGAACCTGCCCCATCTGGTGCCCTGCCCTCAGTGTCGCACCCTGCGCCTGCCTCATCGGGCCTGCCCCGTCTGCGGCACCTACCGCGGACGAACGGTGCTGAAGGTGGAGGAGCCGCACCGTCTGCCTGGCCAACGCTAGCCTTTCCCGCCCTCGCCGCTTTTTGCTATACTTCGCCTGTCCTGCCTGCTGCCCAGCGGACAGGACCTGGGGTGATAGCGATGGTGCCTCGTCCTTGCCCTGGGAAGGGCAGAGCCAGCGCCCAAGCCTGGGTCTTCCCCGGCCAGGGCTCGCAGCAGGTAGGAATGGGCCTCGACCTGTACCAGACCTTTCCCGTGGCTCGCCGTCTCTTCCAGGAAGCCGACGAAGCGATTGGCCTGCCCATCAGCCGTCTCTGCTTTGAGGGGCCGGAGGAGACCCTTCGCCAGACAGTCAATGCCCAGCCAGCGATCATGACCGTCAGCCTGGCCTGCCTTCAGGCCGCCCTGGCAGCGGGCTGCCTCCAGGAGCGCCCGGCTGCCTTCATGGCCGGCCACAGCCTGGGCGAGTACACCGCCCTGGTGGCCGCCGGCGCCCTGGCCTTCCCCGACGGCCTGCGCCTGGTGCGAGAGCGCGGCCGCCTGATGCAAGAGGCAAGCGAGCGCGTCCCCGGGACGATGGCCGCGATCATCGGGCTGCCGGAAGACAAAGTGACCGAGCTGTGCGATCAAACGCGGGCCGAGGTCTGCAACCTGAACTCGCCTGGGCAAGCGGTCATCGGCGGCACTCACGAGGCGGTCGCCCGCGCCATAGAGGAGGCCAAAGCCCGCGGTGCTCGCCATGCCATCCGCCTCAGCGTCAGCGGCGCCTTCCACTCCTCCCTCATGCGGCCGGCCGCCGAGGGCATGGCCGAGGCCGTCGCCCGCACGCCCTTCGCCGACGCCCAGGTGCCCATCGTCACTAACAGCACCGCCCAAGCGATAACCACCGCCGAGGCCATCAGGCGAGAGCTCCTCGAGCAGTTCCGCCGGCCCGTCCTCTGGCAGCGCTCGGTGGAGTACATGATCGAAAACGGCGTCACCACCTTCGTGGAGATAGGGCCGGGGCACGTCCTCACCGCCCTCATCCGCCGCATCGATGGCAGCGCCAATACGAAGAACATCGGCGACGTCCCCTCCATTCGCCGGGAGGCTGAATCTGGTGATCGATCTGACGGGTAGAGTGGCCCTGGTGACCGGCGCTTCCCGCGGCATCGGCCGGGCGGTGGCCATCAAGCTGGCCGAGTGCGGCGCCAAGATAGTGATAAACTACAACCAGAGCGCCGCCGAGGCGGAGAAGGTGGCCGAGCAGATCCGCAGCCAGGGTGGCCAATGCCTGACGGCGCAGGGCGATGTCGGGCTGGCCGCCGATGTGGAGCAAATCTTCCAGGCCGCTCAGCAGACCTTCGGCACGGTCGATGTATTGGTGAACAACGCCGGCATCAATCGCGATACGCTGATACTGCGTATGTCTGAGAAGGACTGGGACGAGGTTCTGAACACAGACCTGCGGGCGGCCTTCCTCTGCACCAAGGCCGCTCTGCGTCCCATGATGCGCCAGCGCTGGGGGCGGATCATCAACATCAGCAGCCTGGCAGGGCTTCTGGGCAACGCCGGCCAGGCCAACTACTCGGCGGCCAAGGCTGGCCTCATTGGCCTGACCAAGGCCGTGGCCCGCGAGATGGGCTCGCGAGGCATCACCGTGAACGCCCTAGCCCCCGGCTTCATCGAGACGGACATGACCAAGGACCTGCCGCAATCGCTGAAGGAGGAGGCCCTCCGGCGCATCGTCCTGGGGCGCCCAGGGAGGCCCGAGGACGTGGCTGGAGCGGTAGCCTTCTTGGCCTCCGACGAGGCATCCTACATTACGGGTCAGGTCCTGGCCGTGGACGGCGGCCTGGGGATGTAGCCGATGGCAGGCAAGAGGCGCAAGGCACGCATCATCGCCCTCAAGGCCCTCTACGAGTCGGACAGCGTGGGTCATGCGCCGCAGGAGATCCTCTCCCGCCTTCTGGAGGATAGCCCCGCTCCGGCCGATGTGGCGGCCTTCGCACAGGAGCTGGTGGCGGGCGTGCTAGACCATCAGCAGGAGATCGACGCGGTAATTCGCCAGAAGGCCCCGGCCTGGCCCCTGGAGCAGGTAGCAGTCGTTGACCGCAACATTCTCAGGCTTGCCATCTTTGAAATCTTGATTGATAATAGGGTGCCAGTGCGGGCTGCCATTAATGAGGCTGTGGAGCTGGCCAAGTCCTTCGGCGGAGAAAGCTCCCCCAAATTCGTAAACGGCGTCTTGGGCTCGGTGAGCCTCATGAGGACTAGTTGAACGGCAGTACCAGGAGGTGAGTCGTGGCCACCGTCTTCGAAAGAGTGAGAAAGATCATCGTCGAACAGTTGGGCGTCGACGAGGGCAACATAGCCCCCAAGACTTCCTTTGTGGAGGACCTTAACGCCGACTCCCTGGACCTAGTGGAGCTTATCATGTCCCTGGAGGAGGAGTTCGGCCAGGGAAGCCAAGCCTTCGAGATCTCCGACGAGGACGCTGAGAAGATCGTCACCGTGCAGGATGCCGTGAACTACATCCTGGAGCACGGCATCGCTGAGGACGAGACCGACTAACCACGACCAGCCCCACCAAGCCACTGCAAGTTCGCCTCGGGGGCCAGGGCCGCGCCTGGCTCCCTTTTCGTATATAATGGTTACTACCGTTCGATTCTTTTGCCCGAAGTGGCGGCGAGAGCATGAACTTCCTTGGCATTGGCACACCTGAGATCATACTCATCCTGGTGCTGGCTCTGATCGTGGTCGGCCCCGAGCGCCTTCCCGAGCTGGCCGCCCAGCTCGCTCGCCTGGTGCGCCAGGCCCGTCGTTACGCTGGCCAGATCACCGGCCAGCTCAGGCAGGAGTTGGGCGACCTCAGCCAGGACTACGAAGAGCTACGCCAGGAGCTGAACCAGCTTCGACAGGAGCTGCGCCAGCAGACCAGGCCCCTTCAGGCTGAGCTACACGCCGCCAGAGCCGACCTCGAGGCAGCCCACGAGTCTGTGGAGAAGGCCACCGCCAGGGAAGAGCAGCCCCAGGAGACAGCCAAACCACCCGCCCAAGGGAAAGCCGATACCCCCTGAGCCCACCCCTTCACCTCAACCATGAGCGCCAGACCCATCGCCACCGAGGAGCCCTCCAAGGAGCCCGAAGACGAGGCCAAGGGCAGCAAATACATGACCCTAATGGGCCACCTCCAGGAGCTCCGCTACCGCCTCGTCGTCTCGGCTCTTTCCGTCGTGGTCACCACTGGCGTCTGCCTCTATTTCGCTGGCCGCATCCTCAACTTCCTCCTGGAGCCCGCCCGCGACCGCAGCTCGGCCTTCGAGGCCATATTCACCGAACCGATGGAGGGCCTGCTTGCCCACTTCCGCATCGCCCTCATGGCTGGCATCACCCTGGCCATGCCCATGCTCATCTACCAGACACTGATGTTCGTCACCCCCGCCCTGACCAGTAAGGAGAAGCGCTGGGTCTACTCCATCGTCCTCGCTGCCAGCCTGGCATTTGCTGGCGGAGTGGCCTTCGCCTTCTACGTCGCCCTGCCGCCGGCTCTCGGTTTCCTCCTGAATTACCCGGAGGACGTCGCCACGCCCATGATCAGGATCGGTAGCTACGTCGACTTCGTGACCCGCCTCCTGTTCTGGACGGGCGTCGTCTTCGAGACGCCTCTCCTGATCATGGGCCTGGCCCGCTTCGGCGTGGTCAACTCCCGCCAGCTTCTGCGCTTCTGGCGCTATGCCATCGTCGGCGCCTTCGTAGTAGCGGCCATCGTCACCCCCAGCGTCGACCCTGTCACCTGCTCGCTGGTGGCCGGCCCGATCATCGTCCTCTACGGCGCCGGCGTTGTCCTGGCCCGCCTGGTGGAGCCGCGGCGCCCGCCACCCAAGCGCATTTGACGGCCTTGCCCCTTCGTGCTAATATCAGGCGAAAGGTTGTTCTTGGCCGCGTCCTCCAGGGTGCGGGCAATTCTGTATTTGAGGAGTGCTTTACCGTTTACGGCTTAGAAAATGTCCGCTCTCACGGAGCTTTATGACAAGATAGCGGTCTGCCCCGACTGTGACCTGAGCCGCAGCCGCAATCGAACTGTCCCCGGCGAGGGGCCGGAGGACGCCGAGATCGTGTTCGTCGGGGAGGCGCCGGGATTCTACGAGGACCAGCAGGGGCGCCCCTTCGTCGGTGCCGCCGGTCGCCTTCTGGAAGACCTGCTAACCTCCATCGGCCTTCGCCGCGACCAGGTCTACATCGGCAACGTCATCAAGTGCCGCCCGCCCGACAATCGCGACCCCCTGCCCAAGGAGATCGAGGCCTGTCGCAAGTGGCTGGAGTGCCAGATCGAGCTGATCAAACCCAGGGTTATTGTCCCTCTGGGGCGCTTCTCCCTGGCCTGGTTCTCCCCCAATGACTCCATCGGCCGGTCGCACGGCCAGGCTCGCTGCCGCGATGGCATCTACTATCTGCCCATGTACCACCCTGCAGCCGCCCTGCACGCCGCCAACATGCGCCGGGCCATAGAGGAAGACTTCCAGAAGCTGCCGGCCGTCCTGGAGGAGGCTCGCAAGGGGCCCAAGGAAGAAGTGCCGGCGCCCGAACAGATGCGCCTTTTCTAGTTTGGAGAGCTATGACTAAAGACAAACTGCGGATAATTCCTCTGGGTGGCCTGGGAGAGATCGGCAAGAACATGATGGTGATGGAGCTCCCCCAGGACATGATCATCATCGACGCCGGCCTCATGTTCCCCCAGGAGGAGATGCTGGGGGTCGACCTAGTGATCCCCGACATCTCATACATCCGCGAGCGGCAGAAGAAGCTGCGAGCCATCATCATCACCCACGGCCACGAGGATCACACCGGCGCCCTGCCTTACGTTTTGCGCGAGCTGCGGGTGCCCATCTACTGCACCAGGCTCACCCGCGGCCTCATATCGGTCAAGCTCAAGGAGCACAAGCTCCTCAAGGGGGCCGACCTGCGGGCGGTGAGCTCCGGCGAGAAGATTACCCTGGGAGCCTTCCAGGTGGAATTCGTGCGGGTCACCCATAGCATCCCCGACTCCTGTGGCCTGGCCATTCGCACACCCATGGGCACCGTAATCCACAGCGGCGACTTCAAGCTGGACCACACGCCGGTGATGGGCGAGCCCACCGACCTGCCCCGTTGGGCCGAGCTGGGCCGCCAAGGCGTCCTCCTGCTCCTGTCCGACTCCACCTACGCCGAGAGCCCTGGCTACACCCCCTCGGAGCAAGTGGTGGGCGAGTCGCTGGACCGCATCATGGCCACCGCATCCGGACGGGTCATCGTGGCCACCTTCGCCTCCCTCATCTCACGCATACAGCAGGTCATCGACGCCGCCTATCGCAACGGCCGCCGCGTCTTCGTCACCGGCCGGAGCATGGTGGACAACGTGCAGATGGCCCTGGAGCTAGGCTACCTCAGCGTGCCCGAGAATGTGCTGACTCCCATCGACCAGCTTTCCCGCATGCAGCCACAGAAAGTTGCCATCATGACCACCGGCTCCCAGGGGGAGCCCACCTCTGCCCTCGTGCGCATGGCCAGCCGGGACCACCGCCACATCCAGATCGCCCGCGGCGATACGGTGGTCATATCGGCCAGCCCCATCCCAGGCAACGATATGCTCATCAACCGTACCATCGATAACCTCTGTCGCCTGGGGGCCCAGGTTCTACATACCCGCATCGCCGATGTTCACGTACACGGGCACGCCGCCCAGGAAGAACTGAAGCTGCTCCTGCGCCTGGTGAACCCCCGTTTCTTCATCCCCATCCATGGGGAATACCGCCACCTCATGAGCCACGCCCGCCTGGCCCAGGCCATGGGCATCCCCGAGGACAATGCCTTCATCCTGGAGGACGGCGACATCCTGGAGTTGGACGGCAAGGGCGGCAAAGTGGTCGGTCGGGTGGCAGCCGACCACGTCTACGTCGACGGCCTGGCCGTGGGGGTGAATCAGGTAGTGCTGCGCGACCGTCGCCGCCTGGCCAGCGACGGCATCATCGTGGTCATTCTGACAGTGGACAAGCATAGCGGCCGGCCGGTGGGCGAGCCGGATGTGGTGGCCAGGGGATTCATGGACACGGAGGAGGCCGAGGAGATACTGGACAAGGCTCGAAAACACGTGACGCGCGCCCTGAAAGGGGCCGACCACCACTCCGACTGGGCCGAAGTGAATGCGCGGGTCAGGGATGCCCTCGCCCAGCACCTCTATCAGGAGACCCGCACACGGCCGATGATCCTGCCCCTCATAGTGGAGGTGTAGGGAAGGTATGGCCAGGGCAAAGGCGAGACGCCCCACCTACCGCCGTGCGGCGACCGGCGGTCGCCGCGCCGCGGCCCGCCCGAGCCTGGTCGACGGGCGAAGGCTTGGCCGCTGGCTGATCGTCGCCGCTGTCGTCTTCGTCCTCGTCCTCATTCCCTTCGTGGGCCCCATCATCGGCGAGGCCATGCTGGACTTCCGCGATGCCCTCGTGAGCCTGCTCGGGCTGGCCGTACTCCTGCTGGTCATTGGCCTGGTAGTCAACGGTTTGCTGGCGTTGAGCCGCCGCTTCACTCTATCGCGTACCTTCTGGCGCCGCTGGTGGGGCAGCGTCCTCCTCGGCGTCAGCGTCTGTGGGATCATGGCCCTCTTCCACCCCGACTGGTCAGTGGGCAATACCTCCCTGTCCGAAGTTACCGCCGGCGGCGACCTCGGCCACGCCCTCATGGGCAGCCCCGGCGGCATCCTCATCTGGCTGAGCCTTACCTTCCTGGCAATCGTTCTTCTCTGGCCGCGCCAGGTGGCCTGGCTAATACAGCACCTGCCCGACCTGTGGCGGGCGCTGGTCCAGATGCGCCTGCCTGATGAGGTCACGGCCGGCCTGCGCTCGTTGGGCACGCTCTTCCTGCCCAAAGCAGAGCCCCGCGGCCCAGAGCCTTTCCCCGCCCTGCCCGAGGGGTGGCAGGAAGAGCCAGCCATCCCCACGCCAGAGACCGGCGTGCAGCGGGAGCTTCCGCTGCCGCAGGCGCCCGCTCAAGAGGCAGAGGACGCTATCTCCGCCGGGGAGCCAGCGGCTATCGCTGCCGCGCCGTCTGTGACCGGGCGGCCGGCCACCCACGGCTGGGAGCTGCCCCTTCTCGACATCCTTCAGCCGCCGGCAGAGATCGATGTCAAGCAGATAGACAATGCCGCGCGGGCCCAGCTCATCGAGGAAACCCTGGCCAGCTTCGGCGTCGACGCCCGCGTTGTCCAGATAAACCAAGGGCCCACCATCACTCAGTTCGGCATAGAGCCCGGCTGGGAGATGAAGACCCGCACGGTCATCGACCGGGACAACCGCGGCCGGCCGGTCTACGACAAGGATGGCAACCCCGCCTACAAGACGGAGGTCGTCTCCCGCACACGGGTGCGGGTAAGCCAGATCACCTCTTTGGCCAACGACATGGCCCTCGCCTTGGCCGCCTCCTCCATCCGCATCGAGGCGCCGGTGCCCGGCAAGCCGGTGGTGGGTATCGAGGTGCCCAACAGCACGCCCTCCCTGGTGACCCTGCGCAGTGTTATTGAGAGCGCATCCTTCCAGCGCCTCGCCGCTCGCTCCAAGCTGGCCCTGGCCCTGGGCAAAGGCGTGTCCGGCGAGGCGCTGGCCGCTGACCTGAGCCGCATGCCCCACCTCCTCATCGCTGGCGCCACCGGCAGCGGCAAGAGCGTCTGCATCAACTCCATCATCGCCTGCCTGCTGATGCACAACACGGCCGATGACCTGCGCTTCGTTCTCGTTGACCCCAAGCGGGTGGAGCTGGCCACCTTCGCACCCATCCCCCACCTGGCCTTCTCACGCATCGTGGTGGATGCGGAAGATGTGGTGAGCACCCTCCAGGCCGTCATTCATGAGATGGAAAGCCGCTATCGCCGCTTTGCTGAGGTGGGCGTGCGCAACCTCGAGGCCTACAACCGCAGCCCGCGGGCCGTCCATAAGCTGCCCTACTGGGTGGTGATCATCGACGAGCTAGCCGACCTGATGCTCGCCGCCCCCTACCACGTGGAGCGCCAGATCTGCCGCCTGGCCCAGCTTGCCCGCGCCACCGGCATCCACCTCATCATCGCCACCCAGCGGCCGTCGGTGGATGTGGTGACCGGCCTCATCAAGGCCAACTTCCCTACCCGCATCGCCTTCGCCGTCAGCTCCCAGGTGGACTCCCGCACCATTCTGGACGGGGCGGGCGCGGAGAAGCTGCTGGGCCGTGGCGATATGCTCTTCATGCCCACCGATGCCTCCAAGCCCAAACGCCTCCAGGGATGCTTCGTGTCCGACCAGGAGATCGAGCGCATCGTCAGCTTCTGGACGGACGACCGCTTCCGTCACATACGGCCGGAGGTGGCCGACCACCTACTTCAAGAGGTGAAGGGGATGCCAGATGCGGAGGAAGAGGCAGACCCCCTGCTGGAGCGGGCGCGAGAGCTGGCCCAGGAACACACCCGCATCTCGACGTCCCTCTTGCAGCGGCGACTGCACATCGGCTATCCGCGGGCAGCCCGCCTCATCGATCAGATGGCGGCGGAGGGAGTCATCGACGCCGCCGAAGGGGGTCAGTCGCGGCGCGTATTGAACCCCCCGGAGAAAGAGCCGCTGATCTGATCGGCGCCCATTCCAGGAATGGGCTCATCGAGACCAACGGCCCGCCGCTTATACCTTCTCCCCCAGCAGCCGATGGGCCTTGAGGTAGGCCTCCACATTTGTTAGCTGCCCAAAGAAACTGGTGACTACTCGCTGCCCCATCTCCGACTGCAGCCAACCTCTAGCGATCACTCCGTTGCGTACCAGCCTGCGGTAGGTGCCGACGTTGGCTGCCATCGAGGTCTTCCGATACAGATCGGCCATCAATTCATAGAATCGCCTCAAGGGCAGTCGCGCCTTTGGATATGTTACATGCAGGAAGTCAAGGAGAGTGTGCGGGATATCACACTCCCTCACTGTCCCGGCATCAACCAACTTTTTGGTCAGCACTGTGCCAGGAAGGGGCGTGAGCACGGTAAATTGCGGAAAAGCGATCTCATGCTCGTTGACAAACGCCGCCAGGTCATAGAAGTCGCGCTCTTCCCACTCAGGGTTGATGATAAAGCAGCCCCAGGCTTCAACCCCATGCTGGCGCATGGTCTGCAAAGCCTGAGTTGCCTGACTGATAGTGCTGCGTTTGTGATGCAGCTCCT
>Ga0315289_10004514_pt1 | contig 20742 bp, 19 predicted proteins | sample YL17G11_40_MG_FD_203452 | JGI IMG/M metagenome (GOLD analysis project Ga0315289, IMG submission 203452) | Sediment microbial communities from Yellowstone Lake, YNP, Wyoming, USA - YL17G11_40 | ecosystem: Environmental > Aquatic > Freshwater > Lake > Sediment | place: USA: Wyoming | collected... | reverse complement strand
CCAGGACCTCTGGATGCTCAAGGCCGTGCTCGACGAGGAGAAGATCAGCCCTCAGCAGGTCAGGGCCGCATAGCCGATCAACTCAGGAGAACTGCCGCCACCTTCCACTGCGGCTGGGACATACTCGTTGGCATCACCAAGCCGGGCATCACGCTCCACAAGCTGCGTCACTCCTTTGCGTGCATGTTGCTGCAGAACGGGTGTGACCTGTTCTCGCTCTCGCGGATGCTTAGGCACACTCGTCTCGACACGACGGCGGTCTAGCTCGAGGCGACAGTGGAGCATCTGAGGACCGCGATACATCGCCACCCGCTCGCCCATCGGGCAACCATCGGAGCAGTCGCGCGGAGTTGACGTCCCCCCAAAGCGTGAGCTGAGGAAGGGTGCTGCGGGGCAAGCTCAGGGCCTAGCCCTGGGCGAACCGAGAGGCCCGGTTGCCTTGGCGTCAGCAGGCAGCCTTGATGAGCTGCTGGCTGTCAGCTTGGCTAGAAGACCCCAGATCCGGCCGGGGGGGCGACCACTCGGGCAATAGCCCGGAGCTGCTGTCCTCCACCCGGTTACTGTTAGACGGGGACGAGGACGCCCGCTTGCCCTGTTAGAACCCGTCAGCCGCGCACCCACAGGCGCTCCTGAGAGCGCAGATCAGCTTGCGGACCACGGCCCCTACGCGGACCGCTACTGCTCGGGATGTGGCTCTCTCGGACGGCAAGGCGCTCGTGCCGTTTCGCCAGCGGGGATCGTCAGGCGCCCAGCGAACGTTCCGATCGTGTCACTCAACCAGGGAGGCACCTTCACACGGCTCACGATGGCCTCCGCGGTTGGATTGTGGACCTCGAGTGACCAGCCGGCCTCCTCCCGGAGCAGGCTCAACCACAGAGCGCTACGGTCACACGCGACGGCGTTGCCGACGGCAAGCGACACGGGCCCCCGTGACGCGTCAACGGTCAACCACCCCGCATTCTCGAAGGTCGCAACGCGTCGCAGTTCCCCAGTTGAGGCATCAAGGGCCACGGCATCGCAGCGTTCGTTGAGCCCCTCGACAATGACCGGGAGCGGATTTGGCATGTCCATTTGTGACACCGAGAAGGCCGCGCAAGCGTCGGCTGCCCGAACGCGCAGGATGTAGCTGCTGCTAAGCAACTCCCCCCTGGTCACCTCGACGTGGTAACCGGGCGAACCATCGAGTCCGTACGCGTCTCTCAGCCGGTCAAACTCCGCCTCCGTGTTCTCGCCAAACGCCCCGCGAACGACCAGGCTCCGGGCGGTGAGCGTGGTTCCGGCCGTCAGGGTCTCATCGGGCCGCTCCAACCCGATCTCCGCGTTGTCACCTGTTTTCAGGACCAGGCCCTCGCTCAGAGGGAACACGGCCAGGGAGCCCCAGAAGTCCGGGTAGAAGGCGACATAGCCTCCCGGCGCAAGGGGTGCCTCGACCGACTCGGCGCGCTCGGTCCACACACGTTTCCCACCGTCACGCGACACGAGGCACATCTGCGGGTACCCCTCTGACGCTGCGTTGGCGAAGTCTCGCGCCTGCGCCCCCGAGGGGCCCACGTTCAGCCGCAGCAGCACCACCTCGGGGCCCTTGCGGTCAGTCAGCCTCAGATCGCGCTTCAGCCGCACGGTGTGCTCGACCAACATGATGTTCTGACCATACGCTCGCGGCGTGAAGGAGGTTAGCCGGACGAGCGAGTCGGCCAGCTCGGTCCTGGTCTGGTAGCTGCCGGGCAGGAGCTTCCAGTTGTACCGGTTGTCCAGGATGTTGACGTCGCCGCAGTCAAAGGCCATTAGCCGTTGAGCCACCGGGTACTCGGTCCCCTCGGCGGCGTGGATGACCGGCCCGACGGCTCCGGCAGTTGGCGCCAGGCCATACTCGATGCCCGATTCAGGCAGCACATCCTTGCCCGACACCAGAGCCGGCACATCCAGGCTGTCCCAGCCAGTCACATAGAGGCCCTGCACCCGGAAGTGGTCGCTCTGCCCCGCTCGGTTCACGTCGATCATGCCGTTGATGGTGTTTTGCAGATCGGTGCACATATACGTTGAGTGGCGCACATCACTCGTGTACAGCGCCGGAGAGATCAGGCGCCCGCCTTGCTCGTCCTCCACGGTCAGCAGGAAGAACCGCTGCTTGTCGTGGTACCCGAGGATGTCGGCTGCGAAGCGCTTTGTGCGAGGGAAGTAGCGGCGGAAGACCTGGTCGCGGTCCCAGACAGTGACCTCCCTGAGGGGCACGTCGCTAACCAGCTTGATGAAGAGCTGCCACGGCTCGTCTCTGAAGGCGGCCCGCCCGTTCTCGATCGCCCACTCAACCAGTCGGGGTCCGCTGGAGAGGTACACGTCGCGGGGGGTGTACCAGCCATACCGGAAGGCCTTGGGCACGTCGCTGAGTTTGCCGGCGAGCACATGAACCCGGTAGCCGGTTACGGCGGCCAGGTCTTGTGGGCACGCGATCCGGTGGCTGACGATGGGGATGAGGTTGTAGTCGTTTGACTGACATACCCGATACCAGTCCAACGCCTCGGCGAGGAGTTGGTCGCCGCGGTTGTACCCGAACACTTCCATCCCGGCATAGAACTTGGCGAACCACGGGCGTAGGAAGCCCTCCCGTGGGTTCAGCAGGAACTTGGCCAGAAACACGTTGTGGCCATGGCTCAGACCGAAGTAGAAGCCCGGGTGGTCGGCCAGGTAGCGCCCGCTCGCGTCGAGCCACTGCTCTTGCACCCAGCCGGGCAGGTCAAGGCACGCATACCGGTCGCCATACACGTCCTCGATCTCGATGCCCGGGATTGCCAGGAATTGCTGGCTGGAGGCCGCGTCGCACTGTGCCACGAGTTCGCGCCATCTGGCCTCGTCCAGGGCCTCGAAGCGCTCAGTGAAGGCGACGAAGTCGTACCCCAGCTCGCGAGCCTTGGCGCAGTAATCGGCGACCGAGCCATATCCGCCGGCCACTGCGGGGCCGCTGACTCGCCGGGAGAAGTCTGAGTGGACACCGATGACACCAACGAAGTCCTGGCGCGGGCGGTAGTGGTGGTCAATGGCGGCGACGCTCTGTCGATAGCCGAGAGCGATCATCCGGGAGTAGACGTCCATCTGCGCGAGCTGCTCGGGACTGTACGCTGGTTGCCTCTCGGGTCCGACAGGTGGCTCCACATACCCACTCGGCCGGCTGGCCCGGCGCGCCGGTTCGGACAACCAAAGGAGCGTGTTGGCGATGAGACGAGTCAGATCACCCCGGGCATAGCACAGACTCTCGAACACGAAGTGGTGCCCCGACTGGAGTGTCGTGACCGAACGCGTCGGAAGAAGCGCCACGCGCCCTTCGCCGAAGGAGCGCACCGCCATGATCGGCGGCGCAGTAGAGTACGTGCTTTGTCCCTCCACATCGGCGCGCCATCCCACAGAGCGGGCCGTCTCGTTGCCGCGGACGACGATCTGCCAGTCTGGTCCAACCCGCATCGTGTTTGTGGCGCCGGCTTTCCACGGATGCCAGGCGGACGGGAAGCAAAGCTCTTGCACCCCCTCGGCTAACGGATGCGGCAGGATGCCGGTCGTGGTGAAGAAGTACTCGCGGAAGAAGCGGCCTTGCCGGAACTGGGTCTGCTCGTCGAGCACGCTCTCCGGCAGCACCTCCGCATCCAGCGGCGCCAACACCTCGTTCAGCGACTGTCCTGATCCGTACTGCTCGTCACCCAGAACCAGCAACCCGCCACCGGAGCGCACATAGTCCAGCAGCAGCCGCGCCTTCTGGACGTACATCTCGCGCTCGGCGGTGGCCCCTTGAGGAGGGGGATAGAGCATGACGGACAGGTTGTAGCCCGACAGCAGGCCGGGTGTGAGGCTATGGTAGTAGCTGTTGCCTTCCTGGACCGCGACGCCCAGGTCCGCCACCTCGCCCTTCAGCTTGCGATCCAGCCGCGCCGGCCGCTCCCAGTTGCAGGACCGGTCGCTCAGGACCAGCACGGACACGGACTCAGCCGCCTCAGACGGGAGCCGAGCCAGCACTCCGAGTGCAACACCTGCGATCAGGAACCACGCACGCATGGTGTGTCACCAGGCCTCGATGGGGCGACGGAGGCTTAGGACGCCGGCGCGAATCTTTCGCGGCGGCCCAGTGCATCCCCTCGTTGCGCGCACTACCGGACCTGGCTCGGACGGGAAGGGATTGGCGGGCAAGCCGGGGCATTGTGCGGGAGCGCAGCCGGTAGAGGACTCTGGGGGTGGTAGGCATGCCCGGAACGGTGATCGCTCAGCGCGCTTCCCGGCGAGGGGTCGTTCTCCTTGGCATGAGCATCGCTCTGGGGCCGCTCCTGCCTACGCATCGGGCGCACGGTGATGTGCCGGTGGTGCGGGAAGGGAAGCCTGTAGCGCGTGTCGTGCTTGGGAGTGAGCCGACGGCGACGGAGGTCCATGCTGCCAAGGAGCTGTGCGCGTATGTCGAGCGCATCACGGGGGCGCGACTGCCTGTGGCGGGCGGCCCTTCGGGAGCCGACGGGAACGTGCCGCTCATTCTCCTCGGATGTCCGGAGACGAACGAGACCATCGCCGACCTGGTCGAATCCGGCGCGATCCCCTCGCCTACCGAGGAACGACTCGGGAGCGACGGGTTCATGGTCCGCACCGTCGAAGGCAAGCCGGCACGTCTGATCTTGTGTGGCCGGCGCGACCGGGGGACGCTCTACGCGGTCTACCACCTCCTGAGCGAGGTTTGGGGCGTTGGCTTCTTCTGGGACGGCGAGCAGATCCCGACGATGCGCTCGCTGACCGTGCCGAAGCTGTCTATTGATGAGAAGCCTCGCTTTGCGGAGCGTTTCGTCATCGGCCCATGCGGATGCGGAGGCACCTACAACTTCGGCGCCCACTGGGGTTGGCGACGCGGGCGGCAGTATCTGGACTGGGTCGCGAAGACGAGGTTCAATACCGTCCTGTGCACCGGCCCAGGCGCGGAGGTCGTCCAACGTCGGGCGGACCAGCGCATGAACCTCGCCACCAGTCCCGAGACACCCCGGGACAAGGAACGCTGCGCGCTTGCCCATCGAATCTCCGACTACATGCGCCAACTCGATCTCGTTCGGATCACCCCGATCCCAGGCCCCTCTGTCAGTGACGCCTTCCGTGAAGCCTACCCGGGAGCACGGTACTTCAAGCAGGGATGGCTGGACTTGACTGCGCCGGGCTGGACACTTCACCCGGCCGACCCGCTGTTTGCGGAGCGGATCCGCATCTTCATCGAGGAGTACACCAAGGAGTATGGCACAGACCACTGCTACTACGGCCCGGACCCCTTTCCAGAAGCCCGCTTCCAGACGACCGACCAGGAACGAGCCGACATCCAGGCTTCGCTGTCTGCCGGCGTGATGAAGGGCATCAAGGTGGCCGATCCGGAGGGCCGCTGGCACGTAAGTGGCTGGGCGTTCGTCTTCGATACGGGGTTCTGGCCGGCTGACACGATGCAGCGCTTCTTCGAGGGCGTCGCCCCCGGTGACGCGCTCATCTGGGACCTCTGGACCGAGGCTCACCCCGTGTACAACCAGGAGCGGGCCAGCTACTTCCAGGGCGCGGATTGGGCCTTCTGCGTGCTTCACGAGTTTGGCGGCAACGACAACCTGCGGGGTGATCTCGGTGACGTCGTGTCGCGGGTCAAGGCCGCGGTCAACGACAGCCACGCCCAACACCTCGTGGGGTTCGGACTTACGAGCGAGTGCTTTGGGTACAACCCCTGCTACTACGACCTGTTGGCCCAGCTCGCCTGGCAGCCTTCGGACGTGGAGGTGCCCGGTTTCCTGACGCGCCACGCACTCCGCCGGTACGGACCGTCGGTGTCCCGGGAGGCCCTGCCCGCCCTGAATGCCCTGCACGCGACGGTGCTGGGGCCGACTCCCGGGTCGGAAGCTCGATACCAACACCGGCTTTACCCCGGCGACTTGGGCGACGCGCCTCCCCCTGATCAGTCACTGCGCGCGGCAGACGGCCTCCGCACCGCACTGTACGGACTTCTCCGCCTCGCCAAGCGATCACCCGGCGCCGACACACTCCTGCAGCACGACATCGTTGACATCGCCCGGCAATACGTCACGGAGCTCTTCAACCTACACCTCCGGGCGTTGAACGATGCTTTCGGACAACGGGACCTGGAAGCTGTCCGCGCGCAGGCTCGGACGCTGAGGAGCCTCTTGGCCGCGCAAGAGTCCATCGTGGCCACAGACCGGCGCTACCGCCTGGCCGACATCGCCGACGAGCTGAAGTCGGATGAGCCACCACCGGGAGACATTGACCGATGGCTCCGAGATGATGGACTCACCTTCGCTGTCGCAATCCCCGGCATCATCGACTACCAGAGCAAGGACATCGACGCGCTTCTCCGATACTACTACCGGCCGCGCACAGAGGCCTTCTTGGACGCTCTCGAGCAGGCCCTGGCGGCGGACGAGCGTACGGTGCCCCGGGACACGCTGGACAAGGCGTATCGCAGCATCGAACTTGCATGGGTGGAGAAGGGGCCCTCGGAGCCGTCTCCACCGTCGTCCGACAAGCGCCCGTCAGACGTCATCGCCCCGGTCCTGTCGCAACTGGACAAGCAAGAGTGCCTGGAGACCGTGCGCACGCTGTTCGCACCGCGTGCCGAACTCACGAACGGCGACTTTGCATTCGGGCTCAGGGGATGGTCGGTCGTGTGCCAGAACTCGGCCCAGGTCGATGTGATCCAGCAGCCCGGCGGAGGCAACAAGGTCCTCCGGATTGCGCTGCCGCCGGCCGACGAGTCCAGGACCTGCCAGCTATCGCAGACCGTGCAGGTCACGGGGCCGTTCGAGGTATGCCTACGCTACTACCTCGAGGAGTGCTCACCGACGGCGAACATCAACTTGCGACTCGATGGTTTCAACAGCCGGGGCAAGAAGAAGGTGCAGGCCGTCTACCACTGGGGAGGCGCGAACTGGGATCACTGGAATCGGCCCCCGAACGAAACGGGCGGCTTCTGGTCGATCAAGAAAGAGGAACCGGGCGAGCCGGAGCGTTGGCACGATCTACGCGTTGACGTTGCCGACGACGTCGATGCGGTGCACGGCCCCGGCACATGGGCCGCGCAGAGCGTGACGCACGTCGAGCTGACCATCGCCGCCTGGGCCCTGGAGCGTGACGCCAACTTCATCACGGGCCTCGTGGACGACGTCATGGTCAGCCCGGGCAGGTAGCGCTGACCATACACGAAGGGGTGAGGCGGCAATGGTCCAGCCGAGATGGCAACATGGCGTTGTCTGGTATGCGGGAGCGGACCGAAGAGCCTATCCCCGACGCGGCCGGCACCCGTACGTCTTGCTCGCCCCCATACACGCGTTGCGCCTGCCCAATGGGAACACGCTGGTTGCCAATGGGCCGGAGGCCGTCGAGGTCACGCCGGAATGGGAGGTTGTCTGGCACTTCGGGCACCTCTCCTGCTCTGAGGAAGGCCAGGGGTATCTCCGGATCATGAGTGTGGACGAGCGGCCGGACCAAGGTCGCGTGCTCTTGTGTGACCGGAACGCCAACTGCGTGATCGAGGTGGACCGCGAATCGAGACAGGCCGTCCGAACGCTCGAGTTCCTCAGCCCGAGCAGCGCGCAGTACAACCCCCACGACGACACGATCATCGTGGCCGAGACGGGCGCTCACCGGGTATGCGAGGTGGACTGGACTGGGAAGCTGGTATGGACGTTCGGGAGCGCTGGAGAGAGCGGACACGATGATGGGCATCTTCACTCGCCCATGTGGGCGCAGCTCATGAAGAAGGAGTTCACCATCGCGAAGGAGTTTGACGGCGTGCTGATCGCCGACACCGAGAACGATCGGGTGCTGGTCGTGGATAGGGCGACGGCTGAGATCGAGCGGAGGATGCTGGTCGAGGCTCCCGAGCGGGCGATCCAGACCCCGGAAGGCGGCTTCGCGGTGACCAGCTACGTGGTCGGCTTCGTCACTGACCCGGACTGCCACTGACACCCCGACCGTCAGTCGTCCCCCTGCGGCGTCCACATGCCGCACACGAGGTATGCGTAGGTGTCGGTCGCCCGGCGGTAGGTCTTCAGCCACTTCACGTGTCCATCGCAGAACAGGTAGTTGTTGCCGCCATTGTGCCGGGGTGTCGGGTCCGGGTCGTGCCTCCAGTTTCCCAGACCGCCCCTCAGTCCGGGGTCGGCGGCGACGCACAGACAGTCGGCGAGCAGGATGGTGCCCGTCACGTCATCGATCTGCGATTCGTGGGCGCCGGCGGGCGTCGGGTACCAGCCCGTGGGCGGCCACGTCTGCGGGCCGTCGCAGTAGTACCCGAAGTTGATGCCATAGCCGCCGCGGTATCGCCGGTATCTTTGGTCCACGCCCGCCTCGCAGCCGTTCTCGTTGCCGCACCAGCCCCGTTCATGGAAGCTGGGGCACTCGAGCACATTCATGTTCCTGGCATACGGCTGCAGCAGCATCATCCACCAGATCCCATTCCCCGGTACGCCGGCAACGGGCTGGCTGGGTGCAATGTACATCCCATCATAGTCATCGGCGTACATCGTGCTGGCCAGGCCCAGTTGTCGCATGTTCGATTGGCAGCTGGCCTGCCGGGCCTTCTCTCGGGCCCTCGCGAACACCGGAAACAGCATGGCGGCTAGGACGGCGATCACGGCGATCACAACCAGGAGTTCGATGAGGGTGAAGCCGCGTCTGGGCGCGGTTGGCTGGCCCCGCTGCGTCCGGAATGCGCGGCGATGAACGACGGGAGACCCGGCCAGACTCACTTGCACCTCGCCATCCCCTCCAGATGGGGATCAGCCCCCCAGCGCGCAGGTCCCTGCGGCACGGCGGCCCCGCGTCACGGCATCATCATCAGGCCGAAGTCGGTCGGCTTCCCCTGGCGGTCCACCTCGAACAGGCTCTTGTCGAAGTCGAGACGGGCGTCGGGTGTCTCTGGTTGCAGTGCGTACATGCCGCCGGCGATGAGCCCGCTGATGCTCCACGACCCATCCGCCGCCGTCTTGACGGGCTCCGGGACCGATACCCACTCGCTGTTCCACATGGTGTAGGTCGTCACGCCCTCACAACGGGCTTTGAGCATCGGGAAGACCCGCACCTGGACGTTGGCGAGCACCTGCCCGTCCGGGCCGCTTAGGAACCCGCTGGCGCTCGTCAACGGACGCAGGACCAGTCGGACCTTCTCGCCTGGGTCGGGGTCCGCGAGGGACACGACGTACAACTGCCGGGCGGTGTGGGCCGCAACCAGCCAGACATCGTAACCTCGTACCGGTAGCCGCGTGAGCTTGAACCGGCCCTGTTCGTCCGCGGTTGCCGAGTTGACCGGCTGGACAGGCAGGTAGCAGGCCACCTTGGCCCCGGCGAGCGGCTTGCCGTCGGCGTCCTCCAGCACGCCCTCCACCGATCGCCCCTCGGGGTCGAGAGTGAGCGGAGCCAGCTCGTAGGTCTCCCCGGGCTGGAGTGTGATCTCCTTGCGGTCCCACACGTTCTGCGCCACGAGGTGCCGGGAGTCGTGGGCCACACCGACGCCCATCGGCAGGTTGGCTGGCAGCGGGCCGATCATCACCGCACCGGCCTGGTCCGTGTGAGGCCCCTCGACCATGCCCGGCGCGTACTTGGCCTTCACCATCACAAGAGTGCCCATACCGGCCACAGGCTGACCCTTCGGGTCGAGGATGGAGGAGTGGATGTACCCGCAGGCCTCAAGCCGGACTTGCAGTGTCGTGCCGAGATCGCTGGAGGGCACTATCCCGGCACCCATGAGCGTGCCGTCGGCACTGCGGGCGAATGTGCAGTAGGCGGCCTGCGGACCGTAGAACCGGGCGAGGTCCGCCACCACGACCTCGAACTCCCCCGCCTCGTTGCACTTCCCGGTGAAGACCTGGTCCAGCGTCTGGCCCCTCATGGGGTCGATCACACCGACCTGCGCATCGGGGAATGGCTGCCCGTCGGGCCCAATGACTGTGCCCTTGAGGGTGACCGTCTGCACCCCAGGCGGCCCGGCCGGCGCTGCTTGCGCGATGCGGACGAGTGGGTCGTGCTTCTCAGCCGGGCTCGCGGCGAGTGGCGGCCCCGAGACCAGTTCGCTGCTTGTCTGCGCTGCGGGAGAAGACTCCGACAGTGGCTTGGGCGGGCCGGCTCTCAAGAGCCGGGGGCCGTCTGCCTCCTTCGGGGCGCTCGGCCCGCCAGCATCCGGTTCGCTGGCAGCTCTGGGCCGCGGCTCCGGAGTACCGACGGCCGCGGCCTTGCCGCCGGAAGAGGCCAAGGCTTGCCGGAGCCTGCCTTCGTCCGTGGGCGGGGTAGACAGCCCCGGCGCCGTGCTCGTTCGGAGCGACTGCGCAGTCGCGATCGCCGCCCCGACGCCGGGCGGGTGGGCCCTGGCCAGGCGCACCTGCGCGGTCTGCTGCACGGCCGCCCCCACCGCCACACATGCCGCCAGCAGGCAGACCGTCTTCGTTCCGGCCGTCATCGAGGCCGCGTGCCCGAGTACCGATGCCGCCAGACCTGCTGTCGGAGAGGGCGCAACGCCAGCGAGAGCCAGGCGGCCCAGGTTAGCGATCAGCGTGGCCGGCGCCGCCTCCGCGGAGTGGGTCTCCAGGAGTGCTACCAGGCCCGCGACCGACAGCGCCGAACCTGCTGGCCCCAGGTGTCGTCGCAGGCGCTCTACGGCCTTCTTGATCCTCATCGATACCGCCGGTTGGGACACCCCGAGTTCCTCCGCTACGGCCGTCTGAGGTTTCCCCTGGAGGAAATGGAGCACCAAAGGCTCCCGCAACTCATCCGGGAGCCTGTCGATCGCCCGGTCCACCTCGGCCTTGATGTCCTCCCAGGTCGGCTCAGCTGCCCGATCCGGAGCCATGCTCCCGGCCTCCCGTTCCGCGCGTCGGCGCGCTTGGTCCTTGCGCCGCAGCGTCAGCGAGCGGCGGACCGCCACTCGGTGGAGCCAACCGGCGACCGATGTCTTCACCGTGGACCCGTTTCGCGCCAACTGCAGGAAGCACTCCTGGGCAGTGTCCTCGGCGTCCGGGCGATTGCCCAACAACCGGTGACAGATGCCGTACACCATGTCCCGATGCCGAGCGACGACCTCCGCAAAGGCCTCGGCCTCCCGCGTCTTCACGTAGCGCGCCAGCAACTCAAGGTCGCTGCTAGCCATCGGACCACCCTCCCATGTGCGCCGGCGACTGCTGCTGCCCCTGGCCGGCGAGGATGAAGATCGGTCGGCCAGCCCATGCCCGCGCGCCTGCCGGCAGGCCGTACAGCGACACGGTGTCCGGGTCTGCCCCGGGGCCGATCGCTGCGCGATCGTCCCGGGCGCGGCCCCTTCCAGCGGGGATGAGGGCCTGCGCTGTGTCTAGGGCCACCGCCCCGCCCGCGATGCCGCCCGCCAGGGTGGAGACCGGGGCGCTGACCACGGCCATGCCGAACGGCAGCCCTGTTGCTCGCCAGTCGACGAGAACCTCAGCGGCGAGCACACCGAGGACAGCCGCTAGCAGCGCGGCGTCGATCAGGTGCGAGAAGACCATTGTGGCGGCTCACCTCCGGCCCGCGCGGGCGCCTGTCTAGACCGGAGATATCACCGCGGGGAGCACCGCGGCGACCAGGAGACCCAGGCCGAGGAGGATCGAGAGCGTCACCAGGATGATGACGGTGGCCGCCACCCAGACCAGGCGGCGACGTCGCTCGAAAGACCAGTTCAGGCCCACGGTCACGAGAAGCTGCACCAGCACGCCAACAGGCGCGGCCGCTGCCAACCACAACGGACCGTTGTTAGAATGCGGGAAGGCCAAGACCACGAACTGAGCGACAGCCACGGCCGCGCCGCCACCGACCACGGTCGCCACGAGGGCGGTCGCGACGGCCCTCCCGAACGGCATCCCGGCTGCCCACAAATAGACCCCGGCCTCGATCACCGCGACGGTGAGGACGACGCCCGCTCCAACCGCGATGTAGAACAGGATCACGTCGCGTCACCTCCCATGGGCCCTGGTCGGGATTCCCCATCTAGGACCGGGTGCCCGAGTCGTTGGCTGAACAGTCAGCCGTTCGTTGCGGTGTGTCGCCAGGCAGCCTTCGAGAACCTGCACCGGCGGCTGCGCGAACGACCCGCGTAGCGAACTACTGCTCCTTGCCGGCAGGTTCACCGGCGGGGTGCAGTGGAGGCGCCAGGACGTCCGTCTCGACACCCCAGACGTCGATCTCGGCCTCCCGCAAGCCCGGCATCGGGGTGAAGTCCAGGGCGTACAGCGAACAGGGCAGATCAATGACACCGTCGGCACTGCCGCCGCTTTCTGAGTAGCTCGGACCGGCGGTGGCTCGGCACTCCAGGCCCCGCTCGGCGAAGGCGACGAGAGGGCGGCCGTCTGCGCGCCGCTCAAGGTGGTAGGAGAACAGCTCTCCGCTCCGGTCCTTGATCCGAGCCCACACGCAATCCACGCTCTGATCGGGGCAGCCCAGGTAGACGCGGAAGCGCCTCGGTACCCCGGCGATGGGCACGTCGAGAGTGAGCCGCGTCTCACCCGGCGTCACGTCCGCCTTCCACACGCAGGTCCCGCGCAGCGCCACCTGGCCCTGATCGTCGGTGAACGTACTGATCTTGCTGTCGGCCAGGGCGCTGCTGTCGAACCGTGCCCTGGCCGCCAACTGCTCGCCCGAGAGGAGATCCGTTCGCTCGTCGAGCTTCCCCTCGCCGGCGAGGATGAAGATCGGCGTGCCCGCCCATGCCCGCGCGCCCGCCGGCAGCCCGTACAGCGACACGGTGTCCGGCTTCGCCCCGGCTACAACCTCGAAATCGGCCTTGCCCCCCACCAAGGTCACGGACTGCGGCCGTTGGGTCAGCGCCGAGCCAGGCCGGCAGGCCAGTTTCACCTCCGTGCCGTCCTGGAGCGGCTGCCCCGCCTTGTCGTAGACCTCAACGGTGACCGGCAGCCGTTCCCCGCACAGAACGGCGTCCTGCTGAGGTCGGAACACGACCGCCTCGTGGGTCACCCGTACCTGCGACACGCTCAACAGACGGCCGTCGTTCCACCACGCCTCATCGTAGAACCGGAAGCGGATGCCATCCCGCGCCGGGTCGCAGAACGCGGGGTCCGTCACCTGCCAACGGACCCAACGCCATTCCTTCGTACCGTGCCGTTGGACGGTTGAGAGCACGCGGAAGAATGACTCTCCGGTGGCTACCGAGGGGGTCGTAGACTCCACTTCAAGCATGAACCGATGCGGATCTCCGTCGTACACCTCAACCTCGAAGGTCAGCGTGTCCCGGTCGGGCATGATCATGTCTCGCGGCGCCTGGAACTGCAGGTACATGCCTCCGGGCGGGATGGTCTGGGCGCAGCCCACTCCGTCTACCTGCGTCACCTTGTGCGAGCACTGGAACGCTTCCATGTACTCGAGTCCATGAGACTCCTCTTTCTGGCGGAAGTCGATCGATACCCCTTCGGGGTACGTGGGGGGAGCTTGTCGGGGCTGGAGCAGGGGGAGCCCCAGGAGCATAGTCGCCCAGGATGCCGCTGACATCGGATTCCCTCCTGCGGTCACGTTAGCCGGTCGCGCCCGGACTGCGAGCATCGTATGAGGCAAGTGACGTGCGCAGCGTCTGGTGGTTCCGCTGTCATGGGAGGAACCCAGCACGCGGTGTGGTTCAGGACGCCCCTGCGGCAGGTACGGGCTCGCGCCGGCGGAGGCACTGGCGCGCCGCCCCCGCCTCTCCCCGTCTTCACGTGGCGCGCCGGCAACTCCAGGTCGGTGCTACCCATCGCACGTCCCCCTACGCGTCGGCTCTGCTCTGTTCACCCATGATACATAGTGGGTTCTGGCCGGCAGGCTATAAGGGGAACCTTCGGGACCTGGTCGCAGCGGGCAGGGGCAGGGGCCGGCCCGCGGGAGAGTGCGCCGGTAGTTGGGGACGAGAGCCCGACCCCACGGCAGGCCGGGATGCCCGGTCCTACCTTCGGCTGGGTTCATCGGGGAGGCGATCGCAGAGCACCAGGGCGCGTCGAGGGACGGACGGCGATGGGTGATGAGCACGGAGCGAGGACCGTCGCCCTCTTGCCTCACGGCCGCACGATCTGGAACGGGATGGCGGGCAAGACGCCGAGGGAGATGCGCCGTTTCCGCGCCGCCGGTTGGCCACCTGGCCGCTTGCCCTCCAGCTCAGTGGACACCTCGACGATCAGGTTGGCTGAATCCCCCACCTGCGCGGCATTCGCATCGGCTTTCAGCGTGAGTGTCACACCGGTGGGCACCACGGTCGTTTCTTCAAGGGTCACGCCCCTGGGCGGGTCGCTGAGTTCGAATTGGATCGCCTGGAGCGGGGACTCCTCCAGCACCTCCGGGATTTCCTGATTGAGCTCGGCGTCGGCTTCGCCTTTGTTGGCAGTCAGGTCCACCTGGCGGTTGGGGGAGAGGACTTCTACCTCGACTTGCTCCTCTACCACCTGCGCCTGCGCTGCTTCGTCGTGGTGGACCTGAAGATCGAGGAGTTCCAGCCGGAGTTCGCCGGCACAATGAACTTCTACCTCTCCGCCGTCGACGACCTGGTACGCCATCCCGACGACCAGTCCTCCATCGGCATCCTCCTGTGCCGAACGCAGAACAGGGTGATCGCCGAGTACGCTCTCCGCGACGTTCACAAGCCGCTGGGCGTTGCGACCTACCAACTGCAGGAGGCGCTGCCGAAGGACCTCAGAGGTAGCCTGCCCTCCATCGAGTACCTGGAGGCGGAGCTGGAGACGCTGGACGACGCAGACACCACCGATTGAACGCGTCTCAAGATGGCTGAGAGGGGCCTTTGTCTACGCGTCAAGCAAGGACTTGGCGGGTAAGGGAATGGAGTGCCGGGGCAACAGTGAGAAATGGGCGTTGCCCAAGCCGACAGAACCTTGGCGTGCTGGCTGGCCAAGGTGGAGAAGAGGGCCCGCCGCCGGACGTTCGTGGTCGAGCACTCGGCCTGCCCGGCTGAGTGATGCCAGTGGTGATCCTAGGCTGATGGCCAGGGCTGGGCCGCTTCAGATGCGTTGGTTGGTACCTTGGCGGGCTGTGCGGCTGCACCGTGTTGTGGTGCCTTCGCCAACGATAGAGAGGAGCATTCCTCATGGGTTCGCCGAAGGTCTTGGTCGTCTACTGCAGTCTGTCGGGCAACACCAAGGCGGCCGCCGCTGCGGTCGCCGAGGGCGTGGTTGCAGCCGGGGGTGAGGCGGTGGTGAAGGACGGGTTCGAGGCCCAGTCCGAGGACCTGGTGGATTGTGGCGCCGTCGCCCTGGGCTCCTACGACGCCTTCAGTTACATGGGCGGGGGGCTGAAGGACTTCCTGGACCGTGCCTTCTATCCCACCCAGGGCAGCGTGACCGACAAGCCGTACGCTGCCTTCCTGACCCATGGCGGCGGTGGCAGGGCCATCGAGAGCATCGAGTCGGTAGCCCGGTCGTTCAAGCTGAAGCCGGTCGCCGACCCCGTCCTCGTCAAGGGGCTGCCGGACGAGGGTGCCGTTGCCGACCTGAAGGCGTTGGGGACGAAGCTGGCGGCTGCAGTTAGGTGAGGTATCCGCATCTGCGACCGCCCCCCCGCCGGATGGTCACCGGCGGTTCACTGACGGCTCCTGTGGGCTTCCCGGCTCGTGATCGGGTTGGATGGCTCGCCGACCTTCCAGCTGCTCCTGATGGAAAACGTCTCAGGAAGATGTTGCCAGAATGTCGAGGTTGCCCTGAGTGGCGATCAGCGCCGGCGAGTCCTGGGGGAGAGCGCCACGCAGGCCCGCAGGGAAGAGGGGAGAGGAGGATCGGCTCACGTTGTGAATCGCGGTCAGAAAGTGAGGCGGATGACGGGGGAAAAGTGAAGCAGTTGGCCCGTGCGTTGTTCGTCTCCTATCTTCTCCCGCTGCGCAGCAGCACAGCCACCGTGGTGACACCCGTCGAGCTATTCTGCCGGTTCATCGAATCTCGCTCGGCCAACCTCGCCGCAGCTCTCAGTGAAGTGGTGGGCCGTCCGGTTGAGAGCGTGGAAGTCAAGCATGTCGTCCTGCCTGCCGAGCTTGTCGAGGGGAGCAGCAGACCCCACAAGACGGCTACCGGACTCGTCTGAGAGCAACCGGCTTCCTAGCACGAGATGAGACGGATGGCGCGGGTTTGTTGAGCGCGTACTGTCGTGCACGACGATCCAAATGCGGTATCCCGTGCCTGCGAAACAGGAGCCAGAGCACAGGGCCGGAGGATAGGGGAGAGGGCACCGCGGGAGTATCCCCTGGTTCCTGGTCGCCCTACTTCTCTTTCCTGACGCCCTTGAATGGCTTGTCGTCGGCCTTCTGGTCGATGAACCGACCCGTATCCGTATCTCGTTTGGTCCACGCCTGCGTTTGCGGGTTGTAGGTCTGGGATCGCCCTCGTACCGCGCCGTGCCGGTGTCCATCGCCCTTGGGTGGATTCTTAGCCATCGGACTTCACCTCACTGTCTACCATTCTGGTTTACAGTATACCCTGAATCTGGTATCATGTAAACACGGGGAGGAGGATCACCCATGCAATCCATCGGGGAGCGCTTGAAGCAGGCTCGTCTGGCCGCCGGGTTCACTCAGGCTCAGTTGGCGGAACTGGCCAAGCCCCTGTCCAAGATGGCGATCTCCAAGTACGAGAACGACCAGATGACACCGGGGTCCGAGGTGCTGTCGCGGCTGGCGAAGGCTTTGAGGGTGAAGGTCGGTTACTTCCATCGCCCGATCACGGTTGAGTTGAGGTGCCCGGAGTTCCGCAAGCACAGCCGCTTGGGTCACAAGGCTCAGGATGCGATCAGCGGTCAGATCGCGGACATCCTGGAGCGCTACCTCGCGGTCGAGGAGGTCTTCGGACCGGAACAGCCCGCCGTCTTCTCAAGGCCCAAGGCTTGTCGCGAAGCCCTGCACGCCATCGAGGATGCTGAGCAGCGAGCCGAGGGGCTCCGCCAGGAGTGGGGCCTGGGAGACGATCCCATCGCCAACCTCTGTGAGACGCTGGAGGACCATGGGGTCAAGGTGATCCTACTGCCCGAGGCTCCCGAGGGGTTCGACGGCTATTCGTGCTGGGCCAACGGCTCCGTTCCGGTCGTGGTGAGCACGACTGCGTCTCTACCCGGCGATCGGCAGCGGTTCAGTCTGGCCCACGAGCTGGGGCACCTGCTGTTGAACCCGGGGGAAGGTCTAGATGTCGAGCGGGTGTGCCATCGCTTCGCCGGGGCTTTCCTGGTGCCCCGTGACGCCGTCTACCGGGAGGTAGGCCGGCGGCGCGGGCAGGTGTCCATCGAGGAACTCTACTCGCTCAAGCACAAGTGGCGGATGAGCATGGCGGCCTGGACGTTCCGCCTGCGCGACCTCCGCGTCATCTCGGACGAGCAGTACCGCAGCCTGCAGGTGCGGTTCCGGGTCAACGGGTGGCACGTCAGGGAGCCGGGAAAGCCGCTCGAGCCCGAGGGCACGGAGCGGCTCGAACGCCTCGTGCAGCGAGCGGTCGCCGAGGACATCATCTCCGTCTCCCGGGCCGCGGACTTCCTGAACAGACCGTTGATCGAGGTTCGGCGGGCGATGGACCGGGCGTTGGAGGTGGCGCCGGCCTGAAGCTCGTCATCGACGCCAATGTCTGGATCGACCTCAGCAACGGCGATCTCGTCGCCGAGGTCTTCCGACTGCCCTACGAGTTCTCCAGCCCGCGGGCCGTTCTCGACGAGATTGGCACAGAACTGGAAGCCGCGGTGGTCAGACTGGGCCTCGAATTCTTCGAGACAGGCCCTGAGGGGGAGATCGAGTTCCGCCGGGTGCGAGCGGCATACAACCGCCCCAGCGACGCGGACCTGTATGCTGTCGTGCAGGCGATAGCGACAGACGCCGGGCTCGTCACGGGAGACCGTCGCACCCGCGAGGCGGGGGAGAGGGAGGGCGTCGCCGTCTCGGGCCTCCTCTGGCTTCTGGAGGAGCTGGTCGCGCACAAGATCATCGAACCACCGGCGGCCGCCGAGGCCTTGGAGACCATGCGCCAGCATGGAGCCCGTCTGCCGGACGACGAGTGCGAGAAACGGCTGAGACGTTGGGGGTGCTAACTCACCGCAGGCTGAGGTGAAACGCTGAAGTAGGGGAGAGGGGAACACCGAAAGGACTGGTGAGGATGACATTCGAGGGAGCAGTGATCAGGGAGCAGGGCGTCACGTTCGCTCTTGTCATCGTGAAGAAGCACGTCATGGACAGCTCATTCGAGCGGGATGACCCCCTAGACGCCTTTCAGCCGGTCTTGCCAGGGCTGTCGGTCGTACTCATGGCACAGGACTCGCGAGGGGTGCCCACGTACTACGGCCGCAAGGACATCTCGCGGTTCATGGCCAGCGTCCCGCTGGAGGCCGTGCCCTGGAAGGAGTACACGGTCGACTGAAGCGAGTGCGACGCGCAAGCGGGGCGTCGTTGACCGGGGTCGCGAGCCCCAGGTGGTGCCCCAAGACGAGTAGCTCGTGGCAGTCTGGCTTGTGTGTGTGGTTGGGACGGCACTTGGGCAGAGGCCAAAGGCATGAACGCGCTCTTCTCACCGGGGATGCTCGTACGAGTCCGTGGCCTTCCCGCACAGGTCACGGCATGGGACGCGCTGCCTTCCCGCGAGGGCGAGGTGCACGATACTGGGCGGGCTGGCAAGGGTAAGAAAACGCCTGTTCTAAGCCCTTGCTGCATCCGTTCACGACCCGTTCGTACGCCGATCTCCCCTGCCTAGCCCTCGCTCTGGCGTTCGGCCACAGTGATCTTCACGCGGTTGGCGTCGAGGTGGCCGGTCCAGGCCCGCAGGCCGAAGCTGGCGCCGTCCTCTCCCGATCCGAAAGAGGCGTACACCTCGTAGGTACCCGGTTCCGTCACAGCCACCTCCCAGTCCTCACCAGAGAACTCCGTGCCGTAGGTGAACCGCGGCGGGATCGAGACGAAATCCTCGCGCCTGGCCGGCGGCATCTCCCCGCAAATCTCCCAACCCGGGTACGGCACCTCTCGTCCCGTCCGCTCAAGCACGTGGACGCGGACCTGGACCAGGAACCTCAGCCGCCCATCGACAGTCACCGGCTGGGCATCGGCCCCCTTACTGACATTGGTGAGCCGGAACAGCAGAAACAGCCTCTCGCCAGGCGCGTACTGCTCCTTCAGCGCCGTCAGTGATGCGCGAAGGGCAGCGCGGGCAGGCCTTGTGCCCGGCCCCGCGCCCGGCGCCTTGACCGTGCGTCGAGCCGGGGCTGCGTGCCTTTGGCAACCTGCTGCCGAAGCCCCGACAGCCAGGAGGGCTAGTACCCCAGCGCCCGTCTTCATGTCGGCTCCGCCTCCCTTGCTGGCGCCCACTGACCACCATCGCCTGACACCTCTGCCAAGGGGCGCCCGGCAGAGGGCCTGTCCTCCGCGCGTGTGCCCCAGGGCCGCCGCGGAGGACAACGGCCGGTCATCGTGCCTGCGGCGCGTACACCGTCTCCAGGCAGTCGGCCAGGCAGCCGGCCACGGCCTTCGCGCGCTCCTCGTCACAGCACCCGCAAATGTGGAGCAGCTCATGGTACACCATGTTAACCCGCCACCAAGGTGTCGCGCATCTGCTCGTCTCGCTGAACGAGAAGGGGCACCAGGTCATCTGGCCGTTCGGATCCGGGTGGTTCTGGTTGCAGTACAAGTACGTGCACCACTCCTCATCTTTGGGGCGGGGAGGCACCGGACAGCACCACTTGTCACTGGGATCCACACACCTGTAGTTGGGGCTGCTGCACCAGGTTCGCATGCAGTTGACCGTTCGCGCCGATGCGCACGTATACGCACACCGGCGCCCCCTCTGGCTCCAGAAGAGGTAACACGCCGATCTGACCGCGTTCCTCGCCGACGGATCAGCAGCCCCAGTGCAGCCGGCCTGCAGGCCGCTGGGGTCCACGCTGCCAAGGGGGGCATTCAAGGCGTATGCGTACCAGTCTCTGCTGTTCGCGTCCCTGCTCACAAACCTCCCCGCCGCTGGCAGGTAGTACCGCCGCCGCAGGTAGTACCCAGCCAGCGCAGCGTCCTGTGCGTATCCCAGCCGTCCCACGTATCGATGCGCATTGGCCGTGCTCCCGCTGCTCGCCTTCGCCACGCCCCAGGCGTCGTAGAGGTACGTGTCGGTGATGGCCTCGCTGGCATCGGTCAGGGCGCCGGTGGAGCCGAGGGAGTCGAAGTGGTAGAAGGCGGAGGCGTTCGAGCGGCGCTGGGAGACGAGGTCGCCGTAGCCGAACGGCGCTAGCGTGTAGCGGGCCACGGTGGCATCACCGGCGTCGGTGTCGAGCAGCACCTGCGCCCCATCCCACACGTACTTCGCCGTGGAGGAGGCGTCTTCCCGCTTGCGGCGCATGAAGTCGCCATTGTAGGTCATTGTCGCCGCCCCGCCCGCCGCCGGCTGGACGGTGAGCATCTCGTCCTCGTAGCCCCAGGTCACTGTGGTGATGGAACCGTCGCCCCCGCTTTCTACGGCACATCAAGCCGCGTAGAGGGAGACGGAAGGCGTGCTGGGCCATCCTGAGGCCTGCTCGCCTGGTTGGCGTCGAGAGCGCTCCGGTGCTGCTGGCGCGCTTACTGCCACTTCCCGTTCGGCTCACTTGCGGAGTGACATCACTGTCTCAGACTCGCCCGTATCCGGAGTATGTCCCAGCCGCAGTGGAAGGTGGCGGCAGTTCTCCTGAGTTGATCGGCTATGCGGCCCTGACCTGCTGAGGGCTGATCTTCTCCTCGTCGAGCACGGCCTTGAGCATCCAGAGGTCCTG
>Ga0315289_10004511_pt1 | contig 20747 bp, 19 predicted proteins | sample YL17G11_40_MG_FD_203452 | JGI IMG/M metagenome (GOLD analysis project Ga0315289, IMG submission 203452) | Sediment microbial communities from Yellowstone Lake, YNP, Wyoming, USA - YL17G11_40 | ecosystem: Environmental > Aquatic > Freshwater > Lake > Sediment | place: USA: Wyoming | collected... | reverse complement strand
TGGAACATGCGTGCTGTTAATAATCACAGCACTTGTGAGCAGTGCTGAATATGTCGGGGTCCCTGCCGTAGTTGGATGCTCCGCCCCAACCTGCAGATCATAGGTGCCGTTCGCCACGCCTGTCATCAGCCAAGAGTAAGTTTGTGGATTAAATGTTGTATTATCTGCTTGATACGGCATAGAACTTGTCTGATATTTAACAGTGCCGCCCTGCTTGAGGTAAATTGTCGCGTAGAAAAAGTTGGTTGGTGTGGTATCCCCACTTATTCCAACGGTGAAGGATACGGGCAATGGTTTATTGACGCCGGCATAGGCAGTAGTTGCTGGACTGGTGATAGTCACATTATCAGCGTGTGCCGCCACTGGCGTCGGCATCGATACGGTAATGCCCACCGGCATCACCAGAGCCAGTACCAGTGCCAGCGTCATTAAAGGATTGATCCAGATTGATTTGGTTGTCATTTTACTTCAGTTATACCTCCGTTTATTTTTGATCAGTCGCCATTAAAATTAAGTGTACCACATGAAAACGTCGATTTCATTCTGTATGAGAATCTCGTTGAAGACCATGCTCCTTTAATCATACTTCTTCATAGCTTAAACGAAAAATTACGGTCTAAGGTTTATCTGGCCCTCCTGGCAACACTGACCTTGCTATTCGCCCGGCCATCCTTTAAGTGCGCCTGCAGGACCTCGGCTACCAGCTCCTTAAGGTGCTTGCCATTCCGCGCCGCCTCCTCCTTCAACTTACGGTGCACCTCCACCGTAACGCTTGCCCTGATTTCTGGCATTTTTTACCTCCGTTTTGCTGTCGTTTACCCTATATTGTGGTGCTTTCCATGGCATCCACTATATCCACGGTTTCCGTGATTTCCTGTGTTTCCATTGTTTCCTGCACAGACCGCACATACTGTACGTGCGTGCTGTGCTCCATACAGGCATTATAGCACGGTTGTCAAGGGGGACAAATTTCAAACTCTAAATCCTAAACAATTTCAAAATCCAAAATCCGAATGCTCCAAACACAAAATGCAAAGGCTTTTTATGTTGTCTTTGCGAGGAGCGAAGCGACGAAGCAATCCCATGGCATTGAGTCAAGCCCGGTTCCTTCGATTGGGAGATTGCCGCGCTAACGCCCGCAATGACAACTTTGGCAGTAGGGGCGGGTTTAAACCCGCCCGAAATCAGGCGAAGATGAAAAGATGAATATTGAGAAAGAACTATCCAGGCATGCCACCGACCGCCCCAAAAAAATATTCAAGCTTAGCCAGTCGGTACCTGGCCGGCATAGCTGGAAAGTACGATATCCTGCTTGGTTACGAAAACGGCGGATGGACGGTGCCTGCATTGCTGAACCCCGGCGGCGGATACTGGATACATATGACGCAACCAGGGACGGTACAGTGAACTAAAATTAAGTGGATCGGCAGGTTGCTGTGAATATCCTGGTTAGCCGGTAGGATGCTTGAGGTCAGCAAGGATTTTCTGGATCTGTGGTTTGACTAACGGAAGGTCATTTTTACGGTTTGCCAAACCTTGAATAAATTAATTGAGGCGTACGCGTGAACAATAACATCCATGGTACCAGTCATAGATTTCCAGGGTATCTCCGGATGTTGTTGGCGCAAACTCTGAGGTAAGCGTTTGGTAGCCTCTCCAATTATTTCCAGGCATCTCACAACAGCGTAATGGATTTTATCGTCACGGGTAAACTCATCGTAGGAAACATCTGCAATGAATCGTTGTGCACGTTCAATATTTTCAATAATGTCATTTAAATAGACCTCATACCCATTCATATATATATACAACGTCCTTCATCACATTCTCCCGAAACTCGGGTCTAAGGTCTTCCAGTGGTACTACATCAATATTCATGCCTATTATTTCCTGCAAATGGGCATACAGGCCGCCAAGCGTAAATAGGCTTACGTTTGTATCGAATGTGACCAGGAAATCCACGTCGCTTCTCTTCTTTGGCGTGCCGCGCGCATAGGAGCCGAACACGCCGATCTTATCAACGTGAAACTGGCGCTTCAATTCCGGCTTATGCTGCTCGATGAGCTCTTTAATCTCATCAAGGCTCGTGACTTTATCTTCCGCCGTGTAGCCATGAATTTATTATATCATCTTTCATTATCGCTGATGATATTATGTTCACTTTACGGATTAGTGTTAAAATACCGCTTACCAAATTAAGAAGGTATATAGGATATGAGCGAACGTGAAGTAAGCATAAGCGTGAGGGTGACGACTATAAGGGACGGCACGCACGGCATCAGCATGTCTGCGCCGGATAAGATACTGGGAGAATGGCAGGATAGCGGCGCCGTCTCACTGGCGGTCACCGAGAGCTATGCCGTGAGCATATGCGGCAAGGGCGATAAGCACCGCTATATGCTCACCCTTCCGGGGACGCCGGTAAGGGGGGAGATGCTGTCGGAGACGGAAGCGATCGTAATAGTAAAACTCTAAATACTAAACCCTAAATCCTAAACAAATACAAAATGCAAAATTCTAAATTGAGAGTTTAAAGGGTTTCTATTTTGAGTATTTGATATTGTTTAAAGTTTAGAAATTAGAATTTAGTATTTACTTTAATTTTTTATGATTACTGATATTGAAAGGGAACTCGCCCGCCACACGCCCAATCGCCCCACTCTCCTGACCATCGGTGTTTTCGACGGCGTGCACCTGGGACATCAGCATCTGTTGCGTCACCTGGTGACCCGGGCGCATGAGAAGGGCTGCCAGGCCGGTGTAGTTACCTTTAAGACCCACCCGGAGAAAGTCTTGAAGCGGCGCGATACCATCCCCTGGATTACCACGCTGCAGGAAAGGGTGAGGCTGCTCAAGGCGGCAGGCATCAACATGGTGGCGCCGGTGACATTTACCCGCGGGCTGGCGAATTTGACCGCGCGTGAGTTCGTGCTGCTCTTGAAAAAACATTTAAAAATGTGCGACCTGGTGCTGGGGCCGGATTTCGCGCTGGGCAAGCACAGGCAGGGCGATCCGGACTACCTGCGCAAATTGGGTGAGGAACTGGATTTCCGCGTGGAAGTGGTGAAGCCCGCACGCCTGGGCGACGAGGTTATCAGCAGCAGCGCCGTCCGGAAATTGCTGGCCGATGGTGATATCAATAAGGTAAACGTGATGCTGGGACGGCATTTCAGCCTGGAAGGACGTGTGGTGCTGGGCGACCGGCGCGGACGCACGCTCGGCTTCCCCACGGCCAATACCAGGGTGCAGCCGGAGCAGGCCATGCCCAAAGACGGAATCTATGCAACCATAGCATACCGGGATGACAGGCCATTGCCTTCCGTCACCAATATCGGCGTCAGGCCCACCTTCGATGGAGCCAAACGGCTGGTGGAAACATATATTATGGGCTATGATGACGACCTCTACGGCAAGAAGCTGAAGATTGACCTGGTGGCAAGGCTGCGCGACGAGATGAAGTTCAATAGCGCGGAGGAATTGAAAGAACAGATGGGAAGGGATGTTGAAAAAGCCCGGGCTGAGTTAAAAACTCTAAATCCTAAACTCTAAATCCTAAACAATTTCAAAACCATAAATTCAAAACATGGGAAATAAAGATACGCAGAGACAGTATGATCTGGAAGAACGAACGTATAAATTTGCCTATGATGTGATGTGTTTCGTTAAATCTCTACCGCGCAATATTACCAATTTGGAGAATGTCCGGCAGCTTGTTCGTTCGGCAGGTTCAATCGGAGCGAACTACATTGAAGCCAATGAGGCCTTGAGCAGGAAGGATTTCCTCATGCGTGTTAAAATCTGCCGCAAGGAAGCCAAAGAGACAATATACTGGCTCAGATTACTTGACATCGGAGATAATAACAGTAAGAAGTCATCTGATTCCCTACGCTGTGAAGCCACTGAGTTGATGAAAATCTTCGGTGCCATCATAGAAAAAACAAAATGAGTTTTGAGAATTAATTGAATTTTAAATTTGTTTAGAGTTTAGATATTAGTATTTAGGATTTCTTTCAAAGGTGTGACATGAAAAAAATGACCGACGCTGATTTAAAACGCCTCCTCCACCGCGGTGTTTCCGAGATCATCAACGAGGAAGAGCTTGTCAAAATGCTCCAATCGGACAGGCCGCTGCGCCTCAAGCAGGGTTTCGACCCGAGCTTCACCGATATCCATATGGGCCACGTGGTGGGACTGCGCAAGCTGCGCCAGTTCCAGGAGCTGGGGCACCAGGTGGTGCTCATCGTAGGCGACTGGACGGCGCGCATCGGCGATCCCTCCGGCCGCTCGGCGACGCGTCCCATGCTCACCGCCGAGGAGGTCAAGAGGAATGCGCAGACCTATATGGACCAGTTCTTCAAAATCGTGGACAAAGATAAGACCGAGGTACGCTGGCAAAGCGCCTGGTTCGAAAAATTCGGGCTGGAGGACGTGATAAGGCTTACCAGCAAGTTCACCGTGGCGCAGTTCCTGGCACGCGAGGACTTCGCCAGGCGCTATGCAGCGCAGCATCCCATAGCCATCACCGAGCTGCTGTACCCGCTGATGCAGGGCTATGACTCGGTGGTGGTCGAGGCCGACGTTGAGTTCGGCGGAACTGACCAGGTTTTTAACTGCATGGTGGGCAGGGAGTTGCAGGAGATGATGGGGCAGAAGCCGCAGCAGGTCTTCCTCATGCCGCTGCTCATAGGCACCGATGGCGTGCAAAAGATGAGCAAGAGCCTGGGCAACTATATCGGCGTCACCGACCCGCCTAACGATATGTACGGCAAGGCCATGCGCATCAACGACGAAATGATCACTCCCTATTTGGAGCTTTTGACCGATGTGCCGGATGATGAAATTATGCATTTCAGCGCGCGGATGGCCGAGGGCAAGGTCAATCCCATGGCCATCAAGAAACGCCTGGCGCACGAGCTGGTCAAGGATTTCTGGAGCCTGAAGGACGCCGAGGAAGCGGCCGAGCATTTTGCCCGCACCGTTCAGCATAAAGAGGTGCCGGAAGATATGCCGGTGCTGAAGGTGGCGGCAGGTTCCACCGCCACCCTGTCAGGCGAGCTTTCCCGCGCCGGGTTGGCTAAAAGCCGCTCCGAGGCCCGCCGGCTGCTGGAACAGAACGCCGTTGAAATCAACGGTAAGGTGGTCAACGGCGACCTTGAGATGAGCAGGATCGACGACGGCAGCATCATCAAGGTGGGGAAAAGGCGCTTCCTGAAGGTGGTAAGGGAAAACTCTAAGCTCTAAATCCTGAATCCTAAACAAGATCAAAACTCAAAATATGTAAAACATTTGGAGATTTGAAATTTGAATTTGTTTAGAGTTTAGACATTAGGGTTTAGAATTTGATCTAGATAATTTATAATTTACAGACTCTCAAGTAGCGGAGGATTAACATGCAGCTAAGAATACCAGGCCCAACCCCCTGCCCGGATGAGATATTGAAGGCCATCGGCCGCCAGATGATCAACCACCGCGGTAAGGAATTCGCCGAAATGACCAACCGTATCGCCCCCAGGCTCAAGCAGTGCTTCCAGACAAAAAACGAGGTGCTTATTTTGACAACCTCCGGCACGGGCGGTCTGGAATCTGCAATTGTGAACATGCTTTCGCCCGGCGATAAGGTGCTGGGCATCTCCATAGGCTTCTTCGGCGAGCGCTTTGCCGAATGCGCCGGCATCTACGGCGCCGAGGTCATACCCCTGAAATACGAATGGGGCAAGGCTGTAGACCCGGAGGACGTTAGAAAAGCTCTTAAGAACAACCCGGGCATCAAGGCAGTGCTGGTCACACACAACGAGACCTCGACCGGCACCACCAACCCGCTCAAGGAGATCGCAAAAGTAGTAAAGGAGTTCGACAAGCTCATACTGTTGGACGCGGTCAGCAGCCTGAGCTCGATCGACCTGCCCGTCGATGAATGGGACCTGGACGTGGTGGTCACCGGCTCGCAGAAGGGATGGATGGTGCCGCCCGGCCTGGCCTTTGTCAGCGTGAGCGAAAAGGCCTGGAAGGCGCATGCCGAAGCGAAAATGCCCAGGTTCTATTTCGACTACGGCCGCGCCAGGAAGTTTGCCGCCGACGGTCAGACCCCGTGGACCCCCGCCGTCTCAGTTTTCTTCGGGCTGGATGTTGCCCTGGATGTGATGCTGAAAGAGGGCTTGCAGAACATCTTTGCCCGCCATGCGCGCGTGGCGGACAAGGCCAGGAAGTGGGCTAAATCCAGAGGTCTGAAGCTGGTGCCCGATGAAAAATTCGCTTCCAACACGGTGACCGCCATCAACGCGCCGGCGGACATGGATGTGTCCAAATTCCTCTCCACTCTGAGGACGGAATACAAGGTGGAGATTGCAGGCGGCCAGGGCGCCATGAAAGGCAAGATCTTCCGCATCGGCCATCTCGGCTTCATCACCGAGAAGGACATGGATGAGATCACTGCGGCCCTGGACGCAGCACTGCCGAAGGCGAAGAAGGAATAAAATAAAAACCCTAAAATCTAAATACTAAATCCTAAACAAATACAAAATTCAAAATCGCAGCTATTAAGAAATTAGTATTTTGACATTGTTTAGAGTTTAGAGCTTCGGATTTAGGATTTATTAAGAGTTGTAGGGAGAAGTTTACCATGAAAGTATTAGTAGCTGATCCGCTGGCGCCGGAAGGCATGGAGAGCCTGAAGGCCAAGACCGAGGTTGATGTCAAGCTCGGCCTGAAGCCGGACGAGCTTAAGTCGATCATAGGCGATTACGACGCCATCATCGTCCGCAGCGAGACGCAGGTAACCGCCGACGTGATCAAGTGCGGCACGAAACTGCAGATAATAGCCCGCGCCGGTGTAGGCCTGGACAACGTAGATGTCAACGCGGCCACCCGGCAGGGCATCATGGTGGTAAATGCCCCCACGGGCAACACCGTAGCGGCAGCCGAGCATACCATAGCGCTCATGCTGGCGCTGGCGCGCAATATTCCACAGGCGCATGCCCAGCTTAAGGCCGGCAAATGGAACCGCAAGGAATACGTGGGCGTTGAACTGCGCAATAAGACGCTGGGCCTCATCGGCCTGGGCAACGTTGGCTCCAATGTCGCCATGCGAACCAAGGGCTTTGAGATGCGGCTGATCGGCTATGACCCCTTCGCCTCGCAGGAATATGCTTCAACTATCGGCGTTACACTTGTGCCTCTTGAGCAGCTTTACAGGGAATCCGATTTCATCACACTGCACTTGCCCTTAACGCCGCAGACCAAAGGAATAATAGGCGAGAAAGAGCTCGCCATGATGAAAAAGAGCACGCGCATAGTAAACTGCGCCCGCGGCGGACTGATCGACGAGGAAGCGCTGGTCAGGGCTGTTGATGAAGGCAAGATTGCCGGCGCTGCCATCGACGTCTTCTCCGTGGAGCCGACCACGGACAGCATCCTTTTCAAGAGCGATAAAATAATAGTCACCCCGCACCTGGGCGCATCCACGAAGGAGGCACAGACCAACGTCTGCATCGACGTGGTCGATCAGATACTTGACGTATTGAACGGCAAGCCAGCGAAGTTCGCGGTCAACGTGCCGCAGATCTCACCCGAGCTGCTGGATATACTCCGTCCCTACATGGACGTGGCAGCGGTGGTGGGCAAGATGGCCGGGCAGCTTATGGCCGGGCAGTTGAAGAGCCTGAAGATAAGGTACTCCGGCGATATTGCCCAGTACGAGAGCTCGGCGCTTAAAGCGGCCATACTCAGCGGCCTCCTTGATACGGTGAGCGAGGAGAAGGTCAACCTGGTGAACGCCAACGTGCTGGCACAGCAGCGCGGCCTGAAAATATCCGAGCAGAAGGAGATGGAAGTCGCCAACTATGCCAGCCTGATTTCCCTTGAAGTGGTGGCCAGCGGCGGCACGGTTGACGTTGCCGGCACGGTGCTGCGCAACGAGACGCATATCGTGCGCGTCAACCAGTTCTGGCTGGACATCGTGCCCACCGGCGGCTATTTCATGCTGATCTACCACACGGACAAGCCCGGCCTCATCGGCGCCGTGGGCACCATCACGGGCAAAGCAGATATCAACATCAGCTCCATGCAGGTGGCGAGATTGCAGCCCAGGGGCGAAGCCCTCATGCTACTGGCACTGGATGAGCCTGCCACCGAGAAGCACATCAAGCAGATACTGGCAATACCGGATATCAACGTGGTGAAGCTGGTCAAGCTATAAGAAGAAGTTTACTCTCACTCCTGCCACTCCCCCTGCCATAGCGAGAGGGGCTTTATTCCCCCCCCCCCTGTATAAAGTAAAATAAGCCAGCGCCATTTTATATGTAAAGGCAGTTATCATTGGATAAAAGCACTCTCGAGATGCTGGAATTCCCCCGTGTGAGGGAGCGGCTGGCGAACTATACGTCATTCCCGGCAGGCCACGAACTTGCGCTGGCATTGAAGCCTACATCAAATGCTGAGCGTGTGGCGCTCCTGCTGAAACAGTCGGCGGAAGCGCGTAAGCTGCTCTCGATAAAGCCTGATTTCCATATCGGAGAGGCCTTCGACATCAGAGAAGATGTATTGAGGGCTGAGAAAGGCGTTTCACTCGACACGCAGACGCTGCTCAAGGTGCTCAAAACGCTGGCCGCGTCGCGGCTGGCACGGGGAGCCCTGGGTAAGCTGTCCGACGACCTGCCCTCTATATGGGCCATAGCACGCGATATCTCGGTTCAATCCGAGCTGGAAGGAGAGATAAGCCGCTGCGTTTCAGTTACGGGAGAGATCATGGACTCGGCATCGCCGCGGCTGTCCAACCTGCGCTGGCAGGTGAAGGAGACGCGCCGTCAGCTTCAGGAACGTCTATCCTCCATCGTGAAATCCAAGAAGGGACAGGCTGTGCTGCAGGAACAGCTCATCACCGAGCGCAACGGGCGCTACGTGCTGCCGGTCAGAGCCGAGCTGAAAAAAGAGATGAGAGGCATCGTGCATGACATCTCCAATACAGGCGCGACGGTATTCATCGAGCCCATGGAAACAATCGAATCAGGGAACGAGCTGCGCCAGTGTGAGATCGAGGAGAAGCAGGAAATCGAGCGGATACTCGTCTCTCTCAGCGCAGCGGCCGGCGCCGCGGCGGAGCAGATATCACGGAACATAGAGATACTCGGGGAGCTGGACCTGCTGCTCGCCAAGGCGCTTTACGCCGGGAAGATGAGAGCCATCGAACCTGAGATAGCAGCCGAAAGTGACAGCGGCAAGCATGTCCTGAACCTGGTCAATGCCAGACACCCCTTGCTGAGAGGCACCGCGGTGCCGCTGAGCGTGGAGCTGGGCAGGGACTTCTCGATATTGATTATCAGCGGACCGAACGCAGGTGGCAAGACGGTGGCGCTGAAAACCATCGGGCTGCTGGCCCTGATGGCGCAGGCCGGGCTGCCCATACCCTGTTCCGACGGGACCTGCCTGCCGGTTTACGACGCCGTCTTTGCCGATATCGGTGACGAGCAGAGCATCGAGCGGACGCTGTCCACCTTCAGCGCCCATATCAGCAACATCGCGCGCATCGTGAAGGATTCCACCCCGCACAGCCTGGTGCTGCTGGATGAACTGGGTATCAGCACCGACCCCGGGGAGGGCGCCGCGCTGGCGCAGGCGACGCTGATGCATTTCCTGGAGAAGGGCGCCTCAGTAGCTGTAACCACACATTACAGCGAGTTGAAGGCCTTTGCACACCTCAATCCCGGATTTCGCAATGCCTCGCTGGATTTCGATCCTGTCACTCTCATGCCCAGCTACCACCTCACCGTGGGCATACCCGGCGGCAGCAACGCGCTGAATATAGCGTCCCGCTTCGGACTGCCGCAAGAGATCGTGGCCAACGCGCGCAGCATTATGTCCAAGGGCTCGCAGGAGGTGGAGGCCATGCTCACCGACCTTGCCGCTGAGCGCAAGCGGCTCGAGGAGGTACAGGCTTCGCTGGAGGGCGAGAAGGCGAGCGTATCCGCGCTTACAGGCAGGTTGGAAGAGGAGATGGCCAGGATCAGGGAGAAAGAGCGCGATATGCTGCGCGAGATACAGGATAATTTAAATAAGGAAATCGCGGGGCTGTACCGCGCTATCCGCCAGGCTGAGGCGGAGCTTAAGAAGCAGAAAACCAGGGAGAAAGTGGAGCGTGCTAAAAAGGCGCTGGAAAAGATAGGACGGCAAGCCGACCAGCGCAGTAAGACACTGGGGGAAAGGCTGGCCGTGATTAAAGGTGAAGAAGCCGGGGTGGATAACATAGAGGTCGGCGATAGTGTGCGCCTCAGGGACATGGATACGGTGGCGAAGGTAGTTGCCGTCGATGAAGGTAATGCTAAGCTGGAGGCGCAGGTCGGCGATATCAGGCTCACGCTCAGCATAGACAGCGTGGAGAAGCTGGAATCTCCGGGTGCGGAAGCCGATATCGAGAAACCCGTGATCAAGCCCAGGACCACCAGGCCGGCTCCCCCTGAGCTGGACCTCAGGGGCCAGCGGGCGGACATCGTCGGCGCGCTTCTGGATACGTATTTGAATGACGCCTTCATGTCGCACCTGCCCGAGGCACGTATCATACACGGCTACGGTACAGGTGCTGTCCGCCAGGCGGTGCGTGAATTTTTAGAAGGCCACACCCTGGTAAAATCCTTCCGTCCCGGCGGGCAGGGAGAGGGTGGGGACGGGGTAACAGTCGTGAGGCTGACATGAATGGAAATCCTAAACCCTAAATCCTAAACCCTAAACAAATTCAAAATATAAAAAATATTTTAAGCCCGGATTCGGGCGGACATTCATGTCCGCCCCTACAATAAAGATGTTTGATGCTTATTAAACAAATTAACTTAACCCGGTCACAGGCCCTGCGCTGGCTGGATAAGCTTGGCAGCACCCCGCCAGCCCTCTCCATATACATAAAAGCGGACACCGGCGAGCAGGAGATTGAAAAAATGCTCGGCTCTATCCTGGACAGGGGAGAGATGTTCGATGAGCTAGCAGCCAAAGCAGCGAAATCTGCCACCGGGGCGGTATTATATTATGGAATGGACAGGGCTTACGTGATCTGGCCGCCGTTTCCGTTTGCTGATAACGCGGTTATCCGTGGATATAGCTGTGAACCGCTAAGGGCAATGCTGGAGAAGGATTGGCATCTTGCCCTGGTGCTGGTGAGGCTGGGGCAATTCGCCATCGGCATATTTAAGGGTGAAAAGCTGATCGAGGGCAAGGCAGGAACCGGGTTGGTGCACGCCAGGCATAAGAAAGGCGGGTCATCGGCAAACCGCTTTGCGCGGCACCGCGCCAAGCAGATGGAGTATTTCTTCACCCGCGTTGAAGCTCACGCCAGGGAGATCCTTGAGCCGCGCCTGAAGGGAATAGACTATATTTTATACGGCGGGACACGCGATACTCTGCTGTCTCTACAGAAGCAGTGCGGTTTTTTCAGCAAACTTGAGCCCAAAGTGGTTGGCCGGTTGCTTTCCGTGCGGGAGCCGAAGCGTGCTACCTTTGAAGAGGCTGTTGGGCAGGCTTATACGAGTACGGTATTTGAGTATGAGGAATAACAGAAAAATTCTAAACCCTAAATACTAAACAAAGACGAAACTCTAAACTCAAAATTGTAGGGTGCGCCCGCCGGATGCGGGCTCTAAAAACCCGTCCCTACAGTGCCCTCCGATCGGGAGATTGCCACGCTACGCTCGCGATGATGTGATCCTCATATCGTCCCGTCCAGCCTAAAAATAACCAGCCCTGAGGGCAGCTTGGGATAGAAGAAGGTGGACTTGCGCGGCATGCGGTCGTCGGCATCAGCTATCGTCTTGATCGTCGTTGCGGGTACAGGGTTGAGCAGGATGGCAAACTGGAACTGCCCCGATTCCACCAGACTGCAGGCTGATTCACTGCTTGGCGTATAAGCCAGATTGCCGGTGTCCCCGGCAGGCAGACCCAATAGTTTCTCCACGATTATGTGCTGCACGGCGCTGACATCCAGCCTGCAGTAGGCATCCGAGCGCTTTTCCGCCATGATATCGTTCAGCTTGATTTTAGGCAGGAGCTTCAGGAACAGGATTTTGCCTTTCTCCAGGCCGTAGATCTTTATACTACCAGCTACCTTGCCGCTTATTGAGACTGTATCCGCCGGCACCTCCGTCACCTCGAAATAGGCCCCCATTTCCTTCCGGAATTTCTTCAATGTCTGGTCAGATATGCCGCGGACGAGGCGGTGGATGGGGAGTATGACGATGCCGGGGTCGGAGAAGGAGACAAGGGTGAGCATGACGAAGTTATAAGCATCGTTGCCGCGACCATGCGGATTGAGCTGGCGGCGGTAATCGCGGTATGCCAGCGCGGTCTCGTAGCGGTGGTGGCCGTCGGCGATGTAGATCGTCTTGGGCGCCAGGAAGTGGCTGACCCTCTGCACGAACTCGGGTTCGTTGACCGCCCAGAACCTGTGGCCCTCGCCGTTGTGGGCGAAGCTGTAATCGGGGTTGGCCTTGAGCCTGCTGATAATGGTCTGGTTGACCTTGCCGCCCGGATCCTCGTAGAGGCCGAAGATGGGGCTGAAGTTGGTGGTGCAGGCCTGCATCAGCTTTAGCCGCTCGGCCTTGACGCCTGATATGGTGAATTCGTGGGGAAAGATGACCCTGTTCTCCCACGGTTCCAGCCTGACGCAGGCAAAAAGCCCGATGCGCTTTTTCTTAGCCTCGCCCATCTCGAAGGAGTGCTCGTGCACGTAGTAGCTGGCTACCATGTCCTGAACCAGGACCCTGTCCTTGAGCCATTTGTTAAAGGTATCCCTGGAGCGGATGTACTTATTGTTCTTCTCGTTATCGCCGGGCATCTCCACGGCGTGCTCAAGGCGTACCATGTTGAAATCGTTTCTAGCGTAAAGCGCCGCCTGTTCCCCGGGGGAGATGATGTCGTAAGGGGGGCAGATGACATCTGCCATGCCCCTGATCTTCTCTACGTTATATCTTACGCCCCTGAACTCGGTAACTTCTGCCAATGTAGTCTCTCCAGAATTTAGCGAATTATAACCCGTTGCACCAGTCGTTGTGTACCTGGTTCAATGGCAGGTCGATATAGCCCTTGATGATGAGTCTACTTCCGCCGACGGAGCCCAGCCTGGTGACGGGAATATTATATTTGAATGCAAGGCTCTCCAGCCGGCGTGTTGCCCGCGGGCTAACCGATACCACTGCCCTGGACTGCGCTTCGCCGAAGAGCGCGGCATCCAGTCGCCCAGTTACTTCAAGGTTTCCTTTAAATCCTGTATTACCGAGTATACAGCTCTCGGCCAGGGCGACCGCCAGGCCTCCGTCAGAGCAGTCGTGGGCGGAATTAAGCAGGCCGCGCTCAACCGCTTTGATAAGGCATGCCTGCAGCCTCTTCTCCATCTCGATATCGATCTGCTGGCTGCCCCTGACTGTACCGTGAAACAGTTCAAGGTATTCGCTGCTGCCGAGGCTCTCGCCGCCGCCGCTATCGCCCAGCAGGAGCACGCTATCGCCTTCGTTTTTAAACCCTGCCGAGCAATGATGCTTTACGTCTCTAATAAGGCCCACCATGCCGACGACCGGTGTGGGGAAGATTGCCACTCCGCGGGTCTCGTTGTAGAGGCTGACGTTGCCGCTGATGACGGGTATCTTCAGCTTCTTGCAGGCGTGGGACATGCCTTTTATGCACTCCTGAAGCTGGTAAATGACGTCGTTCTTTTCCGGGTTGCCGAAGTTGAGGCAGTTGGTGATGGCCATAGGTCTGGCGCCACTGCAGGCCGTGTTGCGCGCCGCCTCCGCCACGGCAATGACGCCGCCGAGAAATGGGTTGACATAACAATAACGCCCGTTGCCATCGGTGACCATGGAAATGGCCTTCTGCGTCCGCTGGATACGCAGGACTGCCGCATCGCTGCCCGGCAGCACCACCGTATTGTTTCCAACCTGGTGATCATACTGGCGGTACACTTTGTGTTTGCTGCAGATATTGGGCGAAGCCAGCAGCTTCGGCAGGACGTCCCCGGCTTTTTTGGGTGAAATATCCTTGACCTTTGCCAGGTCCAACTGCTGGAGCTTGTCCAGCCACGAAGGCCTTTTCGGCCTGAAGCGGTAAACGGGAGGCGTGTTAAGTATTTCGACCGGTGCGCTTGCCACTATCTGCGATCCGTCCCTGATGGTTGCCAGGCCGTCCGGGGTGACACTGCCGATAATATCCGAGTGCAGTTCCCAGCGGTCGAAGAGCGCCTTGACCCTGTCCTCGTAGCCCTTTTTTACTATGATCACCATCCTCTCCTGCGATTCTGAGAGCATGACCTCATAGGGCGTCATGCCCTTTTCGCGCCGCGGGACTTTTTGCACGTCTATATCCAGTCCGGATTTGCCCTTATCGGCGGCTTCTACCATGGCGCTGGTGAGTCCCGCCGCGCCGCAGTCCTGCATGCCCACGATCCAGTCCGTTCTGGCCAGCTCCAGGCAGGCCTCGATGAGCAGTTTCTCCATGAAGGGGTTGCCCACCTGGACGGCGGAGCGCAGTTCGCGCACCTCTTCAAAGGTTCTCGATGCCAGCCCGGATGCACCGTGGAGCCCATCCCGTCCAGTGTCGGCGCCTACCAGCATGATGAGATTGCCCTCGCCGCAGGCGCGCGCCTTTACCAGGTCCTCCACCCTGCCGATTCCGAGACAGAGTGCATTGACCAGCGGGTTATTGGAGTAGCATTCGTCAAAATATATCTCGCCGCCCACGTCGGCGATGCCCAGGCAGTTGCCGTAACCGGCGATGCCGCCTACGACTCCACCCATAAGGTAGCGGTTGTGCGGGTCGCTAAGCGGGCCGAAACGCAGCGAGTTCATCAGCGCGATCGGCCTAATGCCCATGGTGAAGATATCGCGGACGATGCCGCCGACGCCGGTGGCCGCGCCCTGGTAGGGCTCGATGAATGAGGGGTGGTTGTGTGACTCCATTTTAAAGGCAACGACCTGGCCGTCGCCGATATCGATGACGCCGGCGTTTTCCTCGCCCGGCTTGATCAGCACGTGCTTGCCCATAGTGGGGAACAGCCTGAGCAGAGCTTTAGAGTGTTTGTAGCCGCAGTGCTCGCTCCACAGCGAGCCGAACATGCCCAGCTCAACCTCGGTGGGTTCCCTGCCCAGCTTCTGCACGATGAGGTTGTATTCCTTGCGGCTGAGCGCTATCTCGTCGAGCGTTTCTTTAGATACTGGCAATGATTGACTCCCAGATAATATTGCCGTCGGCGCTGCCCAGTATATCCTCGCAGGAGCGCTCCGGGTGCGGCATCATGCCCAGCACGTTGCCCTGCCTGTTAACGATGCCGGCGATGTTGTTCAGCGCGCCGTTGGGGTTGGCTTCCCTGGTTGCCTCACCATCCGGCGTGGCATAGCGGAAGGCGACGCGGTTGTTATCTTCAAGCTCTTTGAGCACAGCATCATCCGCATAATATCTTCCCTCGTAGTGGGAGATAGGTATCTTGAGCACCTGGCCTTTATGGCATTTCGAAGTAAAAACGGTGGAGGTATTCTCGGTCTTGAGGTAGGTCCACTGGCAGCGGTACTGCAGGTGGTCGTTCTGGCGGAGGACGCCGGGAAGCAGGTGGGCCTCGCAGAGTACCTGGAAGCCGTTGCATATGCCTATGACAGGCTTGCCTTTGCCGGCGAACTCGGCTACGGCTTCCATCACCGGCGAGAAGCGGGCGATGGCGCCGGTGCGCAGGTAATCGCCATAGGAAAAGCCGCCCGGGAGTATGACGCAATCGTGGCCTGTGAGATCGGTCTCCTTGTGCCAGACGTAAGCAGCTTCCTGGCCGAGGATGTTGTGCACGGAGTAATAGCAGTCACGGTCGCTCCAGGTGCCGGGGAAGACCACTATGCCGAACTTCATTTGAACCTTCTTTCTCGGGCGGGTTTGAAAACCCGCCTCTACGGATTGTTAAATGCAGGGGCGTACGTAGGGGCGAAATTTCCCGCGTGCCCTATCTCCAACCATGTCATTACGAGGAGCACAGCGACGAAGCAATCTCAATGCATTACATCTTCGAATATAGGGATTGCTTCGCTGCCTGCCACGCCTTCGGCTCGCAGCTTCGGCTCACCGCAATGACAAAAAACACTCTATGAAACCCTGGTATATTAAAGTTTGCCAAGTAACTCGGTGACGATGTTACTGACCTCGCCACCGTCCGCCTTGCCCTTTACCTGCGGCATGAGCTTCTGCATGACCTTGCCCTTATCGCCGGGGCCCCTGGCGCCAACCTCTGCTATGGCCTTCTCTACGAGTGCTATTACTTCATCGCGGCCCATCTGGGCGGGCATATATTCCTGGAGGATGGCAAGCTCGGCCTTCTCTTTATCTGCCAGGTCGGCGCGGCTGCCCTTTTCATATGCTTCGATGCTCTCACGGCGCTGCTTGATCTCTTTCTGGATTACGCTGATGATGCCGGCATCGTCGAGCTTTTTCTGCTGCGCGATCTCAGCGTAGTTCATAGCCGATAGAAGCAGACGGAGCACGGAAACGCGGAGCTCTTCCTTGCTTCTCATGGCGGTTTTGAGGTCGGTAGAAAGTTTATCTTGGAGTGACATAATTATGCTGTTTTATTGGTTTTGCGCCGTTTGGTTGCCTCTTTGCGTTTGCGTTTTATACTGGGCTTTTCAAAGAAGCCTCTGCGGCGCACCTCGCTGATGATTCCTTCCTGCTGTACTTTCCGGGTGAAACGCCTCAAGAGGCTTTCAAAGCTTTCCCCTTCGCCTAGTCTAACTTCGGGCACAAAAATCAACTCCTTCTTTTTATAACTGGCCGCCCCTCCGGGACACACAAAGGCAACTGCCAAGGGGAAATTCTAAACTCTTTTAAGTGGCATGTCAACGCAATTAGGAAATTGTCACACTTTCTTTAAGGCGATGTGGCGTATTTACCTGCCCTTAAACTTGGGTTCCCTCTTCTCGAGGAAGCCCATCACGCCTTCGCGGACGTCCTCGGACTCGCGGCATACCTGCTGCATGAAGTCCTCTACCGCCATTTGCGTGAACACCGAATCGGCCTTCATGGAACCATAGGCCATGCGCTTGATCATCTCTATAGCCAGCGAAGGGCCTTTGGCCAGGCTTTGGGCGAACTCCCATGCTGCCTGCATAAGTCCGTCATGCGGCACCACCTTGTTTACCATGCCCAGGCGCTCGGCATCTTTTGCGTCTATTCTCTCCCCTGTCCACATCAGCTCCAGTGCCTTGCTGATGCCGACCAGGCGGGGCAGGTGGTAGGAGACACCGCAGTCGGGCACCAGTCCGCGCTTGACGAATATGGCCGAGAAAGCGGCGTTTTCCGATGCGATCCTGATATCGGCAGCCAGCGCAAACGCCAGGCCACCACCCGCTGCAATACCGTTGACGGCAGCTATGACCGGCTTGGTGAAGCTCTCCAACTGGCGGATAACCCAGCCGAAGCTGACGAACGGCTCTGTGCGCTCTGCGCGGCTTATATCCGGCTGGTTTTTATCAGTGCCGTAAGGCGGCTGCTCGGCAAGGTCTGCACCCGAGCAGAAGGCGCGCCCCGCGCCGGTGATGATTAAAGCCTTGATGCTGTCGTCCTCGTTAAGCTGCTTGATGGTTTTGGACATCTCGTGCAGGATGGGCGTGTTCAGCGCGTTCAGCTTGTCAGGCCGGTTCAACGATAGCGTGGCTACCTCATCGTTTACATCGAGGATAATATATTTAAACGCCATTATTATGACCTCCTAGTGTAGATTAAAAAATGTGCCTATAATGATAACATTAAAGCAGGCCTTATAAAATGACTTGAAGGAGGGATTAGGCATGGATGAATTGCAAAGGGAAAAGAGGCAGGGGCTTGACTGGGAATACATGGCGGACGTTCTGACTAAGAAGGAGGAAATAGGAGACAGGTACCAGATAGCGGGCTTCGGGCTGGGCGCCGCACTGTTTTCATTCGTGGCTAAAGCTGTCATTGACGATCTTGGCAGGGAAATGGGAGAAGCCTTGCTTAAGAAGGCCGTCAGGGACTTCGGCCTGGCGAGGGGTAAACGCATTGCCTCGATTGTAAAAGGATTGGGAAAGCCGCTGACCCTGAAGAACTGGCTGATCTACAGCGATATCGACTCGAAGAATTTCGATCCGCACCCGGACCTGGTAAATGACGACCTTGTGGTAAAAGCGGGTAAGTGCACTTTCTGGAATGCGGCAAAGGAATTCGGACCTGGCGACCTGGCGAAGATTTACTGCAAATATGTTGATTACGCCATACTTGAGGGCTACAACCCCGATGTGAAGCTGATTCTTGAAGACCGCCACCAGACGGGCAAAGACCATTGCGTTTTCAGGTATATCATGAAGGAGGCGAACAAGTGAATTTCACAGAGGCGTTAGAATCCCCTCTCCCTACGGAAAAAGAACAAGTAATTTTAGCACAAATCCTTGCCCGCGGAATTAGAATCGGGGTATACTAAAAATCACGCCAGCGTAGCTCAGTGGTAGAGCAGCGGTTTCGTAAACCGCCGGCCGTCAGTTCGACTCTGACCGCTGGCTCCATTTTTCATATGTAATTGAATTGATGTGGTGGTCCGGATGACGAAGTTGTCTTTTTCTTCAGCGGCATAGTACCAAGGGTAAGGCAGACGATCGCGATCGAGAAACAATCGATGAAGCTATTATAACTCACGACGGTGATGATAATGGCGATTTTGAGTACATAGGGGATGGTGATTTAAAGACCTGGTTCAGCGGTTTCCTAACGTCGAGAATCGTTTTTATTTTCGATAGCTGCCTGGCTGGTGGCATGACCGATCTCAAAGACACGGGGAGGGTAATCTGCATGGCATGTTGCGAGGATGGCCTTTCCTACGAAAGTAGCCAATGGGGTGGTGGTCACGGGCAGTTTACCTACTACTTTGTCCGGGAAGGGATGAAAACCGGTTCGGCGGACGCGTATAACCAGCTTCCGAGTTTAGCAGGTGTAACAATCGAAGAAGCTTTTGATTACGCTAAAACTCATTGAGTGAACCAGGCTCCCACTATCAGCGATTCTTTTGAAAATGACCTTCTGCTTGGATACTAAATCAAACAACATGTACCGTCGGCTGTAAGCCGGCTATCATTTCGCTAATAAAAAGGCTCTCACTGTCAAGTGAGAGCCTTTTCTATCTGGTTCAGATTTTTACTTTAGCCTGATATTACTTCTGGTTAACGCAGTTCACAGAGTCTAATGGACAACCAGGTTGCCTCCTCCCAGGACTTGCTCCACTGTTTTGGTGCCATTCCAGTTGCTGGAGAACCAGAGACCACCTGACTTATTCCAAACCGTGATGCCAATGGTATCACTCTTGCCAGGTTCGCCTTTGTCCGTCATAGTCACCTGTAACGTAGCATTGCCATCAACACCAACAGGAGCTAGCGGGTTGGTGACGTCCTGGATATTGGCTTTACCAATGAACGTTGCTGTAGCCGTAGCAGGATTAACCGCCAGCGAGGTCATGGAATTACCCTTGACCTGGTACATGCGAAGCACACCATTCTCAGTCCTGCGAATGATAGTGTTAATATTGCCCTGCAGATTTTTATTGCTCATATTGTACTTCACATTGAACCCGAAGTTGTTCTTTGTGCCAACGCCACCCGCCTTCAGTCCGCTGGAGTTGGACAGCACCAGATAACCGCCGCCGGTTATAAAGCTATCAGTTAGCGGCTTGGACACCGTGACTACAGTGTTATCATCAGCGCTGTTCCTTGTGTAGTAGCCATTCACAATGATTCCGATGGTGTAAATTTGTGAATTAGCGCTGCCAATATTTACACTCCAGTTGTAGGTTGCTGTCCCGGTCTTTGTGTCGGCTGCACTGACAAGTCCCACAGGCGCTGTGGCAATATTTTGGTTAGTATCCCGATTGACGAAGGTAACCGTGGCTTTACGGATATCCCCACCGTTGGCATCATAGGCTGGGTCACCGCTAACAGCCGTGATGTCTTTGATTGTAGCAGACAGGGTCACCGTAGCGGTATTGCTTGTCGGAGTTGCCGTGGTAGTAAACAACAAGCCAGTATAAGTAGCGCGTGCGTCTTCTTTATTGATTGTCAGAGCGGGAGTGGCTATGGGGTTCGTGACAGTAAAGTTGGGGTTAACACCGGTGAACTCCGCCGTCACGTCGCGGCTGCCGGGTGCCATTTGCCCTGCCACTGTTTCCAGAAGCGCTACATTGCTGAGGCTCGCTTGGAGCATGCCACTAGCTACAGAAAGTGAAGCCGTACCCATCACCTGCGAGCCCACCTTAAACGTCACGCCGGTAGCAGGGGCAGTTCCATTGATGGCGGCCGGAGTTAGTGAAGCTCTGAAGTTCACCTTATCGCTATATTGTTGAGGGTTAGGCAAGACATTTACAGTAGCTGTTGTCGGCGCCTTGGTGATGGTGAGGTTTGCCCCGACGTAGGTCAGGGTGTAGTTATTGCCGCCGTTGCCATCATTCACCGCCAGCGTACCTCGCTGAATGGCATAGGTTCCTACGTTCTCACCGGCAGCACGGGTCAGGGCACCGCTCCAGCTATCACCGTTCGCTAGCGAACCCGTGACCGTGTAGGTGAGTTCTGGGTCATCAGCTCCATAGACCTTAGTTTTTGCACCTGCGGTCACCGTGATCGGCCTCGCTGTGATAACGCCAGTGGCAATGGTATTGTAGGTAACTGTGTAGTTGGCACCACCGTTGCCATCGTTCACCGGGGCCGGTGTCACCGTCATCACGTGAGTTGTGCCCACGTTCTTACTGT
>Ga0315289_10004509_pt1 | contig 20757 bp, 26 predicted proteins | sample YL17G11_40_MG_FD_203452 | JGI IMG/M metagenome (GOLD analysis project Ga0315289, IMG submission 203452) | Sediment microbial communities from Yellowstone Lake, YNP, Wyoming, USA - YL17G11_40 | ecosystem: Environmental > Aquatic > Freshwater > Lake > Sediment | place: USA: Wyoming | collected... | reverse complement strand
CCTCGCCGTGAACCTCGTCGCCGGAGCCGTGGCGGCTGACGCCTTTTTGGTCCTGCCCCGGGCGGCGCTGCCCCCTGCCCCAGGCTCACCGGTGGAGAGCGGCCTCCCCCGCCTCCCGGAGACGGCAAGGAGCAGGAGCGGGAACGGCATGGAGATGCTCCTCGACATCTCGCTCCCCGTCACGGTGGAGCTGGGCCGAACGCGGATGATGATCCGGGACATCCTCCACCTGGCCCCCGGCTCCGTCCTGGAGCTGGACAAGCTCGTGGGCGAACCGGTGGACATCATGATCAACGACAAGCCCATCGCCGGGGGCGAGGTGGTGGTGATCGACGAGAACTTCGGCGTCCGTCTGACGAGCATCGTCAGTCCGACCGAACGGGTGGTGAACCTGCAATGATCCGGCACCTGATCTGCGTGGGGTTCGTGCTGGCGGCGGTCGTCTGGCCGACCAACTCTGCCGCCTCCGAACGGCCGTCCAGCGGTCCATCGGTCAATCTGTCAACAGGTCAACTCGGGGGAAGAGTCCAGGCAGAACGAGAACACGAGATGACCACTCGACGGATTGATAATTCGACAACGCGACTCGTCGAAGACGCACCGGTCCCCGATTACCGAGTCGGGGCTTCGGCGGATGAGCGGTCACTGGCATGGGATGGTCTGCGGATGGTCCTGATGCTGGCGATGGTCCTGCTCCTGCTGGGACTGGCGGTCAAGCTCCTGCGTCGGTGGCCCGGACTGGCCGGCCGGGACGGGTTGCCGGGGAGCCTGCAGGTGCTCGCGCGCGTGGCGCTCACGCCCAAGGAGGCGATCTGCCTGGTGCGGGTCGGCGCCGGCCCTGGTGGCGAGGTGCTGGTGCTGGGCGTGAGCCCGTCCGGTGTCACGCTGCTCACTCGGCTGGAAGCCGGGATAGGGGAGGCGACGCGCACGCCGGGGGGGGCGGAGAGCAGCCTGAGATTTGCCGGCCAGCAGAAATCCTGCGCCGCCCGACTCCGGAATCTGGCGGCGCACGTCCGGGAGGTTCAGGCGGCGTGGAGGATCGGCGGGGCGCCCCATAAGGGTGATCGATGAAAGTGTGGATGGGCCAGGTGATGCATCGGATTCTCGAATTTCGACTTTCGAAGTTCAGGGTTCATCCTTCGGGGTTCGATATGCGACATTCCCGGTTGAAGGGTGTGGCAGTCCTGGCCCTGACGAGCGTTCTGGTCATTGGGGTAGGCGTCGCGGAGTCCGCCAGCCGGCCTCCTGGAGGCGGTCCCGGGATCGCCCTTCCCAAGATCAGTATCGGCATCGGCGAGGTCACGGGCCCCCAGGAGCTGTCCGGCGCCCTCCAGGTGATGCTCCTGCTCACCGTGCTGTCCTTGGCCCCGTCACTCCTCATCATGCTCACCTCCTTCAGTCGCATCATCATCGTCCTGGGCCTTCTCCGCCAGGCACTGGGGACGTCCCAGATGCCGCCCAACCAGGTCCTCATCGGCCTGGCCCTCTTCCTCACCGCCTTCGTCATGACGCCCGTGGTGGCAGAGGTACGCGACACGGCCTACACCCCGTACATGGCCAAAGAGATCACACAGGAGGAAGCGGTCCAGCGGGCGCTGAAGCCGATGCGCCAGTTCATGTTCCGCCAAACGCGGGAACAGGATCTAGCCCTGATGGTCCACCTGGCCAAGGTGCCGCATCCCCGTCAGCGGGATGACGTCGCCACCTATGTCTTGATCCCCGCCTTCATCATGAGCGAGCTAAAGACCGGCTTCCAGATGGGCTTCGTCCTGTTCCTGCCCTTCATCGTCATTGATTTCGTCGTGTCCAGCGTGCTGCTCTCCATGGGCATGCTGTTTCTGCCGCCGACGATGATCGCGCTACCCTTCAAGCTCCTGCTCTTCGTGCTGGCGGACGGCTGGCACCTGGTGGTCCGCTCGCTGGTCACCAGCTTCCTCTGAGGCAATGGCGAGTGCGGAGTGCGGAATGACCGGAATTTGCGTGAAAGAGACGAGGTGGAAGGCCGCCGGCGAATGGCCATTCCGCATTCCGCATTCCGCATTCCGCATTCCGCATTCCGCAATCGGATGGTGGGTGCATGACCCCGCAGCAGGTCATTGACCTTGGTCAGCGGGCGTTGCAGGTCATCCTGCTCCTGTCCGCGCCCGTGCTTCTGGCGGGCATGCTGACCGGACTGGCAGTCAGCCTGTTTCAGGCCGTTACCTCGATCCAGGAGGCGACCCTGACTTTCGTCCCGAAGTTGCTAGCGGTCTTTGTGGCCCTCCTGGTCTGCATGCCCTGGATGATGGATCTGGTGGTGCGGTTCGCCGTTGAACTTTTCGGCAACCTGGAACAGGTAGCGCGATGACGATCGAGGTGGTGCTGACGCGCTGGGCCCCCACCTTCCTCCTGCTGTTGGCGCGGTGCGGGGGGGTGGTCGTCTTCGGTCCGGTCTTGGGAAGCCGGACCCTCCCGCGAGCAGTGAAGGCGGGGCTGGCGGGGACGCTGGCCCTCCTCTTGACCCCACTCGTCCTGGGGCAAGGCCTGCGGTTGCCTGTGGATGGGCCGGGCCTGGCGGGGACGATCCTGGGCGAATTGGCCATTGGGGCCATCCTGGGACTCGCCGTTCAGTTCACCTTCGCGGGCATCGGCATAGCCGGTGAACTGCTCGCCGTCCAGATGGGGGTGGGTCTGCCAGAAGCCTTGGATCCACACACGATGGTGCGGGTCACTTCGGTGAACCACCTGCTGGACCAGATCGCCGTCCTCACGTTCCTGGCCGTGGGGGGTCATCACACGGTGCTGGCGGCCCTGGCGCAGAGCCTGACCTTAGCGCCGCCGCTGTCGGTCGCGTATGGCGGCGGCGTCATGCTATTCCTGGCGGGACTGTTCGGGGCGGCGCTCACGCTGGCGATCCGCATCGCGGCACCCGTAGGAGCGGTAATGTTGGTCATCATAGTTGCCCTGGGCCTCCTGAATCGGGTCGCCCCCCAGGTGAACGTGTTCATGGTCAGCTTCGTCCTGACCATCGGGGTGGGGCTCCTGGCGCTCCTGTTTGCCCTGCCGGTCCTGGGGGCCGTCATGGCCGGAAGCTTCCAGGAACTGCCCAGCCTGCTGGCCGGGCTTCTCACACGGATGCGACATGGCCTTTGAGGAGAGCGAACGGACGGAGGCCGCGACGCCCAAGCGGCGACAGGAGGCCCGGGCCAGGGGTCAGGTAGCGCGGAGCGTGGAGTTGAACTCCGCCCTGATCCTCCTGGGCGCCTTCGGGGCGCTGGCCTTCGGCGGAACGGCGATGGCGCAAGTCCTGATCGGGACCCTCCGGAAGGGCTTGTACCTGGGCGGTCAGGCGGACCTCCATCCCGAGGCCCTCCGGGGCCTGTACCTCTGGGTGACGGGGGAGGTCGCCCGCGCCATCTCTCCGGTGGTGCTGGCCGGGGCGGCAAGCGGGTTTCTCTCGAACGCGCTCCAGATCGGCATCCTCGTGACGCCGGAAGCGATCCGGTGGAACTGGGGGCGGATCAGTCCGGCGCGGGGCCTCCAGGCCCTCTTCTCCGCCCGGGGCGGCGTGGAGGTCCTCAAGGCGGCCCTCAAGATGAGCATCCTCGGGGTCGTGGCGTATCGGACTCTTCGACCGGAATGGGACCGCTTCCCCGAGCTGGCCCAGATGGATCTCCCGCAGCTCCTGACCTGGGAACTCAGCCTGAGCCTGCGGCTGGGCCTGCGGGTGGCGGGAGTCTACTGCCTGCTGGGACTGGCCGACTACGCCTACCAGCGGTGGCAGCATGAAAAGAGCCTGCGCATGACCCGGGCCGAGGTGCAGGAAGAGGGCCGGCAGACGGAAGGGGATCCACAGATCCGGGCCCGGGTCCGGAGCCTGCAGCGGGAGCGGGCCATGCGACGCATGATGCAGGCCGTTCCCGACGCCAGCGTGGTGGTGGTGAATCCCATCCACATCGCCGTGGCCCTGCGCTACGACGCCCGAACGATGCGGGCTCCCAAGGTAGTGGCGAAGGGCAGGCGCCTGGTGGCCGAGCGGATCGTGGCCATCGCCCGCCAGGCCGGCGTCTCCGTGGTGCGGGATGTCCCCCTGGCGGGCGCCCTGGACAGGCTGGTGGAGGTGGGCGGTGAAATCCCCGCGATGCTCTACCGGGCCGTGGCCGGGATCCTGGCCTATATCTACGCCCAGGACTCACGGCGCGTCTCCGCGCAAGGCATCAGATGATTTCGGCTACTGAATTTCGACGGACGAATCGCGAACGCCGAACCGCGCCATTCCGCATTGGTGGGGGGATGGCATGAGCCGGCATCCCTGGGCGGCCCGCACGGATGTGGCCATAGGCCTGGTGGTTCTGGGGATCCTGACCGTCATGTTGATCCCGCTGCCGCCGCTCCTGCTGGACATGCTTCTGACGGCCAGCATCGCCCTCTCGCTGCTGACGCTGCTGATCAGCATGTACATCCCCCGCCCGCTGGACTTCTCCGTCTTCCCCTCCGCGCTCTTGCTCCTGACCCTGTTCCGGCTGTCGCTGAACGTGGCCACCACGCGCGTGATCTTGCTCCACGGAAACGAAGGGCCCGGCGCTGCCGGCCAGATCATCCACGCCTTCGGCCGATTCGTGGTGGGTGGCAGTTACGTCGTGGGCGCGGTGGTGTTCCTGATCCTGATGGTCATTCAGTTTGTGGTCATCACCAAGGGAGCGGGCCGCATCGCCGAGGTCGCCGCCCGTTTCACCCTGGACGCCATGCCGGGGAAGCAGCTCTCCGTTGACGCCGAGCTCAATGCCGGCCTGCTCACCGAGGCGGACGCCCGGGCCCGCCGGCACGAGATCGCACGGGAGGCCGACTTTTATGGCGCCATGGACGGGGCCAGCAAGTTCGTCCGAGGGGAGGCGATCGCGGGTATCCTCATCACGGCCATCAATATCGTGGGCGGCCTGATCATCGGCGTGGTCCAGCTCAAGATGGACCTGGCCGAGGCGGTGATCACCTACACCGTGCTCACCATCGGTGACGGCCTGGTGACTCAGATCCCGGCCCTGATCGTCTCGACCGCCGCCGGCATCGTGGTCAGCCGGGCGCCCTCCGAGACGGACCTGGCTGCGGCCATCAGCAGCCAGTTCGCGGGGCACCACCGGGCCCTGGCCATCACGGCGGGTGTCCTGCTGGTCCTCGGCCTGGTCCCCGGACTGCCCAAGGCGCCCTTCCTCGTGATGGCGGCGATGCTCGGGAGCGTCGCCTACAGGGGCCTGCGCAAGCCCTCCCCGGGGCGCGGCCCCGAGCGCCCGGCGGAGACGGCACCACCCCGACCCGAAAAGGTTGAAAGCCTCCTGGCCCTGGACCCCATCGAGTTGGAGGTGGGCTACAGCCTGATCCCCCTGGTGGACGCAACGCAGGGGGGAGACCTCTTGGACCGGATCCGGCTCGTCCGCCGCCAGTTCGCCACCGACCTGGGCTTCGTGGTGCCGCCGGTGCGGATCCGTGACAACCTGCAGCTCAAGCCCGGGAGCTACGCCATCAAGATCCGCGGCCTGCCGGTGGCCACGGGGGAAATCCTGACGGGCCACCTCCTGGCCATGAATCCCGGAACGGCCGCCGAAGCCGTCCCGGGGGTCCCCACCACGGAGCCCACCTTTGGCCTGCCGGCCCAATGGATCGCTCCCGAGGACCGGGAGCGGGCGCAACTCCTCGGCTACACCGTCGTGGATCCCTCCTCCGTCATGGCGACGCACCTCAGCGAAACGATCCGGCGCCACGCCCGCGACCTGCTGGGCCGGCAAGAGGTGCAGGCCCTCCTGGATCACCTGAAGCCGACCCATCCCAGCGTGGTGGAGGCGGTGGTCCCGCAGCTTCTGCCCCTGGGCACGGTGCAGAAGGTCCTGCAGAGCCTGCTGGCGGAAGGGGTCTCAATCCGGGACCTGGCCACCATCCTGGAGGTGCTGGCCGACACGGCGCCCACCACCAAGGATCCGATCCTGCTCACCGAACACGCGCGGCAGGCCCTGGCACGGGCCATCTGCCGGGGACTCTGCTCCGGCGACGGCGTGCTCAAGGTCTTCACCCTGAGTCCCGCGCTGGAGCAGCTCATGGCCGACGCCCTGGCAGAGGGCGACCAGGGGCGCTATCTGGCGCTGGAGCCCCGGATCGCCCAGCGGGTCATCGAGGCCCTGGCCGCGGCCGTGGGAAAGACACCACCGGAGGGCACGCCGGTGATCCTCTGCGCGCCGGCCATCCGCCCCCATCTCCGGCGTCTCACCGAGCGATACCTGCCGCACCTGGCGGTGTTGTCCTACAACGAGATCGGCCCCGAGGTGACCCTGAAGGCCGTAGCCATGGTGGAAGCTCCAGATGCGCCTGCGACGCTTTGAAGCGACCACGGTGAGGGAGGCGCTGGCCCGCGTGAAGGCCGAGCTGGGACCGGAGGCGGTGATCTTGCATGCCCGGTCCACGGGGGCGCCCCGCCATGGCGGTTGGGTGGAGGTGACGGCCGCAGTGGACAACGAGCCCCTTCCGGGGGACGCCGATCGTCCCGAGGCGATGGCCCGCGGCGATGCGACCATGGTGGCTCCGTCTCCGCCCCTCACGACGCGGGACCTCCCCGACACCGGGAGTACGCACCCGGACGGATGGGAGGGGGCCCTGGAAGAGATCCAGCGGACTCTCCTGGAGCTTCGCTGCGAGGCGGGGCCCTCGCCGAGGCTGCCGGCCGCGCTGCGCCCCGCCTACCGCCGCCTGCTGGTCCAGGAAGTGCCGGGCCGGGCGGCACGCCGGCTCCTGCTCGCCCTGCCGTCCGAGATCCGGTCCCGTCGGGGCGGGCCGGACGGTGCGACGCTGCAGGAGGCGGTGGCCCGAAGGTTCCGGGTAAGCGGTCCCATCACGCCGGGGCGACGGCAGCGGGCCATTGCCCATGTGGGGCCGACCGGCGTCGGAAAAACGACGACCATCGCCAAACTCGCCGGGCAACTCCGCCACACGGGGGGTCTCAAGATCGCCCTCCTCACCCTGGACACCTACCGGATCGGTGGTGTGGCCCAGATGCGGATCTATGCCGAACTGCTGGGCGTGGCGCTGCATGTGGTCCGGACCCCGGCCGAGGTGCGTGCGGCGTTGCAGGGTGAGCGCGGTGCAGATCTCGTGTTGGTGGATACGACGGGCCGGAGCCCGAGGCAGCCGGAGGGGATCGCGGCGATGGGGGACCTCCTCCGGGAGATCCCCAATCTGGAGACCCACCTGGTGCTGAGCGCGACGACCAAGACCACGGACCTCGAGGAGATTCTCAAACGGTTCCGCCCCCTCCAGTACCACTGTATCCTGGTGACCAAGGTGGACGAGGCCCGGACACTCGGCCCGCTCCTCGGCCTGGCCCTGGAGCGGGAGCTGGTGATCTCCTACCTGGGCACCGGCCAGGAGGTCCCGGACGACCTGGAGGCGGCGACGCCGCGACGCCTGGCGGGGCTCCTGGTGGGGGAGACCCGATCGATTCGGCGACGGGCCACCACGACCACGTGAGGGAATGATGCACACGGTTCCTCTCGATCAGGCAGCGAACCTCCGCCCGTCGCCCCCCGCCCCGCGGCCCTGGAGCGTGGCGGTGACATCCGGCAAGGGAGGGGTGGGGAAGACGTCCGTGGCGGTCAACCTTGCCCTCACCTGGGCGCAGGCGGGCCGGCGGACCTGCCTGTTGGACGGGGATCTGGGGTTGGCCAACGCGGACGTGTTCCTGAACCTTCACCCGCGCTATTCCCTGCGCGACGTCATCGCGGGCGCGAAAACGCTGGAGGAAGTGGTGCTGGTCGGCCCCGCAGGCCTGCGGGTGATCCCGGCCGCCTCCGGGGTGGAGGCGCTGGCCAATCTCACGGGCCCGGCACGACGGGCGCTGGCCCACCAGCTCCGGGACCTCGGTACTCTGGCGGATGTGGCCGTCCTGGACACGGGGGCAGGCATCTCCCAGATGGTGCTGAGCCTGGTCCTGGCCGCGGACGAGGCGCTGATCCTTACGACGCCGGAACCCCCCGCGCTGACCGATGCCTATGCCATGGTAAAGATCCTGACCCACCGACGTCCCGGGCTGCCGCTCTCCCTCATCGTGAACCTGGTGGAGCAGGCGGCCCAGGCGCAGGAGGTTCACGGACACCTGAACGGGATCATCCGCCGCTTCCTACGGCGGGAGATCCCGCTGGCAGGTTGGATCCCTCGGGATGAGTGTATGGAGCGAGCCGTTCGCGAGCAGCGGCCACTCTCAGTGTACTTCCCCTACGCCCGGGCCACAGAGGCGATCCGCCGGATCGCCCGGACCCTGGGGGCGCGCGCCCACGGATCCGGCACGCCCGGCGAGTTCTGGATGCGGCTGGCCACCTCCATGGAGGACCCATGAGGCGGACCCGGAGGGCGGACGAGGGCCGGGTGGCGCCTGGCACCCCAGAGGAGATCCGAGCCTTGTGGCCACGATTCCGGAGCAGCCGGGATCCGGAACTCCGGGAGGCCTTGATCCGTCACTACATCGGCCTGGTGCGGCTCGTGGCAGGACGGCTGCTCCTTCGTTTGCCGCCCCACGTTTGCCAGGACGACCTTGAAGGGGCGGGAGTGCCCGGCCTCGTGGGGGCCATCGAGACGTACGATCCCGAGAAGGGCGTGGAGTTTGCGACCTATGCCCGACAGCGGATCCGGGGGGCGATCCTGGACGAATTGCGGGACCTGGACCCGCTGCCCCGCTCCCTCCGGCACAAGGGACGACGCATCGAGCGCGCCATCGCTATCCTGGAACAGCGGCTGTTTCGGGCGCCCACCCACGAGGAGCTGGCGGACTTTCTGGGGATGCCCCTCTCCGCGTTGCACCAGACCCTCCACGATCTGCGGGGCGGTTTGCAGGTCTCCCTGGATGCCGGCTGGCCGGGGGCAGACGAGGGTGAGGACGAGAACGGGGGCCACCCTCCCGTGCCCGACGGGACGACCCCCAGTCCGCGGCAGGCGCTGGCCCTCAAGGAGCGCCGGTCCCTGCTGGGGGCCGTCCTCGAGGAGCTCCCGGCCACCGAGCGACTCGTCTTGAGCCTGTACTACTACGAGGAGCTGACCATGAAGGAAATTGGGGCCGTCCTGGAGGTCTCGGAGTCGCGGGTGTCACAGATCCACAGCGCCGCGCTGCTCCGGATTCGCGCCCGGCTCCGCCGGCGCAAGCTCACGCTGGAGGACCTGCGCCTGGAGGAAGAGCGATATCCCGACCGTCTGGGGGGCATCGGTGCGATCCCGTAGCTGGCCCCATGGCCGGGAGATGATGGGTGTGGCCACCCTCCTCGCCCTCTTAGCCGGATGCGCCCCAGGGGCCTATGTCTTGGCCGATCGGGACATCCGGACCGAGCGGGCCCGCAGCAGGCTCCTGGTCGTCGCCATCTCCCGTGACCCGGGCAGCGCGTCCGCGGCGCGCGAGGCGAGGCGGCTGCTCTCCGCGGAACTTGCCTCGCGGTGGTTTAATGTGCTGGACCTCGATTTCGTCCTCAAGGCCAGCCCGGACCTTGAGCCCCACCTGGCCCGGATCGGCCAGCAGGTCCTGGCCGGCCAACTGATCCACCGCCAGGTCGTGGACGTTCTGCTTCAGCGCCATGGGGTCGGACAGCTCCTGGTGATGGATGTGTTCCGGTACGAGCAGTACTGGGGGCGCCAGACAAAGATCACACGGGTCGGCATAGATGCCCGCCTCGTCCAGTTCGCCGAGGGGCGGACCTTGTGGCAGGGTCGGTACGATCCAGAGCTGTCGGGTTCGTCGGGACACGGCCTCGACTCGGCGATGCGCCGGGTCGTGCGCGACTTGGTCCAGGCCATGATCAACGGGCTCCCCCAGTTCAAGGATACCCCCTTCGCGGATTGGCCGGTCCTGGAGTACTTCACGCCGAACTGACGATTGGTATGGGCGGATCGTAAAAATGTCAGAGGAGACGCAATCATGCGGGACGTGAATCACGTGCCTCCTCCTGGCCCGCCTCCCCGGCGGTCCCCGGAGCGCCCGCCTCGCCGGCGGTCCCCCCGCGGGTCCGAGGACTCCCCCCCGCAGCCGACCACGCCCCAGACGCCAACGGGGCCCGCGGAGGACGAGAGTGAAACCGGCCACATTGACGTTCGCGTGTGAGAGGAGGCGACCGTGCTGACGGCAATGGTGGCCCTCAATCTCCTGTGCCTCCTTGCGCTGGCGGTGGCCCTGTGGCGGCTCACCCAGCCCGCCCCCCAGGCCGATGCGGTGGAGGGCTTCGCGCGCGTCCTCGCGGCGGCAGCGCCCGTGGCCCGATCCCTGACCCCCCGGAATGAGGGGGCGGCGGCCGACGACCTCGCCCCGGCGCGGCCGGAGGGTTTCTCGGAAACGCCAGGAAAGCCCACAGGGACGCCGGAGGAGGATGACCCTCGCCGGATGTCCCAGGGAGTCGGCGCCGGAGAAGAGCGGCTGATTTCGGGCCTGGCATTGGCTGATCGCCTGGCCATTATCCGTCGGATGCTTCGGGGGGCCAGTGTCGAGAAGGTCGCGGCCACGGCGGGAGTCCCGGAGGAGGCCGTCCGGGCGCTCTACCGCCAACATGGACGGGGTGGAGCCACGAAATGCTGACCCTTTTCCTCATGGTGCAGATCGGAGTGAACGTCGCGCTCACCATCGCACTGTTCCTCTTCCTACGGGAGCGCCAGGTGAGGGCGCGCCTTGCTCTGGACCGGGAAGACCGGCTCGAGGCCCTAGCGGCGGAGTTCTGCGCCTTGGGCCAAGCCCTTGTCGCCGAGACCCCGACGCCGACGCGTTCGACGCCCGTGACGCCCAGACCGGCAGCCGTTGGCCAAATCCCGGGGGACTTCGTCCATCAATCGAGCCGGCAATCGGGCCATCCGGCCATCCGGCCATCCGGCAACTGGCGAATCGGCGATTCCGACAACTGCCATATCGCCCAGTTGCCCGATTGCCAAATCGCCCAGATAGGCGGCCCCCATCCGGGGGACGACGAGGTGCCCTCGACAGACGTCACCCGCCCGGGAATGCCCTCGCCCGGACCCCCCGACCGTCTCCGAGCGGCCGCCGCTCTCCTGGATCGGGGGCTCCCCGTGGAGGCCGTGGCGGCCCGGACGGCGGTCCCGGACGGCGAAATTCAGGTGTTGAGGAATCTCCTGCGATCACAAGTCCGCTCGGCTGAGCCTGCGTCGAGCTCAGGTGAGACGCTCGCGACGAAGCCGCGCGGTCTATCCGGGCAATTTCCGCAGCTCAACCCTGAGCTGACCGCTGCGACGCTCCCGGGGGGATTGAGGTGAACGCGCGACATGTCTGGGTCGCCGTGGAGGTGCGTTCGATCCAAGTGGTGGTCGAGCGAGTGCTCAAGGGCGCATGCTTCCATGTCGAGAGGATAGCGGGCGCAGGACCGCTCCTCGAACGCCTGGCCAGGGAGTGTCCCGACCTTCTCGTGCTTGACCGGGGGATGCTGGACACCGTGGTGCGGGGTCTGCCACAGGGCCTGCGGTGGCGGGATGGGGTGCCTGCCGTGATCGTGATCTCGGAGGCCTGGGATCCGGAGGACCTGACTCGGATACGCCTGCTTGGCGTTGGGGGATTTGTCCGCCGACCGGTTCGTGCCTCCGAACTCTTGGAGGTCGCCACCAGGCTCCTGGCCTCCCGGCCCGAGCAACCAGCGCCCCCACCCGAGATCCCCGACGTGCTCATCTGTGGATTCGGCACGCAGCGCCACATCCTGGCCGACGAGCTGGTGCAGGCCGGGTACACGGTCCGGGGAATACCGGACGGCCTGGCCGCGGGCCGGATCGTCGCCACCGGGGACTTCCGGTCACTGCTCCTGGACATGGAGGTCCCGGCGCGCGAGGCGGTCCTGCAGGCCATCGGTCTCCTTGCGCGCCCGCGGGCGATTCTCAGCGTCGGGCGCATAGACTGGGGGGAGGCGGATCGGCTACGGCGGCTGGGCGTAGTCACCTTTCTGGAGAAGCCGGTTCAGGTGGCGCGACTTCTGGCAGCGATGGAGGAGGTTCTTGGAGACCCCCTCAGCGCGGAAGGAGGGCAGGCAGGATGAGTCGCAGAGATCGGCGATGGTGGTGGGTGGTGCTTTGGCTCACGCTCCTTCTGCCGGGCGCGGCTGGGGGCGCGGAATCGGGGCGCCCGGCGTCCCGGGCGCCGGTGGTTCCCGAACGCACGATTCTCTTGCTGCAGCAGGAGCTGGCCGGTCTTACGGGACCGACGCCGGACGTCGTGGTCTACGGTGGCTCACGGGAGGCCGAGCTCCTCCGCCAGATCGCCACAGCCACGCGCGCCAGTGCCCAGGCCCAGATCGAGCTGCTGCGCCAGCAGAACGAGATCATCCGGCTCCTCGAGAGCCTGATGCAGCGGGCCAAGCAGAGGAGGTGATCCGTGGTGTGGGACCAACAGGCCAGGGGAGTCATCCCCATCCCGCCGGAAGAGACCCGGCGGCTGGTGCAGCGGATCGTGGACCTCCCGACCCTGCCGATCGTCATCCCCCGGGTGTTCCACCTGCTGGAGGACGATCGCTCCTCGGCCCAGGATCTGGCCAAGGTCATCGGCAGCGATCAGGCCCTGGCCTCTCGCGTCCTGCGCCTGGCCAACTCGGCCTTCTACGGGTTCCGGCGGGAGATCACGTCCATCAACCAGGCCGTCGTGGTTCTGGGGTTCGACACGGTGAAGAGCATCGTGCTGGCCGCCACGGTGTTCGACACGCTGGCCCACGGGGACGCGGTCAGCAGCTTCGACCGGCAGCAGTTCTGGCTCCACGCCGTGGCCAGCGCGGCCGGCGCCCGGCTCGTGGCGCGGGGCCTGAGACTGGTGGATCCGGAGGTGGCGTTCGTCGGCGGCCTCCTCCACGACATCGGCAAGGTCGTCCTGGACCGGTTCTTCTACCGTGGCTACAGCCAGGCCGTCCGTTTGGCCTTGGACCTGCCCTGTCTCATCCAGGAGGCGGAGATGTCCGTCTTCGGCGTGGACCACGCCGAGGTGGGCCGCTGGCTGGTGGAGCGGTGGGGCCTTCCTTCGGCGATCATCGCGCCGGTCGCCTTCCACCACCGGCCGGACGCGGCCGCGCCGGACTCCTGGGCGGTGTCGGCCATCGTCCACCTGGCTGACATCCTGGCGCGGAACGCGGGGATCGGCTCGGGCGGCGACAGTCTGGTCCCACTGCCGGATTCCGAGGTGTTGGGCCGCCTGCGGGCGGGGCCAGCTCACCTCGTCCGCTGGACAGAGGCTCTGGCGAGCGAGGGTCGGGCGGTGGAGGCCTTCTTCCGGGAAGCGCGCTGATGAGCCCACCAAAGGCCCAACCCCCGCCTGGGACCGCCACCGACGAGCTAGCGGGCCTCCGCCGAGAGCGTGACCTGTACGCGCAGGCGCTGATGGCGATGACCTCCCGCTACGAGCAGAGGATCCGAGATCTGTCGCTCCTCCGGCGGGCGTCAGAGGCGCTACGGGATTGCACCGACCTGGACGAGGTCTTCCGCCGGCTCCTGGGGGTCGTGCTGGAGGAGCTGCGCTGCACGGCCTGCAGCCTGTACCTGGCGGACGACAGCGGTGAGCTGGTGCTGCGAGCGCGCTGTGACGCTGGTGGACAGGTCGAGATCCTCCGGCCCGGCCTGCCCGGCGGCCTTCGCATCGCGCCAGGAGTGGGAGCCCTGGGGGAAACCTTCACGACCGGGGAGGCCCTCCTGGATCCTGCCGTTCCGGATGGCACTCCCGGGTGGTTCCCGGATGAGGCCCGGGTCTTGATCACGGCCCCCTTGGGGCCCCCTGCGGGGTGCCTCGGCGTCCTGGCCCTCCACGAGGGCGAGAAGCAGGAGGTGCCAGAGGATGCCGCCAGGCTCCTCTCGATCCTGGCCACGCAGGCGACGATCGCCATCGAGAACGCTGCCCTCTACCAGCGGCTGAAACACCATTCGGACACGCTGGAGGCCAGGGTGCGCGAGCGGACGGCAGCCCTGGAAGATCTCAATGCCGAACTCCAAGCCGCCACCCGTCAGAAGTCGCAGTTCTTCGCTCATTTTTCCCACGAGCTGCGCACGCCGCTCAATTCCATCCTCGGCTTCTCCGAGCTTCTCCTGGTCCAGCTCCACGGCACGCTCACCGAGACCCAGCAGCGGCATGCGCGCCATATCCATGAGAGCGGCCAGCGATTGCTCCGCCTCATCAACGACATCCTGGATCTGGTCAAGGTGGAGGCAGGGAAGCTGAGCCTGCAGGTAAAGCCGGTGGCTCTTCCCTCAGCCCTGGAGCAGGCCCTGGCGGTCATGCATCCACAGGCGACCGCCAAACACATTCACCTGAGCCTCGCGGTGCCTCCGGACCCGCCCCGGGTCCTGGCAGACGCAGGCCGGCTCCACCAGATCATGCTGAATCTCCTGAGCAATGCAGTGAAGTTCACCCCCGAGGGAGGGCACGTCACTGTGACGGCCCGCCGGGTCGATTGGTCAAATAGTCAAATGGTCAATTCGTGCCGACCAATTGACCCATTGATCACTCGACCAGTTGACGGCGAGGGCGAGTGGGTGGAGATGAGCGTGACGGATACGGGCATTGGGATCGCCGTGGAGGATCAGGGGCGGCTGTTCCGAGATTTCGAGCAGGTGGCCGGCGCCGGGAGGTCCCGAACGGGAAGCGGCCTGGGGCTGTCCCTGACCCGGCGACTGGTGGCCCTCCACGGGGGAACCATAGGGCTCACCAGTAGTCCCGGTCAGGGCAGTACCTTCTGGTTCACTCTCCCGATCGAACGGGGCGGGCCCGAGACAGGGCGGCAGGGGAGGGGAGATGGCGGCTCCCGTGGCTGATCTCCAGAGCCGGCAGCGCCGCCGGAACGCGGCGGCCCTTCAGGCGTACCTGAGGCAGCGGGACGCCGAGGGCCTCCCCATGTCACTCGGCGACCTCCAGGTCACCGCCAGGGACATGGGGGATGAGCTCTGCGGGCGGCTGGATCTCGCGCACCTGGTGCGACAGGCGCGGGTGGATCTGATCCTGATGGGCCTCCTGATCGCCGACCCGAGGCCCGCTGGCGGCGTCACCTGGCGGCTGACGGATGTCCCACAAGTCTCCCGCCGGCCCGGCGGGGCGAGGCCAAGTTCGGAGGGTCAGCGGTGACGTCCCCTACCACCTTTCCGGATCTCCTGGCGGTCTTCCAGGCCCGCAGCCTCATGCGGGCCCTCCACCGGGACCCGGGGGATCCCTTGCAGATCCTCGCCTCCCTGTCCGAGACGACGTTTCGCGATGTCGTAATCGAGGAGATGCTTCGCCGGTTCCACGGACCCGTTGGACAGACCGCACTCGTCCCGCCAAGCGGAACGAGCGAGTCCCTCTCGGATCCCTCTGTGCCCCGCTCCCACGCATCGCCGGCGCTGGCGGCCGTACCGCCCGCCGAGGCGGAGGTCGTCGCGCACGAGGCGAAAAGGGCCGGCATTGACCCCGATCTGCTGGCCGCGCTCCGACGGACGGAGAATGGGGGTCCCGGACGCGAGTTCGGCGTGCTCTCGGTCCACGCCCCCGGGCTGGAGGAACAGGCGCGGGCCGCCGCCAACACCATCCGGAACACCGCAGCCCGCTTCCAGCGGTTGGGGGATGAGGCGGTGGATCCCACCAGCGGACGGTACACCGAGGCCTTTCTCCGCTTTTTCTCGGCCCGCTACGCCCCCGTGGGGGCCCCCAACGACCCGAACGGCCTGAATCGGTTCCATGCCGCGAACCTGATCGCGGTGTACCGGCGCATGAGAGGGGAGGAATCTTCGGGCTAGCGGGGACTCAGGCGAGAAGCCAGATCCGCGGGCGGGGGGAGGCGAGGCGGATTCGGCCGTCGGGACCGTAGGCCATGACCGCGGCGTCCACCAGTCCTTCCGCGGGCCGGGACGGCGGCCAGGATAGACGCGGGTCCGTCCGGGAGACGTCCGGCCCGCGCGGGGACGCATAATACCACCCGCCGGTGGAGGGTGTCATTTCCAGGACGGAAGCCATCATCACTTCTCTATGGTAATTGACCGAATGGCAAATGCAAGCTGTTTTTTGGGTTCGCCGACCGGTTCGTCCGAGGCCGGCGGCGGGTCCTGCCAGGGGCCCCAGTAACCTGGGCCAATCCGGGAGAGATAGTCGGTGGTCGCGATCATAGGCGCGGTGGTGGTGCTTATCGGCGTCCTGGGCGGATTCGTCATTGAGGGCGGGCCCCTCCTCCTCCTCTTTCAGCCTGCGGAATTCTTGATCATCGGAGGAGCCGCCATCGGCTCCCTTCTCATCGCGACACCCCTGAAGGTCCTCAGGGGTCTCATCACCAGGCTCCCCCTGATCCTGCGAGAGGCGGGTCCCTCCAAAGCGGCCTATCTGGAGCTGCTCACCCTCCTGTACGAGACGTTCCTCACTGCCAAGAAAAATGGCTACATCGCCCTGGAGCAAGACGTGTCCGATCCGCCCGCCAGCCCCATCTTCACCAAGTACCCGGGCGTCCTGAAGAATCAGCATCCCCTGACCTTCCTGTGCGATTCCCTCAAGCTCCTGGTGGACGGCTCCGTCTCGCCGGCTCAGCTCGAAGAGATGCTCGACGCCGAGCTGGAGACCCACCTCGAGGAGGGAGCGCGCCATCCCGAGATTCTCGCCAAGGTGGGCGACTCGCTCCCGGGGCTGGGAATCGTGGCCGCGGTCCTGGGTGTCGTGATTACCATGCAAGCCATCAACGGACCGCCGGAGGAGATCGGCCAGAAGGTCGCCGTGGCCCTCGTGGGGACCTTCGTGGGGATCCTCCTCTGCTACGGGTTCGTCCAACCCCTGTCCATGAACCTGGAGGCCATGGGGTACGACGAGGCCAAATTCCTCCAGTGCATCAAGGCCGGAACCCTGGCCTTCGCCAACGGTTCGCCCCCCATCGTGGCCGTGGAGTTCGCGCGTCGGGTCATCTTCAGCTACGACCGCCCCAGCAACGCCGAGATGGAGGCGGCCTGCAAGGGCGTCGTGGCTCGCTGAGCAGTCCATGCACCCACCATCCGAGCCTCCCCGGAAAGTGATCAGGAAAAAGGGCCGACATGGCGGCCACCACGGCGGCGCCTGGAAGGTCGCCTATGCCGATTTCGTGACGGCCATGATGGCCCTGTTCATCGTCCTCTGGATTGTGGGGCAGAGCAACGCGATTCGAGGCGCGGTGGCGGCGTATTTCCGGGATCCGTCGGGATTCCAGAAAGGATCCCCCAGCGTCCTGAAGGGCGGCGCGGGATCCGGAGGCGCTTTGACGCCGCTCCCCCCGCAGGGAGCGGCGGGAGCGGCGGGGGCGGCGGGGGCGGAAGCCGCAGCGAAGGAGCAGGCAGAGCGGACGATGCTGGAGGCCACGGCGTCATCGCTCCGGGAGAAGATCCACCGGGAGACCCATCTCGCCAGCCTCGAAAACCGGATCAAGATCGAGCTGGTGGACGAGGGGCTGCGCATCCAGCTCCTGGAGACGGCCCAGGGCGTCTTCTTTGATGTGGGGAGCGCCGCGGTCAAGCCCGCGGCTCGCGAGGTCCTGGGCATCATCGCCCAGGAGGTGGGAGGCCTCCCCAACGACGTGGCGGTGGAGGGGCACACCGATACCCGGCCCTATGTGGGCGCGCTCAACTACAGCAACTGGGAACTCTCGGCGGACCGCGCCAACGCCGCCCGCCGCATCCTGGCATCCAGCGGCCTCCGGTCCGAGCAGATCGCCCAGGTGGTCGCCTATGCCGATCGCCACCTGGCGAATCGAGCTGATCCCCTGGATGCCGCCAACCGCCGCATCAGCATCATCGTCCGCTTCCAGAGCAAAGCCCGCCGCTGAGGCGACGAGATTCCGCTCATCTTCCCGGGCCGACCTGGCGATAGTCCTCTCGGACGTTGGATCATGGGCACCGGGAAGCGGGCAGCAATCCGGGTCATGGCGGCCGCGCTGGACGTGGGCCTCGCCGTGCTGGCGGGATGCGTCTCGCGCTTCGAGCGCTGTAACGCCGGGACGGCCGAACTCTGGATCGCCGGCCAGTTCGAGGTTCAGCGAGAGTGCGAGAAACGGGGCGAACCCGGTGAGTTATGGCTGAGATCAGGAGCCCGCTGTACATTCGGACCGTCGCCTGTCCCGCGTGCGGGACGAAGACCAGTCAGCCCGACTTCAAGACCGGCATGTATGTCGAGGAGGAGCGGGAGACGGACCAGCACGTCACGCGGTACCGCTGGCCCCACCCGGAGGTGACGCCAGTCCATCCGCCGTATTATGCCCTGGCTCACTGTCCGCACTGCGCCTTCACCGACTTCAAGGAGGACTTCCTCGAGCCGGCGCGCTCCCGCGAGAATCGCGCCCGCCTCATCGCCCCCCGGCTCCAGGCCGAGGTCACGCGCCGGGGATCCGCCATCGGGACGCTGCGGCAGTCCCTGCGGCTGGAGGCACCCGACTTCCCCACCGCGATCCGCCTCCACCTGCTGGCCATCGCCCTCCAGGAACTCCTGCCGGAGGATCGGCGCGATCACCTGAAGCTGGCGCGGCTGTTCCTCCGCACGGCCTGGTTGTATCGCGAGCAGGGGGACGGCGCCCACCCGTCGCCGCAGGACGGCGAGGGGCTGGCGGCCCTCGACCAGTGCGCCACCTCCCTTCGCGAGCTGGAAGGGGCTGTGGAGCGTCTGGTCACGGTCTACGCCGGCAAGGCGGAGGCGCCGCGGGTGGCGACCTTCGCCAAGCACCTGGAGGGGCTTGGCGAGGGCTACGCCGACCTCCGGGCGGACCTCCTCGCCCGGGGAGACGGGGGGAATCCGCTGTCGTTTCTCACGCTGCTGCGTGGGGAGTGGCCCGGGATTCCCGCCAGCGAGGCCTGCTGTCTCGAGGCCGCCGTGGCCGCCTTCGAGCGGGTCTATGCGCAGGGGGAGGGGGATACGCTGGTCCTGCTCAAGCTGATGATTGAACTCAACTACCGGCTAGGACATTTCGACCGAGTCCTCGAGTACGCGGCCTCCATGAGCAAGAGTGGCCACGATGAGCGGATCAAGTTGCAGCGGCAGCTCAATGATCGCTCGCTGAGCGCCGAGGAGCGGAATCGCCTGACCGTCCGCATCAACCGCATCGGCGCCACCCTTCAGCTCGCCTCGGAGATCCGTCACGACGTCCTCGCCCGGCAGGCCGCGACACCCGCTGTCTGAACCGCTGTGTCCGGCCATCACGGCGGACCCTCCCCGGGATTCCCGCATTGCTCCGAGGAAGGGTTGGTCGGGAAGCGCCGGCAGTTTTCCGGGGATGGCGCAGGGGGTGGAGGGCACGCGGGGTCACGGGGAGACGGGGTTCCGTGCGGATGCGCGTCGCCCGCCATTCCCCGAGGGGCCATGCGCGCCGTTGACCACCTGGCGGAGGACGTGGATCTCTTCGTTGGTGGGCCAGGACGGCAGGCTGGCGACCCGCTTCTCGGCCTGGTCAAGGTCCTGCGCCAGCTTCTCCAGCCGGCGCTGGGCCTCCCGAAGGTCCTCCACGCGGGCACGTCGGGGTTCCACCTCCCGGACCTGGGGGCCCCGTGAACGGATCATTCAGCCACGCCCAGAGGTCCCGATGCGTGAAGAGCTGGAACTGGAGGAGCTAACCCCAATCCGAAATTAGCAACCGCCAAGGACACCCAGCGCCGGCGCTGGGTACCCGGAACGCCAAGACCAGAAGGCCTTATTGGGGAAGACAAACGGAACTTCTGAAGGCCTCAAGAACCGGTTCTCGTGTTCTGGATTGGAAGGTTCCGAACATGCCATCCATGGCGGCCTTGGCGTCATGGCGGTTCAAGGTTTTTCTCGGATCAGGATAAGAAGCGATGACCACCTGGACGCGTGAAGACTCTCTGGCCGAGTTCGAGGGCGAGCTGGAACAGCTCACTCAGGCCCTACCGAGGCGGATCAACGCCGATCCAGAACGGGTCGAACAGGGACTCGCCAAGCTGGTCCTGACACTCATCGAGCTGCTCCGCCGACTCCTGGAGAAGCAGGCCCTGCGCCGGATCGAGGGCGGCTCCCTTACCCCCGATGAGATCGAGCGCATGGGGCTGACCTTTCTCCGGCTGGAAGAAAAGATGGCGGAGTTGAAGGCACACTTCGGCCTGGAGGCCGAGGACCTCACCCTCGACCTTGGTCCGTTGGGGGAGCTGCTCTAAATGCAATACTGTTCACATAGCGTCGGGCACTGACGAGAGCGTCCGAGCAAATCCCCCCAACCCCCCTTTGCCAAAGGGGGGCGAGGGGGGATTTCATCCGGCTGACGGCCTAAGTGAACAGCATTGGCTCTAAATGAGGGGGAAGGGGCAATGGGTGGCCAAGAAGTATTATTGAACTTTGCAAAACGAATGGAAAGCCGGCCGCTCGACTGCCCCCTCACCCTCCCCTCTCCCCCATTGGGGGAGAGGACAAAGGTGAGGGGGGACAAAAGGCGTGGCCTCGTTCCATTACATATGCAAAGGTCAATATTATCGGATGGACCCTCCCCTGCGCAGGCCGCAGACAAAGTGCTTCTCGTGATCGTCATCGGCCTGACTCTCCTGGCTGCCTTTGGGTGGTATCTCGCCTGGATGCAAGGGGCTGTGATCTCCCTTCAGCAAGAGGTCATTGAGGAACTGCGGCAACACACGAGAGGGCTTGAGGAGCGGATCAGCATCTGGCGCCATCTCGAGGAAAACGCCCCCGCTCTCGGGCTGCGAGACCGGAAACGGTTGGCTTCCGTGGTTCACCGTGAGAGCCGCCGCCATGACATCGCGTGGCACCTGCTCGTCGCCATCGTCGAGACGGAAAGCAACTTCAAACCGGGCGCAGAGTCGCCGCGAGGGGCG
>Ga0315289_10004508_pt1 | contig 20758 bp, 18 predicted proteins | sample YL17G11_40_MG_FD_203452 | JGI IMG/M metagenome (GOLD analysis project Ga0315289, IMG submission 203452) | Sediment microbial communities from Yellowstone Lake, YNP, Wyoming, USA - YL17G11_40 | ecosystem: Environmental > Aquatic > Freshwater > Lake > Sediment | place: USA: Wyoming | collected... | reverse complement strand
CTACTTTCCGGCGCGATGAGTTCACGCGAGAAGCGGTCCGCGTTCCGCGCATGGCTGTGGATGCGGATCCTGCCGTTGTGAGACTGTGAGTGTGTGAATGCCATAATGTGAGGTTGGGGATCCGAGTCCTCAGAGTGCGCCTTCACTGTGTTGATTGCTTCTGATGACTTCGAGTTTACTGTTTCTGCCAACGCTCACTTGCAGTTCGCCTCTAAAGGTTCTTATTCGTCCGTTCTCAATCTGAACTGTGTCACCAATCGAGACTTTATCTATCTGGGCGTTCCACAGCGGCAACCTCATGGACCCGGTGTCATCAGAGATTGTCGCGATCGATAGAGCGAAGGAATCGCCGAACCTCGAGAAGACGTTCCTCAGATCTGACTTACCAACGACCCTCGCTATCAAATTGACCCATTTGACTCCAGCATCTATGTCTTTGATTTGCACGTCGGCCGTTTCCAGCGCTTGCATTTTGCCAGCCGGAGCAGATTCGATGAATGGGAAACTCGCGGGGTCCACTTCTGGAAGGTACTTCAACAGCTTCTGGCTAAGGTGTAGCTGTGTGATCACCTTTTGATCTTGCGTTACAAGAAAGACGCAATTGTTCTCAGTCTTCTGGCGGAGTTGGATCGATATGCCATTGTGCGACGATTTTTCGTGAGTCCACGCGTGTGGAAAACACATAAGAAATCTGTGTGTGTCGAGTCCATATTTGTTTGAGACCATGATCAAATACCAGAGACGAATCATATCGGCCATGGACTGCCGGTTGCCGCGGGGTCTCCCTCGCCCATAATGCAACATCTCTCTTGGCAGACCTTTCAAGAAGATCGTTACATGTTGGGTTGCCTTGCTCTTTAAGGCCCCTACGCACACGTGGACAAGTGTACATCCCCAAACAACCTGACAACAACCACAAGGCTACTGCCGACTATAACCCGGGAACACGACCAACAGCAACCCGGCCAGACTCCGCTGAAACTACTCCCGACGTTACTAGGGAAGACCCTACTTCTTCTTCCACTCTCCGTCTGTCATGACTGTTGCTTTGATCGTTTTCCATCCAAGTTGTTTTGCCGCCAGATACCTAGTAAAGCCATCTCGGATTTGTGTGAGCGTCGGGTCGAGAACTATAGGTTCCTTCTGACCCTCCTCGTCAAGCCTCTTCGCCATCTCATTGACCTTGTCAGGGTCATACCGATTCAGGAGCTGCTGAGTCTGCAGGCCAGGCTTGATGTTTTGAAGCGGAACCTCATATGTCCTCATAGCCTACCCCTCCAAAGCGAAACGGGTCACCCTATACATATGAGGATTTCATCGAGTTCCATATGTCTCAGGCTTAAGGGGTTCCTACCCTAACCCGTTCGTCGGTCGTTCAGGCCGTCCATTTGTGTGTGTGGTTAGCTTGGTGCGCACACACACACAAAACAGGAGTTCGGTTAGCTTGGTGCGGGCGTCCAAATTTGAACTGCTGCCCTTCTACCGAGTTGGACTAGAGGGCCCCATCATTACTTTCGATCATCTGTCTCTGTTTTGTGTGCATGACAAGAGTGAATACCTTCCGGCGCATCAGCTTCAATCTCTCCAGTTGGTTGTGAATTGTCTTCCCCTCTTAGTACGAGCATCAAGAGGCTCGGGCATATTCTGAAGGATGGAGCAGAGGGGCAAGTCGCAGAAAGCGAAAATAGACTCGAAGTTGCCAGCGAATCCTATTGGCCTCTCGTCAACAAGCTGCTCGTCTCCGATTTCAAGCTTGAAAACGCACACGCAACCGCTCAGAAACTGTTCCACCGTAACCAACTTAGGTTCGCTGCAATCGATGGGTCGGAAGATCAGAGACTACTAGGCGGCTTGGCTGTCTTCTGGGCCGGCTCGTCCGCCGCCACAGGCACAATAACCTACCAAACAGATAAGCAGCCGCAAGTAGAGTACGAGACAGGATTCATCGAGAAAGGACAAGGCATCGCAAGCTGCGTACCAATCTACGTTGATACAATTCCTGAGATTGACCCTCAAGCAAGACCAGGCCAGACCGGCGATCAGATGACGATTTCGCAGCCAAAGACAGAGCAGTCTACAGTTGATAACTCGACGATTCCAAGCTGGATCATGCTCTTCTCAGAGCTGTACCTCTCATACGAGCTAGCCAGATCGAACGATTATCAAATCGTTCTTCTTGACAGATCCCTCTCGGGAACGTTGGGTAATCTCATACATGACACCTCAAGACGTGCCTTGTGGAGCCGCCAGTGTGCGTTATGCGGATTTGAGATCGACAATGCTGCAATCAACGAGCAAGAACTAGCTTACTCAAGATACCATACCCTAGGCTTGGAAGGGAGTCTGCCAGCACGAGGCGACTACCTGCGATACGCCACAATCTGCCTCCTAGACAAAGCTGAGAAACCGCTTGCTGCCTCCGAGATCGCAGATCGACTAGGCCTGACATCGGATGACCGCTTAGGTAGGCTCGCTCGCTACTTGAAGAAGTCCGTTGATGAAGGGTATCTGGAAGCGCATGGGGAGATGGGAGACAAGCGATACTCCTTGGATGCGCGTTACGCGGACTCTCGGGATCGAGTTCGCAAGCTTGTCGACCTCTTCGGCTTCCGTTTCTTCAAGAGCGGCGTGGGGAATCCTCTCCGAATCACTGACGGAAAGGAGTCCAGATGGCTCACCACCCTCGACTTGGCGTTTCTATGTCTGTTCACGCTTAACCTTCTGATCGAGCAATGCTTGAAACAGGGTATCCTCCTTCTGGGAATAACTAAGGACACTACTGCGAGAGATTTCATCACACATCTCATACCTGTTTGTCTCAGAAACGGCATATGGAATGAGACCTGCGAGCATGTCGCGACCACGGATAGAATGCTGTTGCAGGCAATCAGCTTGTTTCACAACGAGAAGCTCGCAGTGCCATGGTCCACGATCGAGTATGACAGTGCTTTTCAAACGATGATCCCTGACTTCAAGAATAGAGAGGGATACGTGTCGGGAGCTGTTAGAAACAGAGTCACGATTGAACAGTTGTTTGTGAAGTCGTACATTCAATTGGATGAAGCAAAGTCTGACAAGCGATTCAGGAGCAATGTGCTCTTCATAGATCGTCTCTGCAACAGAACACTTGAGTCCCCACCGACAGCCAACTTCAAGCACGAATACGGTGGGGCTACAGAGGAGGTCCAGCCGGTACTATGGCAATCGCGTACTCAAGAGAATGCTATGCAGCAGTTGGTGATGGTGACTCTGAAAGCGATGACCCAGCAGAGCCTTCCTGAGGTGTTCGGGCATAACCGGCCACTCTTCATAGCGGATAAGATTGTGAAAGCTCAAAGGGATCGTGCCTCACAGATTGTGAGCGCGACAGGACATTGGCTGGTGAGTCACCCCAAGCTGAGGAAATTCTCATTCTATATGAACACGTTCAGAGAAAGAAGGAGTGATGTTGAAGGTGCTAGAAGGAGATCTTAGCAAGTACTTCACGGATCTTGAAAATCGATTCGACGCCAGACTCTCCGCCGTCCATGCAATCAGGCGAACCGAGAGCTCCGCGGAAGCCACAGGGTTCTCTGCGAAGTACGAATGCCGTGTGAAGGCACAGTATCAGAAGGATCTGATGGGACTGCTGGAAGAAGGAATGCTCCTAGCAGTTCGCAACTTCAAAGCCAAGCAACACGACGGCAAGAGATTCACATTGCTTGAGATATCACGAATTGGTCCAGAGCATTTCGGCCTAAAGGGACTCACGGACCAGAGTTACTATCCATACCAGTTTGAAGTGATCGAACAAAGCGTTGCCGACTGGGATACTGACGATAAAGCCACGATGATGATCCAGCTTAGTACAATACCTCTGAACTACGATCTGATCATAGAAGATCACGGCGGACGTTACGTCAAGGGCTTCACATATCCAATAGTGGCTGAACGAGTCTTCATCCTGAACAAGCCAACAATTCACAGGATGTACAATCGTCAACTGGTCGAAGAACTCGGCCTAGCCTGGGATGAAAGCAAGATAACGACAACCCAGGAAGCAAGAAAAGACCCGCGAATCGGCACCATCAAGATGTTTGAATGGGACAAGCGGCCCGTGCCGATATACGTCAGCTTCGAACGTCTCGTGCGCTACCATTTCGGTGTCTTCTCCTTCACAGGCGGCGGGAAGTCGAATCTACTCTCCAACATCCTCCGTCGCCTCGTCTATCACACGAAGAACATGAAGATCGTGATCTTCGACATTTCAATGGAATATCCGTTCCTGCTGCAGGATGTTTTCGCTGACGAATCGATCAAGAGCAAAATCATAACAGAAGTTCCAGTACGCGATTCAGAGAGATTCCAGAAGATCATGGTGGCGCCGAGAGGATTCGAGAAGACCGACGTCAGCAAGAACCTGAAGAAAATAGTGGCACAACATAAGGTGGGTCACTATGAGGAGGCCGGAGAAGGAGCACTCACCTACGACGACATACTCAACCAAGTCAAGTTGCTTAGAAAGGACGACGAAAAGAAAGCCGTCAACTTGAACACGATTAAGCGGATAGAAGGAAGCGTCCAAGAATGGATCAGGGAGAAACACGTAGAGAGATCTGCGGCAGTCACTGAGGAATTTCTGGACTATCTCCAAGGAGAGGCAGAAGCCGCGGTTACAGTGTTCAAGGTATGGAAGAACAGTGCCCTAGCGTCATGGGCATCAACGCTTAGTGAGCTCAAGTCACAGCTTGAGGTTCAGGAAAGGCCGAAGGATGAGGATTCATTCACAGCGGGAAGTCTGGTGAATCTGCTGAGAGGCGACACACGCCTGCTATGTCTCTCACTTGCCGAGCCTTCGGTTGTCAAGCAGCTAGCAATCACATTGACTTCCCAAATGCTTCGCCAGAGGAAACGCGAGTTTCAGGTCGATCCTCAGATCCTATTCGTCTTCGATGAAGCGCAGGAATTCATACCTGCCTACGAGAAGGCGAGAGGAATAGATTCAGCCTGCACGTTGCAGATCGAGACTTTGCTCCGACAGGGAAGAAAATACGGCCTCGGGGGATGTGTTTCAACCCAGAGAATCGCCTACCTGAATACGAACGCCTTACAGCAGCTTCACACGTACTTCATTGGTCCTCTACCCAGACCATATGATAGAAGCTTAGTCAGCAGCACATTCACGATCGACCAAGGAATCCTTGAGAAGACGCTCGAATTCGCTCCTGGACAATGGCTCCTATCAAGCTACATCGCAACTGGGATGGAGAATGTTCCAATCTTCATTACGGCAGATAACTCGGAGACAGAAATCAACAGATATCTGGGATCCTGGTAGAGTGCTCCCCTGCCGAACACTTTCTACTCTAGTCGTCGTGCTTCATCCAAGGCTTCGTAACAACGACCGCGACTGCCCCGACTATTTCGGCATCGTTATAGGCTTGCTGTATACTCACTAGTGCGACATGCCGAACGAGAAATCTTCTAGCGATTCCGCTGTTGAACAAAAGGAATCGCGTGAACAGGATGAACGTTCCCCGTCGAGGAAATTCCTTTTCGTTTCTGATGTAGGTTTGATTGGCGATCTTGCGTATGCAGTGAAGAATGAGGGGAATGAGGTACGGTATTGCATTCGAAGCAAAGCAGACAAAGATGTCTCTGATGGTTTTGTTGAGAAGACTGACGATTGGGAATCATTGAAGGATTGGGCAGACGTTATCATTTTCGATGACATAGGTTTTGGGACAACCGCAGAGCGTCTGCGCAAAGATGGAAAAGCAGTGATAGGTGGAACTGCTGCAAGCGATCGATTGGAACTTGATCGTGATTTCGGTCACGAGCAGCTTAAAAGGTCAGGTCTACAAACCATTCCCTCGTGGGAATTCAGCACTTTCGATGATGCGATCGGCTTCGTAAAGAGCAATCCAGGACGATATGTTGTTAAACCGAGCGGAAAAGCCCAAGACGACAAAGTGCTTTCGTTCATTGGGCAGGAAGAAGATGGACTCGATGTGCTTGCTGTTCTTGAAAGATACAAGAATGCCTGGAGCACTAAAATCAAGAGTTTTCAGGTACAGCGATTCGTATCTGGTGTCGAAGTGGCTGTTGGAGCGTTCTTCAACGGAGAGAACTTCATTCTTCCAGCGTGCATCAACTTCGAACATAAGCGGATGTTCAATGGGGAGATCGGCCCCAGCACGGGCGAGATGGGGACTCTCATGTTTTGGTCTGAAAAAAGCCGTCTCTATGAAGAGACGCTGGTGAAGTTTAGGTCGATCTTGGCAGAAATGGGCTTCATCGGGTACTTCGACATTAACTGTATCGCCAACTCTCGCGGCATCTATCCACTTGAGATCACGCCACGATTCGGTTATCCAACAATCAGCATTCAGATGGAGGGTGTCACAAGCAAATGGGGCGAGTTCCTGTACGCTTTGGCCAGTAGGCAGCAATTTGCTTTGCGAACTCAGCGAGGATTCCAGATCGGTGTTGTCGTTGCTGTTCCTCCTTATCCATTTTCAGATCCCTCAGCATACAGACGCTATTCGGAGGACGCTGTCATCATCTTCAAGAAGGCAATGGCGAGCGGCATTCATCACGGCGACGCGAAGCTTGTCAACGGAGATTGGCGGCTAGCTGGCAGTTCAGGCTATGCGCTGGTGGTAACTGGTTCAGGACAGACAGTAGAAGACGCGAGGCGGGAGACATACAATCGAGTTAAGAACGTTATCATACCGAATCTGTTCTATCGCACAGACATTGGAGAACGTTGGTACAGGGATGCAGATCTGTTGCTCGCATGGGGCTATTTGTCGTGAGCTGAATTATCCACTGAAAAGACCAAGGGGGTTCAAGTGATTTTTTTCTTGCGCACGTGCTCCAGTAAGAACTTTGCAGCTTTTCTGTAGGCATCGATTTCGTTTTCTCTGCGTGCGAACTCATGGCCCTCATTCTCGTAAATCTTGACCTCTACTAATCCACCCTTCTGTCGCACCGCATCTGCCATCTGTTGAATTTCCTTTGCTGGACAATTGATGTCGTTCGCCCCGCCTTGCATAAGCAAAGGTGTTCTGATTTGATCCGCAAAAAAGATCGGAGAGCGGTCACGCCACAATTCACTGTCCTTCGTTGGGTCCCCCATGAGCCATTCATCATTGGCCTGCAAAATGGGATCTTCATTCTCATGGGCAGTGAACCAATTGGCAAAGGGGACAAACGCAGCTCCAGCTGCCCATAGGTTAGGAAACTTGGTCAGTGCCATGAGCGTAAGATAACCTCCATAAGAGGCACCCATGAACGCAATCCGATGCGGATCGACATAACCCGTCTCTTTCAGGAAATCAACTGCGGCGACGCAGTCGCGTAGGTCGCCGCCACCACAGTCGCCTCTGTTGACTTCCATGAAGTCACGCCCAAATCCGGTTGATCCGCGGAAATTAGGCGCAATAACAGCGAAACCATGGCTCACCAAATACTGTATGCTGGGAAACCAGTCGTTCATATGTTGCCAAGTAGGTCCGCCGTGAGGAATGATAATGGCAGGATGTGAGCCGTCCCTTTCAATGTTAGCCGGCAAGTATAGAAACGAAGCTATTGGCGTAGTGTCAAATGATGGATAGACAACAAGCTGTGGCCTTAAAAAGTTCTCCTGATCAAGTCCTCCAACAAATGAATCAGTAATCTGTTGTAGTGTGTGAGCGGTGACGTCATAGACCCAAATCTCGTTCGGGCTATCAGCTGACGCGTGGAGTAGTCCGACCTGTTTGCCATCCGGAGAGAATCTAGCCATCTTGACTACTCCGCTCGGGAACGGGATCTCGTTTTCATTGCCACTCAAAGTTCTTAGGAAGAGCCGGTGATTGCCCGCTTCATTACGAACATAAACGTAACAATCCGCTGTCGAAGAGGAATCGCAAAGGTAACTCTCCCAAGCTCCTAAGGTCAACCATTCAAGTCTTCTCTGGTTCAATCCAAGTAGAGCAACGGCGTCTGTGCCTTGGTGGTTCGCATTGGAGGTAACGTAGATCTTCTTGTTGTCAAGTGTCCATCCCATCGTGATATTCGTGGATCTTCCATCTATTGGAGCGAGAACTTCTTCCTTTCTGGTTTCTAGATCAAGGACACTTACTCCCGCGTGTTGGTAGTTTCTGGTTCTTGTGAATGCGAGCTTGCGCCCGTCCCGACTCCACTGGAGTGATGCACACTCTCCATCCTCGTTTCCTACGATCTTTCTCACTGCTGCCGTTTCTGCTTCGATATTGAATACTGAGTAGGCTCCTGATCTTTCGCGTTCCGCTGCGCAAACAAGTGTTTTCCCATCGGGCGACCAACGCATATCCCTGTAACACACTTTTTCAGTATTCGTGATGTTGCGGACACCGCCATTTCTGAGGTCGGTGAGGAAAAGATTCGGTTTCTCATCTCCGCCAGTGTCTTGCTTGTAGAGCAGGAAGCGCCCGTCTGGTGATGGATCCTCCAATAATGTTCTCTCGTCGGAAATGGTAATTTGGACTGGCCAGCCTCCCACGGAAGGAACACGCCAGATGTTGAATCGACCTGTAATGTTCGTATCAAAGTAAATCTGTTTCCCATCGTAAGACCAACGAAATGATAGGATGGAGCGTGTAAAGTACAGCATATCCAGATCCAGTGGACGCGCACGTGGATTCCGCTTGCTGGCCACTGGTTGAGTAGTCAATCTCGCGGCTGGGGTAGGGATCAAAAGATCGCCGTTTGGGGCAGAGATTCCTGCAATACTTAGCGCTTTTCCCCCAATGAAACCCAATATCGGGGCTCATTTTGGGCTCCTTTCAGCAAGACTGACAAGCCATACCGAACAGGGCACATCATAGAACTGCAACTCAGAAGCAGAGATACACGCAAATCTATCTAGATAGTGCGGAACCGCCAGAGGGCACCAATTCGATGCTGGCTGAGGGTATGGCGACGCATGTGGAACGATACGATCTGTTTCTCGATGTATTTTTTAGGGACCTTCGATTCGACGGGAAGTTGTTCATAACGCTCGAGTCCAAGGAAGATGTTGTACTGGACTCCGTTGGACTGCGCGTCTCAAATGTATCGGGCAATGGAAAGACCTTCGATTTCGAGGAGAAAGGCGACAGCCTGCTGGTGAAGAGCGGCCCTTTCAAGGGTATGTTGGAAGTCCAATACTCCGGGACAATTCCAGAAGCCTTGGCCGGCATCTACAAGGCTCCATTCGACGGCACATACATCATAACGACAAACTTCGAGGCCGCGAACGCAAGAAGACTACTCCCTTGTATAGACCATCCCCAATGCAAGGCAGAATTCAAGCTGACTTGAGGATCGACAAGGAGCTAGACGCTATATCAAACACGCCCATCGAATCAGTGAAGATAGGAGACGGCGAGAAAGTGGTTTCGTTTCAGAAGACACCGAGAAATACTCAGAGATCACAAACCTGAGCCACTATCAACAGATATCAAGAAAAACCTAGATGATGTAGCCAGAAGGATCATGAAGAAGCACGGCGTGGAGAGATTACCTCTCGGTCCCGCCTAGCGCTCTGCAAAAGCCTAAGTGCCGTTCAGTTCGTGTAAGAGATCAACGGAGGGGCTCTCAATTAGCGAGGATTTTGTCAAGATCGGACCCTTGAATGATTTTCCGGTGGGATCGAAGAAGAAGATTCAGGTTAAAGATGAGGACATATTCGTCGCAAATCTTTCTGGCAAGATCTATGCAATATCCGACACGTGCACACACCGAGGTTGCTCACTGAGTGAAGGAGAGATTCAGAACAATGAGGTGGTATGTCCGTGCCACTCGGGGCGCTTCGACCTCACGACAGGTAAAGTCATTGGCCCACCACCGAAAAGAGACGTATCTTCCTACGAAGTTCAGCTACAGGGTTCGGATGTTCTCGTCAAGAGAGTATAGGATTCGATCGGAGGATCGTATTCACTGCGTAGCCAGAACGGACGTTCGTAGAGCCGCCTGGACTGTCGCAGCCTACTCGAGCCTTCTTCTCCTCGGTCCTCGTTTCTTTGTGGTGACTCGTTTCATCTTATCCGAGAGCTCATCGTACACTTCTGGGAGGCTCCACCCTGACGCGCCGAATGATGTCGTTTTCCCTGGCGTGATCAGCTCGACTTCCACCTCGTACCTGTATCTCTGCCCGGCCCTTGCAGAGGTCTTGATCACTGACCTCGCTTCAAGCAGGTCTGGAAGACTCCTCGTTAGTCGTTTCACGACTGTCTCAAATTTCGTCTTGGCGGTTTCTGCCTCGAAAGGATCCTCAGGCAGCCCGATAATAGATATTGGAAGAGATGTCTTCGCGGGTTCAGTAAGCAGCTTGACACAGTCTCTGTAAGTTATGATTCCTTGAAGTTCACCCCACAAAGCGACTAGTGAGTATGCTGTTCCTCGTCTTTTCATTTCTTCGATAACTTGGCAGACATCTGCGTCAGGCGCCGACATCACTGGTTCTGCCATCAGCCCTGAAACTCCCACGTCAAGTCGTGCCTGCTTCTCTGCTGTAACGGATTCTGGCGCAATGCTCTCGGAAGGAGCCATCCTGAAGACAATCGCATCCGATGTTACCACTCCAGCAACCTTCCGCTGCCGAAGCACCGGAAGATGATCAATACTCCTCTGAGCCATTACCATCCTCGCCTTGGCGACAGAGTCGTCTTCTCGAAGGCAGACGGGATCAGACGTCATGACCGCAGAGGCTTTCACGTTCAGTTTTTGCTCCTGTGACATGCGATCACAGATCGATGAAGCAGATATTTGCCCGACTAGCTTACCATCTTCAACTATCGGTACTGATCTCACCCTGTGGACACTCATCATTCTAGCAGCGATGCTGACTGTGTCGTTTCTCGAGAGGTGGGGAATGCGCGTAATCAGCGAAGAGATCTTACTACCTGCTATGCTCTTGGCTTTGAGGACGTCTCGAATCGTTAGGAGCCCTTTCACTTCACCTTTCTCTACAACGAATATCTCGTAAGTCTTCATCTTCTTTAGAAGACCGATCGCTTTGTGAACATGCTCCGTTGGCGACAGGACCACTGGCTGAGTCAAAAGCTCGCCAACCGTCAGAGATCCTATGCGGCTCGTCATTCAATTCTCACCAGGATGCTATCGCATAGACTACGTTTGCTAGCTATTTGTATCTTCAACGCTTCTTAGTGTACTGCATGGTCGCTTATCGATGGCAGGTGTTCTCAGCTAGCCTTTCGTCTCGCTCTTCGGTCCTTGCCCAGTAGCTCGATCCAAATCCCGTCGGGGTCTTTGACGAAAGCCAACCTGTAGCCATCTTCTGAGAAAGGCTCGATAGCTTTGGTGGCACCGTTCGCCATCATTTCTTCACATTTTCTGTCGACATCTCGCTCCCAGAACGCCAAATGATCGAGCTCAGAACCATTCCTGAATCGTTCGAAGTACTTCGTTGCTCGCGGATAGTAGTTCAGCTCCAGAACTTGACGAGAACGCGGATCCCTAAGCTGTACGAAGATGCCTCCCGCCTTCATTCTTCCACGACGGGCCTTCTTCAGGCCCATGACCTTCGTATAGAAGGTCAGCGACCGTCTGAGATCTCGAACCCTTATGCCAGTGTAAGTGAACGGCATCGCCCATCACTCGTCTTTCGTTAGATGCACCCGTCATATATTGATGAATTCTTTCGTACGCATGCAGATACTTGGGTTCACAAGTGGGTTGGTTGTTCCGGCAAGATTCTTGGTTCGTTCTTCTAGAGAGCGGGCAGTACGCTTCTGATCGCCATTATCAGAACGAAGGCTGTGAGGCCTTGGAGGATACTCATGACGGTAAGACTCTTGATACCTTCTGGGACGGACATCTGAGAGAAGCCGGTTACGACCCAGAAGTAGCTATCATTGACGTGCAGGGAAATCATCGCTCCCGCGCAGACCAGCAGCGTAGCCAGGGTCGGCGATACTCCAAGTGACGGCAACATAGGAAGGAGTATCGACGGTGCCGTGACCATGGTGACTACCGATGAACCTTGTGCAGTCTTGATTACTGCGGCGACAAGGAAGATGGTCAGTGCTCCCGAAACGCCGATGCCGGCAATCGAGGACACGAGTATTCTCCCCATGTCAGCATCGACCAAGATTCTTCCAAGCACACCTCCTCCGCCCACAATTGCGATAATTGAAGCACCTCGCGCTACTCCATCACTCACCCATTGCGAGACCTTTTCCCTCGGGTATGCACGTGCAGCAAAGAGACCAACGCTCGCAGCAATTAGCATAGCCACAACAGGATGACCCAAGAAGTCAATTGAAGCGCGGATACCGTTTGCTTCCGAAGAGTATGCATCAACCAAGGCGCGCCCGAGAATAAGCGCTAGTGGGATCGCGATTATTCCGTAAGACTCGATGACCGAGGGCAGTTTCTCGTGGCTGTTTTGAGACTGCTCATCAGACAGTGGCGAACACGTCCGAGGATCACGATTGGAGCCGTAGCGCATGTACGCGTGAGTCCACAGGAGACCGATGGCGAAGACTGGAATGGAGACTAAGAAACCAAGGACAATTACCTCTGCCAGGTTTGCCTGAAACATTGTTGCGGCGTAGAGAGGAGCCGCGGGGAAGACGAGTTTGAACGAAGTGTAGGCTCCAGCGGCAAGTGCTAAGGAGACGAAAGCAGTCGAGTAGCACCCAGCGTTTCCGAGTGCTCTCGCAACGGGCGAAAGGACGAGGAAGGCCGTGTCATTGCAGTTGACTGGAGGTGCAACAAGATATCCTGCGGCGCCAACGGCAAGCAGCGATCTGGACTTGCCCAAGAGCTTCAGAATTGATTCCGAGATTACGATCGTTGCACCGGTTTCCTTCAACAATTCTCCAACAATGCATGCAGCGAGCGTGATGAGTCCTACGTATCCCAGAATTCCCCCGAATCCCTCAACAACATCGTTGACGATCACGCTTGGCGGCAACCCGAGGACAAGTCCCATCGCAACAGACATCGCAATGAGAGCCAAGAAAGCGTGAATTCGCAGTTTGCCGGTCAAGATAATGATGGCCGCTATGCCGGCAACTAGGACTAGCAACGCTACCGACGCGTACACGACTTCCTGACTCCGCTGTTCACGGTATGCTCTTTGGTTTGGCGGCAGTTATGGTCAGGCTATCAATCTCTGAGCTGCAACACGACTGAGTTTCTTCTTGTTCAATGTTGTTCCGCTTGACTTGGACTTCAACGAAGCCCGCTTTCTTGATCAAATCGATGTACTCGTCTTTCGGAAGCGCTCCTGCAATACATTCGGCCCACGCATTCAGGTCTGAGTGATCAACCTTGTGAGCGCCTTCTGCTACGACGTCCGAAATGATCAAGCGCCCGCCGGGCTTGAGAATTCGGAAAGACTCCCGAAATACTGCACCTTTGTCGGGAGCTAGATTGACGACACAATTGCTGATGACAGCGTCAACTAAGGCTGAATCGACTGGTACATGTTCGATCTCGCCCAGTCTGAACTCCACATTTGAGAACTGATATTTCTTCGCGGTTTCTCTGGCACGCCAGACCATCTCTGGCGTGGCATCCACTCCAATGACCTGGCCGGACTTCCCGACAAGCTTTGAAGCTCTGAAGGCATCGAGCCCGCCCCCGCTTCCAAGGTCGACCACGACTTCTCCTTGCTTGATTCCAGCAGCTTCAACTGGAGACCCACATCCGGCGCATACTTGACGGGCCTCTAGGGGCTCTTCACCAGATGGAGTAGTGTTCGCACTACAGCAAGATCCACATTCGCTTCCGGTCTGAGCCAACTGTTTGTAGTGGTCTCGGACCGTTCTACGGATTGCGTCTTCGTTAGGCATCATTGATGGCTCATCTCCTTAGACAATATGTCCTCGGCGTGGCTGCAATAGCAGGACCGCCAAACAGGGTCTGCATTATCACCGGGTGCGTCCTCGCTATTCTGCAAATCCCTTCCATTTGATAGTATTGGTCGAGACGTGAATCCTCTCGCTGAATCCAGCGAAGGAATTCGTGTATCCAGTTTCTTCGCATCATTTCATCCATCTACCAACTCAAGTGAGTAGAAATGGATATAAACTCTCTCTCACTTCTACTACCGTGGAGAGGTAGAGGAGTTGCACACGTTGTCCCAGGCCAAACACGAAGACCAGGATGTACAAGAGACCATCGCGTCCAAGCTGAGAGAGCTTGGCTTTTCGAGTTACGCGGCCAGATCGTTGGTGGCCCTGCTTGGAAACGCCCCGTTGTCCGCTGGCCAGATATGCAAAGCGACCGGCATTCCTGATTCAAAGATCTACTATGCTCTGGAGGAGTTGGATAGAGCGAAGCTCGTGGAGTCCCAGCACGGAACACCAACCCTATACAAACCAGTACAGTTCAGCCAAATGATCTCCAACCTCGTTCGTGATCAAGATGAGGAACACCAACGAAGACTTCGCATAGTCGAACTCTTCAAGAAGCAAGCTGAACCGCTAGCTAAGGCTCGGTCGGAACCATCAGAGGTTGAACTTGCGTACATTGTGAAGGGCAGACGCAACATTGTGGAGCGTATGCTCACGGTAGCAGAGCATTCACGAAAAGAAGTTGTCTTGCTGATCTCCAGCAGAGAACTCTGGAGCGGCATTGTTAACGGGCTAGTACAGGCCAAGAAGCGGAAGGTAAGAATTGGCGTCGCAATAACGCCCAACCTTAAGGGTGTCGAAATGCTCGATGCCTTTGGAGACGTTAGAATGTCGAGTTGTGAATGCGACATGATGATCGCAGATTCTGAGAAACTGGTGACGGCCTCGCATGTCGACACTGAAGACGCTTATGCCATAGTCACCTCGGACAAGAGCATGATTCGAATGAGCCGAGAGTACTACGATAACCCGAACTGCTGCGCAAGGGAATAGAAATCAGCTAGACCAGCGATAATCGCTTTGCCTACAAGCGCGCCCTATTGGTGAGCGAAGTACACTGTAACAGAGCCTTGGGTGTTGCCATCGACTCTGCCGAACCCAAACCTGACCAGCTGAATCACTTCATCTACTTTGCAGGTCGTCAGCGCGGGTTCGCCCAGACCGTCGATCCTCTCGGCCGTCGGCATCACGACCGTGGCCTTGCAGTTGCCTTCTTGAGGGAGCCAATGGATCAATGGGGCGTTCAGCTTTCTAGCCTCGGCATAAGTCTCACTGTGAAGTTCGGCGGTCACCAGGTCATGGCCTGCTTCCATCACCTTCAGGTTGAAGAGTTCCATGAGTCTCACCACGGCTCCAGGCTTCAAGATGCCCAAGTCCCCATTCGACAGAAGTAGGCTGCACACACTGTCCCTCGCAGCAACGGTGATTTCTCTGGTTCCCATCTCAGGATGATCCGGATGGACAGGCACCTTGACCGTTCTGCTATTCTCTACTCCTGAGACTGAGACAACGACTGATCCATCGATGAAGAAGAACCTGCGGGCGGTTGGATCGATGATCTTGCGGTTGGCGGCGTAGACGTTCTCCCAGCTTATCGTCGCGTCAACTGGGCGCGGCCCAACCTCATAGACAACGCCTCTAAGGGCCTGGGGAGTGATACCTCGCCGTCTAAGGGCTATCAGGGTTCCAAGCCGAGGATCGCTCAGGTCACTGTAGACGCCCTCCTCAAGCGCTCGCATCATCTTTGACTTGCTGAGATCCATTCCGACAACATGTAGGCGGCCGTAGTGGATGGCGTCTGGATACTGCCAGCCCAAGTACTTGTACAGATACTTCTGGCGCTCCATGTTTGTCAAATGCTCCTTGCCGCGAATCACATGCGAGATCCCCATCTCATGGTCATCAACGCCGCACGCCATGTTGTAGAGCGGCCATACGCGATACTTGCTTCCAACGCGGGGATGAGGATACTTCACCGGGTCAATGACACGAAGAGCGGGCCAATCCCGCACAGCTGGATTGGGATGATCTAGGTCAGTCTTTACTCGAAGAACAGCTTCGCCTTCCTCATATTCGCCCCCGAGCATTCCTTTCCAGCGGGTAAGATTATCATCGTGAGTCACTGCGCGACATGGACAAGCGCGTCTCGACTCCGCGAGTTGTTTGAAAGTCTCGGGGGCGCACTCGCAGACATAAGCGTCTCCTTTGCGGATCAATTCCTCTGCATACTGGTAGTATAACTCCAAGCGGTCGCTCTGGTAGTACTCCTGATCCCAACCACATTCAAGCCATTTTAGATCTGCGCGTATCAGGTCGTAATACTGCAAAGCTGCTTTCTTCAGTCGCGGGTCAGTGTCCTCGAACCGTAAGATGAAGGTGCCATTGTACTTGCGAGCATAGTCGTGGCTGAGAATGACCGCTCGTGCGTTTCCCAGATGCAGGACCGAATCCGGGTTGGGCGAAAATCGAGTGACGATCTTGGAGTACTTCTCAGCGTTCGGTAGTGGAGGAAGCCCCCGCTCGGCTTTACTTTTCTCCCTCACGAGTTCTTCCGGCCAGCTGTCCTCGACGACCTTCTCCTGCTCCACAAGGCTCATCGCATTCACTTGATCAATGACCTTGGAGGCAAGAACGCGGACCTCTGCCGCCTTCTGTCTCAGTTCAGGGTGGGTCCCAAGAAGTCTGCCGATGACTGCTCCTACCTCGGCTTTGCCTTCGTGCTTGATGGCGTTCAGTAGCGCCGCTTTCTTCGCTTCAAGTTCCAGCGCTTCTGAGGCTGTCACTTAGTTCGCCAAGCCTACTCGATCACGCCGGTTACTTGGGCAACGCGTTCTGCCGCTTCCTTTGCGAGCCCCTTCTCCCCTAGGATCGTGTAGCGATCAGGCCTTATCTTGTGAGCGATCGTCAACGCCTTTATCACGTGCTTGCTCTCGATTCCGAGCTCGTGTGCATTTGTCGGTGCCCCAATTTTTCGTAGAACGTCTCGGATGAGCTCCCAGTTCGCTCCATGGAGGTAGGCGCACATGATCGTTCCGACGCCGACCTGTTCACCATGAAGGGCCGGGCGCGGCGCGGTCACATCGAGTGCATGGCTGAACAAATGCTCGGCACCGCTACAAGGTCTGCTGCTGCCTGCGATGCTCATCGCGACGCCGCAACTGACCAGTGCCTCGACGACTGTCCTGACGGCCGTATCGCTCATAGTCTTTACAATGTGTGCATTTCTCATTACGAGCCTAGCGCTCATCAGTGCCAAGTCAGCGGCGTAGTCGCCGTAGTATTCGTTCTTTATTCTGTGCGCAAGCCTCCAGTCTCTGACAGATGTGTACTTGCCGACGACGTCGCCGCAACCACTTGCAAGCAGCCGGAATGGTGCGCGAACTATAACGCCTACGTCAGCTATGATGGCGATGGGTGCCTGCGCCATGAAAGAGTACGGCTTACTGTACCCCTTCATCGATACGACCGGACTGGCGATTCCGTCGTGAGATGCAGCTGTGGGAATACTCAGAAACGGGAGGCCCTTGTTGGCGGAGCTGAGTTTTGCGATGTCTATGTCCCTTCCTCCGCCTATCGCCACCACAACACTGGGTTTGAGCTTCTCGATTTCTCGCTCGACCTCACGGACCTGCGGAATCGATGAGGCTTTCACGAGCACTTCCTTGACTTTGAATCCAGATTTGCTCAATGATTCACTTGCGGGCACGGCCGCTATCGGTTGAACGTTGGAATCCGTCACAACAAGCACGGATCCCGAGAAACCGAGCCGACTACAGGTCTCCCCCACTCGGCCAAGCACGTTGTCGCCTACTATCACTTCTCGTGGCAGTTGCATGTAGTGGAATTCTCGAGGCAATGAGACTCGACCTAGATCAGGAACACCAATGACGTGATCGCGATCACAAGTACTACAGGAAAGAGCGTCGCAAATGTGAGCCTTGCGGTTCTGAGAACGAAACTCGTTAGCTGGCTCAAAGATGACAGCCCCAGCGTTCTCACCTGGACCTCAGAACACGTCATCGAGGCTTCCACTGGCTCAATGTTCCTCTTCGCCTCATCCGCAACCTCCCGTATGGATGCAACTATGACTTCTGGGTCGGTGGCTGCTCCAATCGGATTGTAACCGAATTTCGCCGAGACTATGCCATTCACCATGTGGGTATCCGAGGTCATGACCTCCCCATCAGTGGCTCCCATCTCTCTGAGAGCAGCAAGTATCCTGCCTCTCAGGCCTGAGGCCATGTTGTTGCTGTCAAAGACAACGTACGCGAAGGACCTGCCACCCGCATTAATCCAGAAGACGGCGACCCCTCCAGGCCCCATACCTTCTTTCAACGAGACCTCTCTCAGCGTGGTATGAGCGACGCCCACTGAAGCGGAACGCAGCCTCACGCTCTTCGCTGATTTGATCGCCAGTTTGGCAGACTCAGCGAGATCGTTCAACTTGTCTTGGCTCATCATGGTCGTTTGTCCCAAGCTATTGTGCGCGTCAACGAGGGCGACGCCTCTGAAAAGGCGCCTTACGCTGTTACGCAACAGCTCGCCAATCTCGAAGTCTATGTCGTCAGTATCGTGCGGTGCAGTGGTCATTGTTACTAGCGCTGACTTGCCGAATACCTGGCATGTCGCTGTAGCGGTTCCAGCGGTTGAACGAAAGACCGGACTGATGCCCGAGCCTCGCGAGGGGTGAGCCAGCATTGATTGGATCTTTTCGATGACTTTTGCGTTCTCTTGCTGACTGACGAGGTTGCGCTCGTGACCTGAGACTCCGTGTGCAACGGCAGCAACGCCTCCAACGGCTGATTCGACGACGCGCCTAATCATGTACGGAAGCGCGCTGCTTCCAATGTTCAGGAAGGGACCCGGATGGAAGTTTGGCACAATCAGAGTTCCCTTCACTTTCCGGGAAGTTTTTGATCTGAAACTCAGAACGCACAGATTGACCGAGCTATTGACGCCGAAGACTTCCAGGTAGTTCTCAAATCTGGAAAAATCGCCATCCAACCAGTCTCTCAGGAAGGCCCTGAACACAAGTAACGGAGAAACGTCGAGCGTCCGGATGCCTCCTCTCTCAATGTGGATCAAGAAGGCGAACGAGAACACGAACGAGACTGAGACCGCCAAAGCGAGACTTGCAACGAGACCAGCAGGAAGAGCATTGAGAAAAACAGCCAAACCGATGGAACATGCCAGAGGATCAGATACAGCAAACACCACACGTCTCGTCAGACTGACGGTCGACATTGAGAAAACGGCCATCGACCGCAACGGCAACATGACAAACAAACCTAGATAGAAGGCGCTGGAAGGAAAGAGGAAGCCTCCGAAGATTCGGCTTACTGCAGCTCCTATTATCATCACCACGATCCACATTACGCCACCGAAGAGCGACAACGCCAAGACGCGTCTCAGAAAGAACAGGGGATCTGCTTTGACCACCACGCGAAACGAAAAGAAGGCCGAGAGGAGAGTCGGCACGAGGAAAATCAGGGAACCTGCCACAAGGCCACGGATCAGTCCAGACTGTGTCGAATCAACCATTACGAATGCAAGCGCAGTGCCAAGGAGATCAATCGCAAACATCGAAAACAGTATCTTGTTGGTTGATGGAAAGGCGACCCGTCGGACGATGTTGTAGTACGGTGTAGCCTTCTTGACGCGTAGATAATTGTCGCTGGACACTCTAGAGCCCCGTGTCCTTCAGGCAGCCTTCTTTATGCTGCGTACGACCCGGCGTAAGACCTCAGGTGAGGCTTTCTCGACTAGAGTTCCCGTCACGATGACCCGCGCGCCGGCCTTCACGATCTGTCTTGCGACTTTGGGGGACCTTATGCCGCCGCCCACGACCAGCGGGATTTCGATGTTCTTGCTTACTGCCGCCACCATCTCTGGAGAAATCGGAGTCTCAACACCAGACCCTGCCTCTAGGTAGAAGAATCGTTTGCCCATGAATTGAGCTGCCATGCCATAGATCACGGCCAGCGGTGGCTTGTCGAATGGGATTGGGTTGACTTGGCCTACGAATGCGGCTGCTGAGCCCCGATCGCCAACGATGACATAGCCCATAGGGATCGGTTCAAGGCCGTAACGCTTCACCAGTGGCGCGCCCAGAGCTTGCGCATGAGTTATGTAGTATGGGTTCATGGAGTTCATTAGGCTCATGAAAAAGACGGCATCAGCCTCCTTACTTATGCCGGCGATGTCGTTCGGGAAGATTATGACTGGGAGGCGGGTCCGCTTCTTCATGATACTGATTACTTCGTCGGTATGGTAGATTGATACTGCGGTTGAGCCTCCGACCATTATCGCCGAGGAACCGCTCTTGCTTATCGCTTTCGCCAGAGAGCCAGCGCTGGATCTGGTGACCTTCTCGGGATCGAGCAGGGTTAGGTGAATTGCGCCTTGCTCTCTGATGCTATCGATCAGATATTGCTCGACCCTGCCGGGCATATGAGACGCGCCTCGCTGAACTTCCGTACACTCACAGCGAGAGAATCGTTATTAAAAGTGCCCCTGCCAACACGCCTGCATAGAAACACCATTTCCCGAGAATGAGAGAATTCATGCCAAACAGGGGAACACAATGGAGACTCCCACACCACCAAGAACGAACAAGGCATCGGGCTTCTTCGAGATTGCTAGGATTCCCAACTGCGTCATGATGGGTTTCGCCGTCATCATTGGCGAGTTCATGTCACTCGGGCTTGCGGTGTCGATCTACTCTGTGGTTATCGGATTCCTTGTTGGGTTCTTCCTTGTAGCAGGCTCCATGGCGGTAAACGATATCCTTGACGCGGAGATCGATCGCATAAACAGCCCCAATAGACCAATCCCTTCAGGACGTGTCTCCAAGACTGAAGCTGCGACTTTCGCCGTGATCACACTCG
>Ga0315289_10004507_pt1 | contig 20759 bp, 12 predicted proteins | sample YL17G11_40_MG_FD_203452 | JGI IMG/M metagenome (GOLD analysis project Ga0315289, IMG submission 203452) | Sediment microbial communities from Yellowstone Lake, YNP, Wyoming, USA - YL17G11_40 | ecosystem: Environmental > Aquatic > Freshwater > Lake > Sediment | place: USA: Wyoming | collected... | reverse complement strand
GCAACGAACGCACCGGCTTGCAGGCCGACGCCAAAAGCGTGCTCATGCTTATCGGCGCGGACATCAAGCTCGGCGATGCGTGCCGGTGCAGCATCGACGGCGTTGACGGCCGGCAGGCATTCGATGCAGTCAAGCGGTTCATCGAATCGGAATTTCCGAAATGCGACGGGCCGCTGCCTGTCCTGCCGCCGGCTTCCATCGGATCTTCGGTCCCCATATGCCTTCAACATGCGGGCGTGCCGGTTCTCCACGGCATGCCGGTCAGCGCAGGCGTGGGCCGCGGCATCGCGGTCATGGCCGGCGGGCTGACGCTGCCGGCGGAGGGCGCCGGTCCCCCGGCGGACGATGCCGATGAACAATGGCGAATGCTCGCGCATGCGCTTGACGATCTGCGCGATATGCTTGCGCGCGAGATGCGGCAATCCTCGCGGCCTCTGGAAACCGCGGTGATCAAGGCGCATATATCCATTGCCAATGATCCCGCGTTCAGGGAAAAGGCGCGGAAGGCCGTCTTTGAGCACCGCCGGACGGCGGCGCGGGCCGTCCTCGCTGCGTATTCGCATTTTTCCGCGATCATGCGCAGGGCGGAAAGCCAATATCTTCGCGAACGCGTTGTTGACCTGCATGATGTCTGCGCCCGGCTTGTCGGCCTTCTGGGCGCAACGATATCCGCGCGCATTGATCTCTCAGCACCGTCGATCGTGGTTGCCGAGGAACTGGCGCCCAGCCAATTTCTCGCGCTTGACCGCGCGCATCTGCGCGGGCTGGTGCTGATGCATGCGGGCGCCACGTCGCATACGGTGCTGCTGGCGCGATCATTCGGCATTCCAGCGCTTGTCGGGGTCGCCGATGCGCATTCGTCAATAGAGCCGGGAAGCGAAATCGTCGTGGATGCGGACGGCGGGATAGTGGTACCGGGAATCTGCGCCGAGGTTGAGCGCTATTATTCCCTCGAATCGCGCAAGAAAGAAGTGCTGATGCAGAGGATGGTCCGCGCCGCGGGAGTTCCGGCGGCCACGGCCGACAACGTGCGCATGGAAGTTGCGGCGAATATCGCACTTGCCGAAGAGGCGGAGGCCGTATTCGCCCGGGGCGCCGAAGGCATCGGCCTTTTCAGAACGGAAATGCTGTTCATGGATCGGAGCGGCGCGCCATCTGAAGAGGAGCAGTTCGAGGCATATCGCCGGGTCGCGTTAAGCGCAGGCGCGCGGCCGGTGATCATCCGCACGCTGGATGTTGGCGGGGACAAGCCGCTCCCGTATCTGCCGCTTCCAGCGGAAAGCAATCCGTTTCTCGGTTTTCGCGGAGTGCGCATGTATGCGCAGTGCTCCGATCTCATCAGGACGCAGCTTCGAGCGATAATCCGGGCGTCCGCATTCGGCGCCATCCGGATCATGATTCCCATGATATCGGGAGTTGATGAGGTGGTGATGGTGCGCGCCATGATCGGCGAAATTCAAGCTGATTTGGAGCGCCGCGGTGTGACCTTTGACGCCGGCATGCAGATCGGCATTATGATCGAAGTCCCGGCAGCGGCGCTAGCTATTGAGGATTTAAGTGCGCATGCGGATTTCTTCAGCATCGGCACCAATGATCTTGCGCAGTATTTCTTCGCCGTGGACCGGGGCAATGCCGCGGTCTCGCATCTGCATAATTACCTCGCGCCGTCGTTTTTGCGGCTGCTGAAAAAGATCGTGGACGACGCGCACGCTCGGGGAAAACGGGTCGGCATGTGCGGGGAAATGGGGGGCGATGCTCGGGCGCTGCCGCTGCTGGTTGGAATGGGGCTTGATGAGATCAGCATGGCTGCGCCTGCAATCCCGCGGACCAGGGCCGCTTTATCAAAGCTGACTTTTGGCGAATGCTCGCGTGTGCTGCATGACGCGCTTGCGTGCGCCTCGGCCGCCCAGGTGGAACGCGTGCTTGCGGATTTCCCGCGGCCGGCAATGGACCTGCCGATAGTGGCGCCGGAATTGATACTCGCGAATTCCGATTGCGCCACCAAAGAGGAGGCGATCAAGGCGCTCGCGGATGCGCTTTTCCTTGCCGAACGCACCGCAGATCCCGCGGCGGTGGAGGCCGCGATCTGGCAGCGCGAAGCGGTCTATTCCACGGGGCTCGGGTTCGGGTTCGCGATCCCGCACTGCAAGACGGACCTGGTGCTGGCAAACTCAATTGCCGTCCTTAAGGCCAGCGCGCCGATCGCCTGGGGCAGTCTGGACGGCAATCCCGTGAATGTCGTCATACTGCTTGCGGTCCGGGAATCGGACGCGCAGAATTCGCATATGAAAATATTCGCCCGCCTTGCCCGCAAGGTGATGCACGAGGAATTCAGGGAATTCCTGGCCAATGCGTCCGACCCGGAGGAAATCCGCGCATTCATCGAAAAGCATTTAGGGATAGACCATCACGTGGAAAACCGGTAAAATCAGTAGTGCCGGCAAAAGAGTTGCCCGCGGATCACCTGGCGCGGCAGAGCCGCAGCCAGGAAATTCGAAATCCTAAATCCGAAATCCGAAACAAATTCGAATGACAAAAATCCTAAATAAAGTCAATAAAATCGATCAATAAAAACACAATTCTGGAGGATAGTAGTACGGATTAACACGGATTATCATACAAAGAAGATTTGCAGATTCTCTATCCGTGTCCATCCGGGTGATCCGCGGGAAAATTGATTTTGAGGAAAAATGATAATCAGTCCTTCCACGATACCATCCCCATCGCACGTGACGCGCGGCATTCTCGCTGCCGCCATAGCCGCTGCACTATCGCTGGGATTGGCCGCATGCCTTCCCCTGCACGAGCCCGCGAAGATGGCGCTCGATTTTTCCATCAAACCGTTTCCCGCGCGCAACGCACTCGCCATAACGCTCAACATCGACCATCCTCCGCAAGCGGCCGGCCTGCGGCTTTACAAACAGGCATCAGCCGTCTCGGAGATCAGGTGCAGCGACGGCCGCGGCAACGACATCCAATGGGCTGATCGCGGCGGCTATCTGGAGATCTTCATGCGTGCGGCGAAATCGCCCATCCGCATTGCCTATACCGCGGCCCTGGGCAAGCCCGGCAGACATGGGCATGCGGGCGCGGTCTATCCCGATCTGGTCGTTTTCGACGGCGAGCATGCGCTGCTGCTTCCCGAGGCCGCATTGTCAGGATCGGACAGCGCCATAGCCGCCCGCATCGCGCGCATCACCGTCCGTTGCGCAGTCCCCGCGGATTGGACGGCGATCGTGCCTTTTCCCTCGACCGGGCGCGGGAAAGCGGCAAGCATCGTTGCCTCGCCCACGTTCTTTGCCATGTATGCTCTTGCGAAATCCTGCTATGCCTATGGGAAATTCGTGGAAATGCCCGTTGCCGGGAGCAAAGCGACGATCGCCGTGGACCCCGCGGTCCGGGCGGCCTGTTCCGGAAAATTCGGAAGGGATGTCGCGGATCTTTATGCGTATTACGCGAAGCTTTTCGCATGCGAACCGGCCGCGTTCTCTCTGGTATTGTTGCGCGGCGATCCTGCCGATGGAATGCAGATCATGGGCGGCGTGGGCGCCTGGGGAGTGGCAAGCACGCTTGATCCCGATCGAATGCGCGATTGGCAGCTGCTGTCGCACCGGCTTTTTCATGCGTTTTTCGACAGCCGCATGCCGCTTTCGCTTTTCCATAAAAAGCCACAGCTCTGGTTGTATGAAGGGCTGGCGACCTGGTATGAAAATGTGGCGCTGCAGGCGCTTCCGGCCGACGTCCGCGCGACGCTGGGAATTGACGCGCGCGAAAGCTTCGCCGCGCTGTGCCGGCGATACCTCTTCATGCGGCTTGTTGATTCCGCGCACTATGCGCTGGCGCCCATGAACGAACCGGCCATTGCTTCCGAAGCGGCCATTGAATTCCTGCATTATACGCAGGCGCCTTTGGTGGTCAAACTTCTGGAAGAACAGGGATGCGCGAGATTCGGGGGAAGTGATCGCATCCTCCGCTTCATCATGAGCAACAGCCCAAGCCTGACAAGCCTGGAGCCGCTCTTTTCCTATGCCGTCACTCAAAACCGTGATGATTTCGGGAACCAATACCTTTTTGGGACGGCCCCGCTTCCGCTGCGGACACTCGGCACTATGCGCGAAGACCGCGGAAAAGTCGTAGGGCAGATCAATGAATTCCAGTCTTTCATGGCTTCACTGCCCCCCGGCGAAAATGCCGCCATTTCCGACACCGTGGGGATGGAGGTGCTCGATTGCTATACGGGACGCGCGCGGAATAAGGCACTGCGCTTCGCTGATCCGGTCCTGGAACGAAACGTCCGGGAATTGTCGCCTGCGACAAGCGACCTGCTTCTGGCGCAGGCGCTGATACGGGCGGACCCGATGGCGGCGCGGCAGTGCATGGACATGCGGACGGAGGCGCATGCTGTCAAATAGCAGACATCGCGGACGGCCGCTTCTGGCGCTGTTTTTCCTCTCCGGCGCCGGGGCGCTCATCTACCAGGTGATCTGGGTCCGCATACTCGGTTTGACATTCGGCGTCAGCGCCTTTGCCGTGGCCACGGTGCTGGCGTCGTTCATGGCGGGATTGGCATTGGGCAACTGGTATTTCGGCGCGCGGGCCGGCGCCGCCGATAATCCGCTGCGGCTGTATGCCGCGCTTGAATTCGGGATCGGCCTTTACGGAGCGCTATTTCCGGCGCTGCTGGTGCTGGTAAAGAGCGCGTACCTTCATTGTGATCCGAACGCAGGATTCGCGCTGACCTCAGCGATACGAGTCGTGCTGTCATGCGCCATTCTGATCCCGCCCACCATGCTGATGGGCGGCACGCTTCCCGCGGCCGGGGCGTATTTTATCCGATTACGTGAAGAGGTCGGCCGCCCGGTCGGCCATCTGTATGCCGCCAATAACATCGGCGCGGCACTGGGGTGCCTGGCTGCCGGCTTTGTGCTGATCATGTGGCTGGGCGTTCTGGGGACCCTGTATCTGGCGGTGTCCATCAACCTGATCGTGGGGCTGATCGCCTGGCGCATGGGCGCGGCGCGCATGGATCCGGCGCGGGCGGCGCAGCCAGCGGATCGCCCTGCCGCCTGCGATCAGGATAATCCCATTGTGCCAATTCGGCTCCGGCGCCTGATGCTTGGATTGTTCGCGATTGAGGGCTTCGTCGCTCTGGCCTATGAGGTGGTCTGGATCCGGATCCTTTCGGCGTCCGTACTGGTGAATTCGGTGTATTCCTTCAGCATCGTGGCCGCTTCATGCATCCTCGGATTGTCGCTTGGCAGCTGGATCATCGCGAGGTTTGTTGACGGAAAGCGTGATCTGATCGCCTGGTTCGCCGCGATTGAAATCGCCGTCGGCATCTGCTCCGCGCTGCTGCTGACGATCTTCTCCGGCCTTCCGTCCGTCAGAGGCGTTGCCGAAATCGGGTCCCACGGCGGGTTCTGGCTGCGCAACGTCGGCATCGAAGTCGCGCTAGCACTGTGCGTGTTGCTGGCGCCCGCCACGCTCATGGGAATGCTGTTCCCGCTTGTTGTCAAGCTCTGCGCCGGAGGCCGCACGGATGCGGCGCACGCGATCGGCGCCGCCGGCGGGCTGAACACCCTGGGATCGATCGCGGGGTCCCTGGCCGGCGCGTTCGTGCTGACGCCGGTACTCGGCATGTATCACGCGGTCCTCCTGCTTTCGTGCGTAAATCTGCTGCTGGGTATCGCCGCGATCGCCGCCGACGCGCTGATTGCCGCACGGAAGCGGTTCGTAATCGCAACGGGCGTCTGCGTCGCGGCCGCCGCGCTGGCGCTGGTGACGCCGAATACCGCCGTTTTCTGGCGCAACCCTGGCGCTCCCGGCAACAAGCTGGTTTACTATCAGGAAGATTATGCCGCCACGGTCAGCGTTGTCGAAGGGCAATCGCCCCGGGGGCCGGTGCGCACGCTCGATGTGGACGGCATTCCGGTCGCGGGGACCGATTTCATGCTTAGGACAACGCAGAAGATGCAGGCGCACATTCCTCTGCTGCTGTATGAATCGAGCACCGGCCATTGCGCCGCGGACATTCTGGCCGTGGGATTGGGCAGCGGCGGAACCGGGTATTCCGCCCTTACGCACGACAGCGTTATGGTCACCTGCGTTGAGCTGGCGCCGGCAGTGGCCGCGGCGGCGCGGACGTGCTTTGCGGATGTCAATCACGATGTCTTCAGCAATCCCCGGTACCGGCTGGTTTTCGACGACGGCAGGAATTTCGTTGCTTCGACGCGGGAGCGCTATGATGCGATTCTCACGGAATCCGTTCATCCGATATACGCGGGCAACGCAAGCCTGTATACCAGGGACTACTTCGCGGCGTGCCGGCAAAAACTCACCGCGAACGGCGTACTCTCCGTCTGGCTTCCCATCTACCGGATCTCGCGCGAAGATTTCAAGACCGTACTGAATACATTCCAATCGGTTTTCCCGCATTGCACGGTCTGGTTCACCACCAATTCCCTGAGCCGCCAGGTGCTGCTGATCGGCAGCATGCGCCCGCTGTCAATTGATATCGACGCCTGGCGGCGCCGCGTCAACCATCCCGCGGTGCGCAGCGATCTCGCGGAATTGCGCCTGGATGACGCATATACGCTGCTCGATTTCATGCTCATGTCCGAAGATGACATACGAGAGTATGCGGGGGATGCGCCGCTGCATACCGATAATCGTCCGCGGCTTGAATTTTCGGCGCCTAAAAGCGGAAATGACGCGGCGACCTGGAAGCAGAACCTCGCCGGCATCGCGGTATATAAGAAAAGCGGAATGTCCGCCCTGCGCGGAATCGCCGTTTCGTATTTCGATACGTGCCTTTCCCGTTATGCGCGGGCGGATTCGCTGATGCTGCGCGGCATTATCGATCATTTCGATGATCCGGAAGCCGCCATCGGCTGGTATCGCGAAGCCGGAAAAATCAATCCCGCCGATCCGGCGCCCGCGTATTTTATCAAGGACGCCGGGGAACGGCTTTTCGGGCCGCTGCTTTATGAGGCACAGCAATGCGAACGCAAGGGCGATTTCGCGCGCGCGGCCGACCGGTACCGGAAGATCATGTCTGTCGATCCGCGGCGCCGGGACGTCCTTGCCCGATGGGCGATCTCCCTGGGCAGTATGGGCTTGATTGACAGCGCAACGTCCCTGATCGCCGGCGCGCTGCGTTCCGATCCTTCATGGGCCGACGGCCATAAAACACTCGGCGTGGTGCTGGTGAGGAACCGGATGTTCGACGAAGCCCTGCGCGAATTGGATACGGCGCTGGCGCTCGATCCGGGGCTGGCCGAGGCGTACAGCACGCGCGCGATCGCCTGTGCGGGAAAAGGGCGGTATGACGATGCGATTGACGATCTGAACAAGGCCATCGCCCTGGCGCCCAACGAACCGGCGGCGCATGAGAACCGGGCGTATATCTATTCGGAGATGGGAAAACCGGAATCAGCGGCCATGGACCACGAACGTGCGCGCGCTTTGCGGCAGGCATCGTCCGGGGATTGATGCTGTTTTCCGAATCCGCTGCGCGTAAAGCATCCCCGTCCTGCATGCAGCATTTATTTTCGGGAAGAGGGGCATACGATGCCAATGCCAAAGACCATTGTATTGACCGTATTCCCGGCGCTTGCATGCGCGTTTTTCGGATGCGGCGATACCGGCCCAACCGCACACACCGTCTATGTCCACAACCCCCTCGCCCATCCGGAAAACGGTCCGCCGGCAGGAAATCCGGACGGGAACTACCCGATTCCCGCGGAGGCCGCGCCGGGGGACGCTTCGAACCCGGACTATGTGGTGGGCGACGGCACGCCGGGAAGCTGCACAGGAGAAGCGTTCATACAGGCAGTGGCGGGCGGCGGCACCATCACCTTTAATTGCGGTGCGGACCCGGTGACCATTACGCTTGACCGGCCTGCCAAGGTCTTCAATGATTCCAACCCCGACATCATTATTGACGGTGCAGGAAAGGTCACGCTCAGCGGCGGGGGCGCAACGCGCATCCTGTACATGAACACCTGCGACCCCGACCAGCACTGGACCACTTCGCATTGCCAGGACCAGGACGGTCCGCGGCTTGCGGTGCAGAACCTGACCTTCATCGACGGCGATTCGCGCAATGAAACCCAGTATGACGGCGGTGGGGCGATCTGGGTGCGCGGCGGCAGATTCAAGGTTGTCAATTGCCGGTTCTTCAACAATTACTGCGACAGCCTGGGACCCGACGTCGGCGGCGGCGCGATCCGCGTATTCGACCAGTATCAGGACCTGCCCGTGTACGTGGTGAATACCACTTTCGGGGGAGCGGACGGATACGGCAACGTGGGCGCCAATGGCGGGGGCATCAGCAGCATCGGCGTGTCGTGGACCCTGATCAATTGCCTGTTCACCCATAACCGGGCGATCGGCAATGGCGGCAACCCGGCCCGGTCGGGAACGCCGGGCGGCGGCAGCGGCGGCGCAATTTACAATGATGGAAACACCATGACCCTCGCGCTGTATGGGTGCCGCATCGAGTACAATTCGGTGAACGCCTATGGTTCAGCCATCTTTTTTGTGACCAATGACCATACCGGCGATATTCATATCGAAAACTCGGTGATCCGCAGCAATATCGGCGGCTCCTGGTACACTCTTCCCGGAATTTCCATGCACAGTGATACGAAGAAAGAGATCATCAATTCGACCATCGAATAGCTCGCCGGGGCCTGCCGCAGAGAAGAACAGATCAGAGGAATGCCGGAAAACCGCATTTGTCTTTGATAATCGCCAAACCTTCCATCTCGAAAAGCCACGCCGGCCGGCACACGGACGCCTCGATCATGAGCAGAGGGACCGTTCGCGGCACCTCCCGTTTCAGAATGGCCGCGACCCGGGCGCGGGCATTCGGGTCGCGAAGATAGACCAGCAGATACATCATATCCTTGAGTGTCGCCTGGTGCGGCGCGAGAAGCGCCTTGATGTTTTCGATGGTCCTGCGCGCCTGGCTTTCCACATCGCCGGGATGCAGGACCGAGCCGTCCTTGTCGATGCTGGCCGTGCCCGAAATATACAAATGCGAACGGTCGCCGAAGCGCACGCGTAAACCGCGCTCGAAGGTCACGCCATAGGTGATGGTCGGCGGCAGATGATCGAGCGCCTCCATGCGTATGATCTGATCTTTGTGCAACGGCGCGAACGAGAGCGTGTCCATGGATACCAGCGTTCCCGGGCTGCGCATCCGGCCTTCGATGCCCGTGCTGGCGCAGTACCGCGAATTCTGCGTCAACCCGTGCTGTTCGAACACGGCGCGCCGGGCCTTGACCATGCCCTTGTAGTGATTGTCGACATCGCGGACGAAGATCCAGGTCCGTATTGTATTGTCAAGCAATGTCATGCTGTGCCGTTCAAGGAGAGGCAGGAATGACCGCCATATCCCTTCGGTCTGTTGTTCCGAGTCAAAAGGGCCGGGACCGCCCATTTCGCCGGTGATTAAAGCCCGGTAATTCGCACCCTTCATCACGACGCTGGTGCCGGCCTGGCCGTCCGCGGGCGAAAGCGGCTCCCTGGTCGCGGCGCCCTTGATGTGATACGCCAGCATGGCCATCGGCCCGCCGCAAAGAGGACGTTGATGGATCACCGAACAGGCGCCCATGCAGGCTTTCCGGTAAACCGGTGAATTGACAAGTGCGTCTTTCTGGTTGGTGATATCGCTGACATAGAACCGGACGAATGCCTGGGTGTCCGGCGACAGCCGGCGCTGCCTGAGCGCCCGGTCATAGGCGCGGTCCAGGTCATCAAGCGCACCAGCGTACTTCCAGCCGGGTTTGGTAGAAATGACGAGAAAATGCTCCTGCGCCCCCGTCCGGGTTGCGAACGAGGAACAGAAGATTGAAGGATCGATGCTGTTGGTCTTTTCCATAATTCTTTCGTACTCGTACTCGTGCTCGTACTCGTAATCTCCGGATCCGCCGCCATTAAAAATAAAAGCTGACCCGGCTCATCCAGTACCAATCTCTGGTGTTGCTGCAAATCTCGGTATAGCGGATCAGCGCCGGGGGCGACCACATGGACCGCGGCGTATGGTCGCTGGCCGCCTGCATACTGATGCGGACAGGGCCGATCCTTCGCGATGCGTAAATCGACCATCGCCAATCGTCGTCGGTTTTGGGCTTCCAGGGAGGGTAATAGGGAGTGGCATTATCCGTGCTCAGGCCCAGATACGGGACCGGCGAGAAAGAACGCCATATCACCTCGGTTGAGTTCCAGTATTTCATTGGATAATACTCGCCTTCAACCGCCAGAACGTCAAGCAACTTGAATGCCGGCAGATTAAACCCGAACATCGCCGGCATCCGTTCGCGCCGGTTCCCATACCATCCCGCATAATTGCGGACCCCGAGAATCGCCGCTTCACCGTACAGCTTCAGGTCCTCGGCCCCCAGCACGGGAGCATGGAAAAAAGCTTTCGGATCAAAAGCGAACCGTCCCATGACTTTCGTGCCGCGGAACGCGTAAAACGTTGTGTCGCCTGTCAAGGTGTCGACAAATGCCGCGCGCGGATCAAGGCCGCGCATCGGAAACTTGTCGGAATTCTTATACGGGTATGTTTTCCTTTCGTCAACCACAATCAGGTGGGCGAAATTGACCCCCGCGGCGATATCAACCGCGTTGCGGGGCGCGCCATACCCGCTGACCAGCGTCAGCGAAAAATCGTGGACGGGATACACATCCATATCATTGGTAAACCAGCCGTCGCTTTTCCAGGTTCCGGCGGGGGTGTTCATCCGATATCCGGCATGCACGCCGGTCACCTTTACTTTGTCGGAAACCTCAAAACCCGAGACCAGATAGGCCGGGTAGGTTCCGCTGCGTATCAGATATTCCCCCAGATTGCGGGACTGGGGATTGTATTTCATGGGAAGATAGCCGAACTCGAGCTCCAGCGAATCCCTGCTGGCGTTAAACCCCCATACAGAGCCGATGGCCGCCTCGGACAGCAAGATATTAAACCGGCGTATCAAAGGGTCGGCCAGGCTCAGGCTCATCCTGCTTTTAATGACCGGATACTGCAGCGAGGCCATGATATGAAGGCGCGCTTTGGTATACGATCCGAGCACCGAAACCACGCGCAACCCGGCTTCGAAATTATCAAGCCATTCATGTTCGAATTCCAGATCGGCGATACCGTTTGACTGTTCGCTTTGGGACGAAACAACCTGACCGATGGTCAGCCATCCCCAGCCGGAAAAGGCGGTCTTTTGCCCGTCTCCACCCTGCACCGTCATGCACAGAAGAACCAGGATCGGGCCAATGGTCCTCATCAAGTATTCCCTTCTCATAACGATTTCAGGTATTCCAGCAGATCATTCATCTCCGCCTGCGTCAGCCGATAGACGTTCGTTGAGTGTCCGGGCACTCTGGTGATTTCCTCCAATGTCGTCATCGACCCCAGATGATTGTACGGAGCGGTGCGCCAGCCTTCGATCAACGACGGGGTATCGAAGACCGTATTGACCTCGTCGGGATCGGCAACGCCCGCGGCATGGCGGTCGCAGTCGGTAAAGAGCGATCCCTTGTGGCACCATGCGCAATCGGTCTTTGCGGTCGAATAAAAGAGCGTCTTCCCGCGCTTCGCCGCATCGGAGAATTGCCCCTTGACAAGAAACGGGCTGGGCACCGGCTTGAGTTTCATTAAAAAAGTGTCCAACGGCACGGTGATGTCCGGTGACGGCTCGGTCATCAATTCAAGCCGCACGCCGTATTCCACCGAGATAAATGCGTTCGCGCGCCTCCCCAGCCAGTTTTCCGGAGGCGTCTGGAAACAGTACAGCAGGCTTTTAACATTTTTCGGCGCATTATTCACCGCCTGATTGAGTATCCAGTTCAAGGCATCGGGACGCGTAAACGGATGGCACGATGCGCACGACTGCCATTTCTGGTAGCAGAGGCTGGCATCGCTGAAACGGAATTCGCCTTCGCGTTCCGCGGTGAATGGCTTGGCCGGCCCCAGCACCAGGGAATCGATGGGCAGGCTGGTTGACAAACTCACGGCGTAGCGGTAGATCGCATCGCTGAAATACGGCGCCACATAGGCCGTGGTCCCGATTGTGACGATGTCGCGCGGGGCGCGGCCCTGGATGAAAACCGCTTTTTTTATTCCCGCAAGGGAGGTGAAATCATGGGAAAGATTGACGCCTGCATTCGCCTTGGTGATAAGCCGGACCTGATCGATGATCAGCATCTGGTTGCTTCCCGCGTGCGCAATACACAGGAATTTGTCATCGCCGGTGCAGGCGACACCCCAGGGATTGGCCGCGCCTTGTGTGGCGTCGTCAAGCTCTACGTCATTGGCGAGTTTCTGATTGGTGATATCGATGATCGCAAGATTGTTGCTGTGGACCCAGCCGCCCGCAAGGGTCGTCGCGGGGATCGAGGTGCGGCCGATCAGATGGGTCGCGAACGCATAGTTGCCGTCATTGGACAAACACATACCGAAGAGCGAATGGCTTCCCGCGGGCAGACTGATTGTTTTCGCAGGCAATCGGGTTGCGGTGTTGATGAACGTTATCTTCGCGGCGATGGTCGTGGTATCGGTCGCTTTTTCCTCGGGCAGCGAATTGCCGACAACCACGTAATTGCCGTCCCTGGTGATCACGGCCTCATACGGCTCGCGCACGACGGGGATTTTTGCCGCTTCTTTGCCGGCGGATATATCGACCTCGGATATGGTGCTTTCCAGCCAGTTGCACACGTACACCTTGGTCCCCGCCGGGTTGATCACCGGCGACCGGGCGCTGTGTCCCACGGCAATGCGGCGAAGGACCGTGCCGGCGCTCGCGGAAATTTCGCAGAGGATTCCCGCCGGCCATTGCTGCGAAGAGCAGGTAACGTACAGCTTCGATCCATCGGCAGTGACCGCAATGCCGGTCGGCTCATTGGGCATGAGGATTTCCCGTGCGACGGATTTTGCCGTCAAGTCAATAACGGCGATGCGTTTGGCGGTCTGTTCGGCCACGTACAGGTATTTGCCGTCGGGCGAAGCGGCCATCGCGGCCGGGGAACGGTATTTCGGCCTGGCCGCGGTTTCCAGATCCCCATTAAGTGCCAGCAGCTCAAACACCAGGGAGGGCGGCACGATCTGCGTTGCGTTTTGCTGGGCCCGGATTGTCCCGAAACACGCGGCAAACGCGCAATATCCCGCGACCAATGCCCGATATCGCGATTTCATCGGGCACCCCCGCGCACGCCGACGATCGCCTGGCGATGGCTGATTGCCGGCACTCCATCAACCGACGCACGGAACAGGTATATGCCGTCCGGCAGGCGCGCGGCAGCGCAGTCGGCGACCACGTCCGAGCTTCCCGGCCCGCAGGTGACGGAGAGCAGTGTGGCGACCTTGCGTCCCGCCGGCGCATATGCGTCCAGGCGCACGATGGACGGTTTATCAACCGTCAATTGAATGCGGCAATATCGCGAACCGATCATCGATAGGGACGGCTGCTTGGCGGAATATAGCCGCATCGGGACAATCGCCCGGTTCACCGCATTGACCGCTGCGTAATACTGGAGGTTCCCGCCCGCATCCAGCACATTGATGCGCGTAAGGTTATTGCCGGCATCGAACTGGTATTGGACTCTATTGATGACCGCGCCCTTCTGTGACACGTCGAAGGCGTTCGTTCCCGACGCGCCGGCGCTCACCGGCCCGCCCAGCTGGTCCAGACCGAACTGGTCGAATACCGAGATGGCCGGTTTTGCATTCAGGATTGTAAAGGTGGTATAGCCGGCAGTATCGCCGTTGAAATTAAAGGATGTCTCGCGCACGCGGTTGCCCGAAACATCGTTCTGAAACGTCGTGCTGCGCACGAAGGTGCTGTCGGCCATGAAAACCGAACGCCCGGTGTTATTGCCGGAGGCATCATACGCAAAGGTCACAAACATGAGGCGATTGTCTGATTTGTCGTACAGATCAATGCGGTCGATGCGTGCAGCGGCCGTAAAAGGCGCCAACAGCACGCCCGGCAAAGCGAGGAAATACGCGGCACAGGCGAGGATGCGCGGCATAGGGAACCTGCTATTCGAATGCAAACAGCACATATGATGACAGAGTTGCGTTAATCGGTTAAGCTTCGGGCGTTGTTTTTGCGCTCCATTCCTTTACATACGCCGGACCTTCCCTATCTTCCATGCTTCTTTTTAAATATATACTATGGATATCCAATTACCTCCAATATAGTGCGCCTTTGCATGGTTATTTTAGACGGAATTTCTATTTCGTTGGACTGCAGTTTTATTCAATTGAAATTGGATGCTCAAATGGCATCCTGATAAATATAAAGGGAAAAAGACTACCCCCCCTGATGTCCAGTGCCATGGTGCTAAATCCTGATATGTCTAATCCTATAATACAATTATATCTGATCAGCATGCTGGATGTCACCTATAATAATTGCGAAAAGTTATGATTTTCCATCATTCAGTGACAGGGACGGCCTTCTGGATGTTCTCATGGAACGGCGTATCGTTGCTACGGCTATCGATTATCACCTATATACACGCCTGTTGGACCATTCGGCGATTGTGCGACCGCTCCTTCGATGGTATAGCGTTCATGCGGCAACCCTGAAGACCGCGACCCGCGAAGAAAATAAATAGCCGTGCCGGGCGACCAGGCAGGCGCCATGAGACCGCGCACCATATCCTGTCGAACGCCGGTTATGCTGTTGGCGAATATTGAGACGACACATATCATGTGGCCATCTCCCAATGCCGCCGCATCAATGGTCTTGCCGATCTCACCGCCCTCGAAGCTACCCATGATCCTGGCGTTTGGTCCCAGAACTGATTTAATGGTGTCAAGTTCATTCGGCACGCCGGTACGGCTGGTGCAATTGAAAATGAAAGTGCACGCGAGTTTGGTGATATCTTTTCCGCTGAGACTGGCTCGCACGGCAAGGCCTGTTTGCTCGTTGACGGTTGGCTGGTTGCGGCCGAATCCGCACGAAAAATCACCCCAGAGCAGAATGCCCATGGAACGATTGGCCCAACTGCCCGCCACAATACTTCCTTTGTAAATCAGGGAACTCGCGCACGTGCCGGACATGGGGTAGCTGGATCCCAACACGCCTTGAATGGCCACAGTCACAGGACCTACCGCACCGCCGTCAAACGATGGTCCATAAATGAGCAGCACCTTTCCATTACCCGATGGAATCGAAACCGTGGCGACGCTGTCCCCGATTTGTTTGCCGGTTGTTTGCGGTGCATTATTGGGCGAGGGCGCAAGAAAGCCCGCGCAAGAGAGATCGCCGCCAATTGCCATGACTTGCGCTACGCTGGTGGCGCGCCCGAGCTGCGTGAACATATCGGATATGCCGGCGTCGCCGTACACAATAGAGCGATCGAAAACGGAATCAATTGATTGCAGAGCGCTGGCGGATTGGTTTTTCATATACACAAAGACGGCTTTTGCCGCAACCGATCCGAGCTGGCTTTTCGCCGCCTGGGCCGCCGCCTTCGCGGTCGCCGCATCCGTTGCAAGGGCGCCGCTGGTTCCTATGCCCACAACTATCGCCGCTTGCGAACCCGCCGCATTGACAAACACCATCGCCGCACAAGCAATAAACGCTGATTGGATCCGAAATCGCATCAAAGGCCTCCCATGAAAATGTGTTGAATGATGAATGCTTCGCCCTGCAAACAGTTGTCGTATCACAACCCGGTCACTACAGAATACTTGCGATCTTCCGCGCAATCCTGTCCCCGCTTCGCACCGCAATGGCATACGAGCCCGGGCGAATCGAGCGATCGAAAAGGATTGTCACCGGGGATGCGACTTCATTCCCATCAATCATCCGCCTGAGCACGCACCTGCCCGCGCAATCGTAAACCGTTACCTCGAAATTTCGATGAATCATTCCGCTGATAATGACCCTCCTGCCCGCGGTCCGGATTTTCAGGTCGGCATTATTCTTATCAATCAACCCTTTGTTCCGAAGGTCCTGCACGATGGACTGCGCGCCCGGCGCCGGATAATTATTTTCAATGCCGGTCGGATTATTCGGATCAATCTCAAGATACGGCCATACCACCTGACCGGATAGCTGCGCGGCCGTGTCGTGAAATGCGCCGAAACGCATGCTGTTGGCATCCATCCAGAGCGTGACACGGTGCAGCTCCTCGGCGGTGATCCTGGCAGTGTGCGTGGCGAGAAGCTTTTTCCCCATGGGCGATTCCAGCGCACCAACCCGCATCACCAGGCTTCGATGACCGCCCTGGCGCGCAAGCCCTGCCCATTTTGCGTCCTGCCAGTAGACCTTATCTCGCAGATCGTCATATTTGAAACTTTGCAGCCCTTTGTTCTGACTTTTGTGGCATGGGAGGCATTTGTTCTCGAACACCGGGTTGACAAGCCGGTAAAAATTGACCGGGCATGAGCCGTCAACCTCGGGCGTTATCTTAGAAGGAAGCCGTTGCAGCGCCTTGGGAACGCCGGTCACCGGCACTGCCTTCCATTTGTCCTCATGGCACCCCGCGCAGCTCAGGTGCTCGCCCGGATGTACATAGGTGCCCGAGCGCATAGATTGGATTGCCAGTCCGCGATCGTCAATTGCCTGGAAATAGAACTCCTTGCCTACGGGAGCCTCGAAATAGGCGCTGCCGTCATCCTCAACGGGAACGGTGCCAAGGACGGCGCGCGTGATGACCCGGCCTGCTTCCTGACCATATCCGGCATGTACCATATTCCCTGCTTCATAGGCATGCCCGGCCAGCCATCCCTCATCGGTTTTCCGCGGAGTAATCTGAATGATCCGCAATGCCTTCACTTTGACGCCAGCCGGCCATGTGAAGTCTGATTGATATACATTCATGACGCTCATGACCGCCCGTTTGTGATCGGATAGACCGGCGCGCTCACCCTGCCATGTCTGCATCGACAGCACCGGCGGGCGGGTGCGCGGCCGCAAAGGCTTCGGGCTCGCGATATAGCCGACGCCGATGACATTATCGGGAGCCTGATAGATGATTTCTTTGGTCCCGAATTTGTCAAGCAGGCATATCGCTTTGGTATCGGAGACCAGGTAGTAATCTTCGCTCAAAGGCCACGGAGTTACATAGTTGGGGCGCGTATTGCATACGGGATTTGGATTGAGGCAGGATTCATCTTCCATGGGCAGACAACCGGTGATTATCTTTACCTGAGACATTTTATTATCATCAGGAATGTTAACGTCGATAAGTATCGGGGTCCCGGGACCGTTATTGTGATGTGTCCCGGCAATGGCCATATACTTGCCGGTTGTTCCGGGAATGGTCTGGATCCACTGTTCCGACGAGGGGCGGTCGCACCTTCCATCGTGATAACATCCCCCGTCAACCGTGTATTGTGGATAGGGATAGTTGGCATGGGGAGAACGCGAGTCGCGCCCGTCCGGCCAGCAGACCCACAGGTGCTGGGCCGCCTGGAAGCTGCGGTCCACATAATCCCACCGGCCATAGGCGATCATGCCATCATTGGTCACCACGGGAAAATACTCGGGTGTTTCGTGCCACGAAATCTCGTAGGAATCGCTGCCGTCGTCTTTCATGGAATAGAGCGTGGTCGACGTTCCCTCGCACCGGTCGCCTTTTCGATGGCACTGCGACGCATACGCGATCCTGCCGCTCGGTAAAACGCACGGATAGCCGCTGTTGCATGTTGCAAAAGTTAATGGAATGCATTGAGATCCGTCGATCGACGCCTTCATTATGCGGCAGGGGTAGGTTGCGCCCCACACATCCTGCCCCCATCTGGCGCCGAAATAGACCGTTTTCGCATCATAGGAAAGATCATAATTGAGATGGAAACCCTGGAAAATGCCTGAATTGGTCGTTCCGGGAATGGGATAGGAATCCTTGAGTACCTTCCGGAGCGCGGGAGCGGTCTTCCAATTTGACAACACATACAGGCCATTGCCTCCCCAGCTGTTGTTAAAACCCATATGCTGCCAGAAACCGCCGGTGCCTATATTCCCTGAAATGAAGATGATTTCGTTGAAATCAAGCAGTGGGTTATCAAAAGCGAGCTTGCGCCCGAGTGCGCGCGTTTCGAGGTAGAGCGATTGCCGCTGTGCAGCCGCGGATTTCCGCAGCCCGGTTGCAGCGGCCCGCAGTTTGATGTCGTTGAACCGCTTGACATAACCGCGAAGATCCGGCGCTTTCGGCTTCAGGGAAAGGTCATTGAGCAATGCCTCGGTCCTGCGCAGCGCCACGTCGAGGGGATCGCGGTCCGAGTCCCAGATCAACGACTGCTTGTCCAGCACGTGGCTCTCTGTTGCCGCCCGTTTGGCCAATGCCTGGGGTGCGCGGGCGTTCTCGATTTCATTCTGGATGGAATCGAAGTCTTCCTTCCATGCATTAATGACCAGATCGCCGACGGCACTTGTAGTGTAGACTGTCGAAGGTTCAGCGGAAATGGTCAACGCGCTTCCAATCAGCGCGCAGCCAAGGACGAGAGATGCTGGAATCAGGGTCCGTTTGAGCTTCATAATTCTTCCCTGCAAAGGTGAGGGAAATCCGCAAATCTTTAGAATTGAGATGTTTGCAGCGGATAATTATGAATAATATATAGAGATTAAAGGATTCCCACCGCTGAAAAACGCTTAAAAAGCAAGCAAAAACGATCAATTAACAGCACCACGGGCACATTTTTGCGGCTGATGGACTGCCGCGATCACCTGACGCAATCGGTCATCGCGCGGCCGAAACCGCCTTTGTCTTCGCCTCATGCCCGTTTGTTACACGAGCGATATATGATCCGGGCCGGCCCAGACACGATCGCAGATCGAGCGCCGCCGCCGGCTGACCGGCGGTCGCATAAAAGAGCATGCCCACCAAATTGTCAAGCACGTCTATTCGCGAGATATCGCCGTTCGCACCCGGAGTATAGCGGACCTTGTTGGTCGGGCTCCCTTGCTGATAAACCGTATAGTCGTTGGTGTCGACCGCCGCGTAGCTCATCGGGCCACCGAACTGGTCCAACCCGAACTGATCGGACACCGAAATGTTTGCCCGCACGCCATCGGTGCCGAAGGTGGTCACCCACGACGTGTCGCCGTTGAAATTCACGGAATGCGCTGCTGGCAGCCGGTGCATTGACAAGCCTCTCCCGGGAGTTGCCCATTTCATGGAATGATCGCCATTATTGCCGGAGGATGGCTCAAGGGCGGGACATATATGCGGCCTTGAATCGTAAAGAACTCCGGCGGGAGAGAATGGCCGATGGCCAATCGCAACCCCCGCTGTTGGCGGGCGAGCTCCCGGCTTGCTTTCAAAACCGGGGTGATGATAACCGGGACCGGCGTATCGAGTACCTTGACGCTTGCAACATAGTTAGGGATGGTTGCCGCAAGCGACCAGACCAGCGTCTTATCCTGCGTCACTTCGATCACCGCCGCGCCCGAGGAGCCGCCGTGGCCGCCCCAGTTGCAGATCAGAGTGTTTCCGTTGCTCAGACGCACAACTTCCGCGACAAATCCAAGGCTGATTCCGGAAATATCGGTCTGCGCAACCTGCCAGACGATCTGATTGTTCCGGTCAACCTCGATGACCCGATGGTTGTCGCCGCAGGCAATGAGCGTATTTCCGTTCGCCAATCGTTGGGCCGAATAGCGGCCGTCGGGAAATGTCCTGAGCAACTTGCCGGTGCTGTCGTATTCGAAGGCTCTTCCAGAGGTCGTTTCCTGGGAGACCAGGTAGGTGCCTTCAGGGGTTTTGCGGACCTGGCGGAACTGGCCATGGGCGCCGCTGCCGAAATGAGGCAGTGCGATCCTTTTCCATTCCTTGTTTGCCGTATCGACTTCCACGATATATGAAACGGTATCGAAGCTTTCGCCGATAAGAAATTTGCTGCTGCTCCCATCGAGCGGCTGGCAGGAATGGGTCTCGCCGCCGCTCTTCGTCCTGTGGTCCCAGACGACGACATCAAGCGCCGAATTCTGAAAATTCGGCTTGATGATTTTTGCGCCAAAGCTATACGAATAAACAATGTTCCCATTGGGAAGCAGCCAACTATCACAAGCGACGCTGCCGTCGTTATTCTTCCACTCGAACTGGCCGTTTGTACCGACGATCGCCAGATAACCCAGATTGCACCCCGAAATCAACACCCGGTGCGTCACCTGCGCCGGCGCGCCGACCGGGCAGAGGATCGCCGCAATGCAGCAGATCCGGCACATGGTGCGGAACCCGCGTGAAATCGTCTTTTCCCGGGAACTCATTGCCATGAGAAGCACTCCCTCCATAGGTGAATTGCTCAACGGGAGTAATTGACATATTCGGACAGCAACCGGGTGACGCTGCGACCGTCACTCCGTCGCTCCATCACTCCATCACTCCCACCCCCGCAACCGTCTCCACGCCTCCGACGCGTATTCTGGCGACATACCGGCCGGCCGGCAACGGGCTACGGCCCTGTCCGTCAATCTCCAGACGAAGTTGACCTGGCGCGAAGAGACCGTCAGTCAGCGTCTTGAGGCAGGCGCCTCGCAGATCGTAAAGCCGGACCTGGACCCTGACCTGTTGCCCGCCTTCAGCAGGGACATTGAGAAACAGCCGCCCCGACTTGATCATGCACGGCCTGTTTGCTTGAGCGCCGGGCGTCGGCGAGAATCGGGCAAACGGCGCCGAAGCTGTGGCGCGGATCAGGGCAGCGATGCTTGCGCTATCGGCCTGCCCGAACGTCTTGCCGGCAAACCCCATGTATAGGTCGATCAATTTCTTCGTATCGGGGTTTGCTACATCCTCATTATTAT